>Ga0190286_1000426_pt1 | contig 17553 bp, 17 predicted proteins | sample 48691834_MG_FD_183241 | JGI IMG/M metagenome (GOLD analysis project Ga0190286, IMG submission 183241) | Hydrothermal vent microbial mat bacterial communities from Southern Trench, Guaymas Basin, Mexico - 4869-18-3-4_MG | ecosystem: Environmental > Aquatic > Marine > Hydrothermal vents >... | reverse complement strand
GTCTTAATTGGACAGATAACTCATGGTTTACCTAATGCAGACATCCTCAATGTTCCCATTCCCGGTGAAGGGGGAAGGTTTGGAGTTTTAATACAGGCAAATACCATAGCCGCCTTTCTTTATAAAGAGTATATTTCTCTCTTCCCCCGCCTTCCTTATATCCTTATTTCTCTCTTTCTTATTTATCTCTCCTTCTATATTATGCTTAAAAAGAAGTTTTTAGTACATATATTACTTCTTTTCTCTTTCCTTATCTTAAATTTTCTTTTCACTCTCCTATGCTTTCTAAAATTTCATACGGTATATCCCATGGTTCCTACGGAGATGGGCTTGCTCTTGACTTTCTTTGCCACTGCCTTCCTTAATTTCCGAGGGATTGATATAAGTCTGGCTAAGAAAGAGTTTGAACTCAAAACCATCAAAGAAGTATCTTCTCTGGCTACAGTCTCAGAGGGAAAAGAGATAATGGAGATAATGGTAGATACCGTCGCCAGGTCATTGAAAGCCTCCGCCTGCATTCTTAGAGAGTTGATTCCAGGAAGTGGGAAACTTCTCCCAGAGGCTCTGTATGTTAAGTCAGATATAAAGAAAACTGATATCTTAGAAATAGAATCTTCTTTTGCCTCTTCTGCTTTAAATAAGGAAGGTTTACTGGAGATTCCTCAACTATCCAGAGTTAAGAACTTGGGAAGAAGTATAAGAGGGAGCCTCCTGGTTTCTCCATTGAAAGCGGAGAAGGGTTGGATTGGGACTATCTCTGTTTATTGGAAGAAAGAGAGAGGATTCCGGGAGGATGAACGTTCTCTCTTTATGGCTCTCCTACCTCAGATAGCCATATCCCTGCGAAACTTTCAATTATATCGGGATACCAAAAGGGTCTTCTTAGAGTCTATTCAGGCTCTCACAGCGGCTATTGATGCCAAAGACCCTTATACTGAAGGTCATTCTGAGAGAGTCACTTCTCTCTCTTTAGAGATAGCCGAAGAGATGGGGTTATCTCAGGAAGAGAGAGAAAGGCTGAAACTGGCGGCTTTATTGCATGATATAGGTAAGATAGGAATTGAAGAAAGAATTTTAAGGAAAAAGGGAAGGTTATCAGATGCAGAGTACAGTCTCATAAAGAGCCATACCCAAGTAGGAGCCAAGATACTTAGTCCCATACACGAATTAAGGGACATTATTCCTTCCGTGCTTCACCATCATGAGAGAATGGATGGGAAAGGGTATCCTTCTGGTTTGAAGGGGGAAGAAATACCTCTCTTTGCCAGGATAATTTCTGTAGCGGATGCCTTTGATGCCATAACCTCAGACCGTCCTTATAGAAAGGGGTTAAGTGTGGAAGAAGCCTGTCGAGAGATACTCTCCAATCAGGGAACTCAGTTTGATCCTGAAGTGGTAAAGGCTTTCTTAAGAGTGATGGAGAAGAAAAAGTCTCTTCCTAAGGTCTCTTATCCCTTGTGTTAGAAGGGGTAAATCTCGTATAATAAATCTCTTACTTACTATTCAGAGGAGAATATGAGGGGGGAGATTGTATGTAGAACTCAAGAAAGCATGAAGAAAGTAAAAAAACTCTTGGTTCTCTTTCTTTTTTTATTACCTGCTACTTCTTTTCCTGCCTATTTCCACCAGTCTACCTTTTTGATGGGAACTGTAGTAGAGATAAAGGTGCAGGATAAGGGGAAGGATGTAAATACTCTTAAAGAAGTAGTAAAGGAAACCTTTAATTTTATAAAGGAAAAATCCCTTCCCTTTGATATATATTCGGAGAGCAGTGAGATCAACAGGATAAACTCTCTCCCCCCAGGAAAAAGATGGAAACTTTCGCCCGAATTTAAAGAGATATTAGAAAAATCTTTTATTATCTCTCAACAAACAGAGGGAAGTTTTGATATAACTGTACTTCCTCTGGTGGAGTTATGGGGTTTCTACAAAACACACCTACAGACTCCCCCCTCACGGGAGGAAATAAGGAAGATGAAAGAACTGGTAGATTATAGGAATCTCGAACTCCTTCCTACGGGAGAAATTTACAAGAAAAAGAAAGGAGTAAGGATAACCCTCTCTGGAATTGCCAAAGGATGGATAGTGGATGAAAGCATTCAATTCCTCCACAGGAAAGGTATAGAGTCAGCCTTGGTGAACGCAGGGGGAGACCTTAGAGTTTATGGTAAGGAGTGGAGGATAGGAGTACAGGATCCCAGAAGTCCTCAAAGTTTGCTGGGGGTTATCAAATTGTACAAAGGGGCTCTGGCTACCTCCGGGGATTATCAGAAGTTCTGGATATATAAAGGGAAGAGATACCATCATATCCTTGACCCCCATACTGGATACCCTGCCTCTTCAGGTGTTATATCCGCCACTGTCCTTTCCTCTTTCTGTTATCGTGCAGATGCTCTGGCTACTGCTCTGGTGGTGAAAGGAGAAGAGGGGCTTAAGTGGATTGAAAAGAGTAAAGAAGAAGAGGCTATTTTGGTTAAAGAAGAAAAGAGATTTCGGCGGTTAATCTTCTCCTCTGGGATGAGAAAGTATTTTGGAGAAGTTCCATGAGAGTTAAGACCTTCCCTGGTGGTGTTCATCCTCCTGAGTGCAAGTTAACTTCTCATCAACCTATTGAGGAGGCTCCTTTACCAGAAAGGGTAATAATTCTCCTACAACAACATACGGGAGCACCTAATGAGCCTTTAGTTAAGAAAGGAGATAGGGTATTTACAGGAACTCTGATAGGGAAAAGTGAGGAATTTATCTCTGCTCCTGTTTTTTCCAGTATCACAGGAAAGGTAGTAGAAGTGGGAAATTTTCCTCATCCTGTTCTGGGAAGGGGTTTGGGGGTTATGATAGAGAGAGATGGAGAGGAGGAGATGGACCCTTCCCTTAAGCCTCTTGGAGAATCGGAGAGAGAGAACCCGCAAGCATTACTTCAATGTATTAGAGAGAAAGGAATAGTGGGGCTGGGAGGGGCTGCTTTTCCCACGGCGGTTAAACTTTCTCCTCCTTCGAATAAACCTATAGATACTCTTATACTCAATGGATGTGAATGTGAACCTTACCTCACCGCTGATGAGAGATTAATGGTGGAGAGAGGGGAGGAAATTATCGAAGGAGCAAAGATAATACGTAAAATTCTCAATGTTCAGAAAGTCTATATCGCTATAGAGGAGAATAAACCGGAGGCTATCCAGAGTATGCAAAGATGCATAGAGAAAGAGGAAGGTATGGAAGTGGCTATTTTAAAGACTAAATATCCGGAAGGGGGGGAGAAACAGTTGATCCAAGCCCTCTTAAAACGGGAGGTGCCTTCCGGAGGACTACCTTTAGATATTGGGGTAGTGGTGCAGAATGTAGGGACCTGTCTGGCTATATATGAGGCTATATATAAAGGGAAGCCTCTTTATGAGAGAGTAATTACGGTGACAGGAGAAGTAAATAAGCCTAAGAATCTGCGGGTGAGGATAGGAACTTTGTTTAAGGATTTAATTGATTTCTGTGGAGGGCTAAAGGAAGGGATAAATCAGGTAATAATGGGGGGCCCCATGATGGGGATTGCTCAATCTACCTTAGAAGTGCCCGTAATAAAAGGGACTACAGGAATACTGGCTATAAAGAATACCTGGGATAGCAAGGAGTATCCCTGTATAAAATGTGCTCGCTGTGTGGATGTATGTCCGGTTAGAATCCTGCCCACTGCACTTGTCCGTATAGTTAAATTTAAAAGATGGGAACTTTTGGAAGAGTATCATGTCCTGGATTGCATTGAATGTGGAGCCTGCAGTTATGTCTGCCCTTCTTTTATTCCTATTGTTCAATACATAAAAGTGGGGAAGGAGGTCCTAAGGAGAAAGGCAAGATGAGGGAGAAAGTAAAACTTCTTATAAGAACCTCTCCCCATATTCATTCTCCTATTACCCTTTCCCGCCTTATGTATGGTGTTATCCTGGCTCTGACTCCTGCTCTTCTCTGGGGTCTTTACTACTTCCATTTACCTGCTTTGTTGCTTCTTCTTACCTGTGTATCTTCCACTTTAATTACAGAAGCCCTTTTCCGAAAGGTTAGAGGTAAAGAAATTACCCTCTACGATGGTAGCGCTCTCCTTACGGGGATACTTCTGGCTATGGTTCTCCCTCCCTATCTACCTTTATGGATGGGAGCACTGGGAGGATTTATAGCCATCTCCTTGGGGAAGGAGATTTTTGGAGGGTTGGGATACAATATATTTAATCCTGCTCTGGTGGGAAGAGCCTTTCTGTCTGCCTCTTTCCCTGTGGCTCTTACTACCTGGAAGGTGCCCCTTAATCATTCCTGGTTTTCTGTAGATACAGTAACTCAGGCAACGCCTTTAGCCACTACCTTACCCAAGTTTGGAGGTGGAGGAAGTTATCCTCTTTATAAGTTAATTCTCGGACTTCATGGAGGATGCATGGGAGAAACCTGCGGTCTGGCTCTGCTGGTAGGAGGACTTATTCTCTTAATTTTCCGAATCATTGATTACCGTATTCCTCTAAGTTGCCTCCTTACTGTGCTTGTTTTTTCTACTATTTTTTACTTACGGGAAGATAATTTCCCTTCTCCTTTATTTCATCTCTTCTCGGGAGGACTCCTCTTAGGTGCTTTCTTTATGGCTACTGACCCAGTTACTTCTCCAGTAACTAAAAAAGGAAGATGGATTTTTGGAGCAGGGATGGGGTTTCTCATAGTCTGCATCCGACTATGGGGAGGGTATCCGGAGGGGGTGATGTATTCTATTCTGATTATGAATGCTTTTACCCCTCTTATAAATCGTCTTACCCTTCCCCTTCCCTTGGGAGGTAAGAAGTGAGCCCTCGTTTCAGGATGATTCTTACCCTTCTGATAGTGGGGATTTTTTCCGGTGGTTCTCTCTCCTTTGTATATCAGGCTACCAAAGATAAAATCCAGGAAAACCTGAAGAAAGAGATAGAATCCTCTCTATTTCGTCTCCTTCCCTGTGATTCCTATACTCGGGTTAACTGGAAAGGAAAGCCAGTGTTTATCTGTAAGAATAAAGAAGGGAAAATTCTGGGCTATGCCATAATTGGGGAAGGAGAGGGTTTTCAAGGTAAAATAACTTTAATGCTGGCTGTAGATGAGGAACTAAAGACTATAAAGGGAATAGATGTCTTGCAATCTCAGGAAACTCCTGGACTGGGAGCCAAAATTGATGAGAAAGAATTTAAATCTCAGTTTAGGGGAAGAAAGATAGGGGAGAGGAAGTTAGAAGTAGTAAAAAGAAAGTCCACTTCAGAGGAGGAAATAGAGGCTATTACCGGAGCCACTATCTCTTCCCGGGCAGTGGTAAATCTGGTAAATGAACTTATTCAGGACTTAAGAGAATTTTTAAGGGAGAATAAATGAGAGGAACTCAGGAATTTATAAAAGGTTTATGGAGAGAGAATCCAGTTCTCCGCCTCCTTCTGGGTATGTGTCCTACCTTAGCGGTCACCGGTTATCTGGCTAATGGAATAGCCATGGGACTTGCGGTTATCTTTGTTTTGGTATGTTCTTCTACGGTAGTCTCTATTTTTCGTCGTGCTATCCCTTCTCAGGTTAGAATCCCTACCTTCATAGTAATAATTGCCACCTTTGTAGTGGTGGTGGATTATTTTTTGAGAGCAAACTTTCCTGCTCTCAGCAAGAAGTTGGGACCCTATGTGCCCCTGATAGTGGTTAACTGCATCATTCTGGGAAGAGCAGAAGCCTTTGCTTCTAAAAGAGGTGTATTTTTAAGTTTCCTGGATGCTCTGGGGATGGGGATAGGCTTCACTTTAACTCTGGTGATTCTATCCTCGGTAAGGGAAGTGCTGGGCTTTGGGACTCTCTTAGGTCATCCCTTAACTGGTAAATGGTTCACTCCCTGGGTAGTAATGGCTCTCCCTCCGGGAGCCTTCATTACCTTAGGAGTAATTCTGAGTCTGGCCAATGTAATACAGAAAAAAATAGGAGGGAGAGGTGGGAGTTAAATTCTTTCTTATATTTCTGTCTGCTCTTACTACCCAGAATATAGTTTTTGCCTACTTTCTGGGTATCTGCCCTTACTTAGGGGTCTCCAGAAAACTGGATACTGCTCTGGGGATGGGAATGGCAGTAACCTTTGTTATGACCCTAACTGCTCTTATTACCTGGCCCATCTTTTACAAGATTCTCCAACCCCATGACCTGGTTTACTTACAGATACCTGTCTTTATCTTGGTAATCGCCAGCCTTGTGCAGTTTCTGGAGATGTACTTCCGAAAAGCCCTACCTCACCTCTACACAGCCTTGGGAATATATCTTCCTCTAATAACTACCAATTGCGCTATTCTGGGGGTAGCCTTATTCATGATTCTTAAGAAATTTGGGTATATACTTTCGGTAGTATATGCTTTCTCTACCGGTTTAGGATTTGCTATGGCACTTCTCATAATGGCAGGTATCCGGGAAGAACTGGAGATGGCTCCACTTCCGGAGAGTCTTAAAGGTGCTCCTATTACCCTCATAATTGCTGGACTTCTGGCTCTGGCTTTTATGGGTTTTTCTGGATTAGTTAAGGGGTAGAAGAAGATGCTTTTACCTCTTCTCCTTATGGGCTCTCTGGGAGTAATCTTTGGGATAATCTTGGTGGTGGCAGAACACACTTTTAGAGTGGAGGAAGATCCTCGGCTTAAAGAGATACTCTCCCTTCTTCCGGGAGCAAACTGTGGAGCCTGTGGTTTTCCATCCTGTGAAGCCTGTGCTCGGCAGATAGTGGAAGGAAAAGCACCGGTAAATTCCTGTGTGATGGGAGGGGAGGAGGTTACGGAGAAAATTTGCCGGGTGATGGGAGTAAGCATGGAGAAGGTGGAGAGGAAAGTGGCGGTGATAAATTGTAATGTAGACAATCTTACCCGAAAGATTCAGGCAGATTATCAGGGTATCCAGACCTGTCAGGCTGCCCATTTAGTAATGGGGGGAGGTATGTCCTGTGCCTATGGTTGCTTGGGCTTTGGTGACTGTATGGAAGTGTGCCCGGTGGAGGCTATTTCTTTGAAAGATGGTTTGCCTCGTATTGATAGGGAGAAGTGTATTGGATGTGGTAGATGTGTGGAAGTCTGTCCTCGTAAGGTTATAGAACTTATTCCTCGCCATAAACCTTTAGTATGGGTAGCCTGTTCCAACCCTGAGCCGGGTAAAAAGGTGAGAGAAGTTTGCAAGAAGGGATGTATAGCCTGCAAGGTATGCGAGAAACTCTCGGGAGGTTTATTTGAGGTTTCGGATTTCCTTTCCCGGCTTAAGTATGAAGAGATTTCCCATAAAGAAGTGGATTGGGAGAAATTAGTGGAGAAGTGTCCTACTGGGTGTATCTTAAAGGAGGATTGAGAAATGGGAAAGGTACGGGTGGGGATAATAGGTTGTGGAAGTTTTTCTCAAGCCCAGCACCTTCCCAACTGTCAGAAGAATGAGAAAATAGAACTCACCTGGTGCTGTGATTTAAATAAAGATACTCTTAAACAGGTGGAAAAGGAGTTTTCTCCTCCCAAACTAACCACCCGAGCAGAAGAACTACTTCAGGCTAAGGATGTGGATATGGTGATAATCTCTCTCCCTCATACTCTTCACGCTGAGATGATAATATCTGCTGCTTCTTATGGTAAACATATTTTGTGTGAGAAACCCATGGTTATGAATATGGAAGAAGCCTACCGAGTAATTAAGGCTGTGCACAAAGCAGGAGTAAAACTCTGTGTGGATTTTAATCGTAGATTTAGTCCTTCTCTGGTAGAACTCAAAAGAGTATATGTTAAACACCGCAAGAATCCTCAACCCACTCCCTGGAAACCTGTATTTTATCCAGAAAGACCCCCTTTACCTGAGGAAGAAACTACCATGGTGATGATTCACATTAACGATGAAAGCAGTACTTACAATCCTATCCATATAGACCCTAAGATGGGAGGTGGGGAGATTCTGGGAGAAGGTTGTCACTGGCTGGATTGGATATGCTGGTTTCTGGAAGAAGAGCCAGTGAGAATTTTTGCTACCGGTTCTCTACGAATGAATTATATTGTTACTCTGGATTTTCCCAGTGGTTCCCGCGCTTCCATCTTTTTTAGTGCCAATGGAACTTTTGATTATCCTAAGGAACTCTATATGATTACCGACCATGGTGCACTCTTTATCAATCATTGTTTTGTAGAGAATCAATGGTATGGGATAGGAGAACCGGTGAAAAAGACCTATCCTCTTCAGTATGATGAATGCCCAGAAGTAAAGGGAGAAGGACTGGAAGGTTACCTGGGAAAAATTAGAAGGAGGAGAGAAGTTTACCTCTCTTCAGGGAAAAGAAAGTGGCTCAAAATTTTTCCAGATAAAGGACACTATCAACTTCTGGATGCTTTCATAGAAAGCATTTTAAAAGATACCCCTTCCCTGGTAGACGAATGGGCAGGGACAAGAGCCACTTATCTGAGTTTAAAGGCTATGGAGTCTATAAGATGCGGTCATCTTCTCCCTATTATCCGGGAAGATTACCAATTTTCTTACTCTGACTAATATAGGAGGGATAATGAAGCCTAAAATTGCGGTAATCCAGTATCCGGGAAGTAACTGTGAGTATGAAACAGCCTGGGCGGTAAGAAGTGCGGGTATGGAGGCAGAAATTTTCCGCTGGAATCGTTCTCCGGAAGAACTTAAAGAATTTGATGGTTATATAATAAGTGGAGGTTTTTCTTATCAGGACCGGGTTAGAGCAGGAGCCATTGCTGCTAAGAAACCCATAATGAAGGTGATAAAGGAAGAAGCAGAGAAAGGTAAGCCAGTGTTGGGGATATGTAATGGTGCCCAGATTCTGGTAGAGGCGGGTATGATACCGGGGATTTGCTGGGGGGAGGTGGAGATGGCACTGGCTCCTAACCTCTCGGGAGAGAGAGCGGGATACTACTGTAACTGGATATTTGTAAGATGTGAGGTGAAAGGAGAAAGGTGTGTTTTTACTAAAAATTTCTCCCCAGGAGAAGTTATACCCCTTCCTGTAGCCCATGCGGAAGGAAGATTCATTACTTCCAAGGAAGGACTTCTGGAAGAGTTGAAAGAAAGGGAACAGATTGTCCTGAGATACTGTAACTCTAAAGGGGAGATAATTTCTGAATTTCCTGTTAATCCCAATGGTTCTGTCTATAACATCGCGGGTATCTGTAATCCGGAGGGAAACGTTTTTGCCCTTATGCCCCATCCAGAGAGAGCTAACTGGATACGTCAGGTGCCTTCAGACTTGGATACTCCTTACTCTCAACTTAAGGAGGAAGCCTGGGGAGATCTGGAGAGAATGCGTGCCCCTGGACCGGGAAGAAAAATCTTTACTTCCCTTCTCTCCTTTTTCCTCACCAAAAGATAGACTTTTACCTTACTTATTCTATCCCTCTCAAAACTAACTCTCCTGCCAGATGGCAAGAGGAGTACCTTCCAGGCACAATTTCTTTCAAGACAGCCTCTTTCTTCTCACAGATTTTTTTCTTATACTGGCAACGGGGATGAAAAGGGCATCCGGAAGGTGGAGAGGAGGGGTCAGGAGTTTCTCCTTTTAATATAATTTTTTTCCCTGCTTTTCCAGGCAAGGTCTTAGGAATAGCAGAGAGTAAAGCCTCAGTATAGGGATGCAGAGGATGAGAAAAGAGGTCTTCTGTCTTGCCTTCCTCTACAATTTTTCCCAGATACATTACCAGAACCCTTTCACTCAGGTATCTTACCACCCCCAGATTATGGGAAATGAGAAGGTAAGAGAGAGAAAATTTATGTTTCAGTTCTTTCATTAGGTTTAGTATCTGAGCCTGCACAGAAACATCCAGTTCAGAGGTAGGTTCATCTGCTACTAAGAGTTTAGGATTTAAGATAAGGGCTCTGGCTAAAGCGATTCGCTGTCTCTGTCCTCCACTGAATTCATGAGGGTATCTATACATATACTCCGGTTTGAGCCCCACTACTTCCAGAACTTTTTCTATCTTTTCTTCCAGTTCTTTTTTCTTTACCTTTCTGTAAAGGAGCAAGGGCTCTGCCAGTATACTTTTCACTTGCATACGGGGATTTAAGGAGGAGTAAGGGTCTTGAAATACAATTTGCATGAATTGACGAACATCCTTTAACTCCTTTTTCCTTAAGGAATGGAGAGGATAGGTGGTTTCATCTATATAAAGATATATTTCCCCTTCTGTAGGTTCCCAGAGTCTTAAGATAGTCCTTCCTAAGGTAGTCTTACCACAACCTGACTCTCCCACTAACCCTACGGTTTCTCCTTTGCCTATATAAAAACTTACTCCATCCACTGCTTTCACATACCCCACCACTTTCTTAAACCATCCTCGAGTAAGGGGGAAATACTTCTTGAGATTCTTTACCTCCAGAACTACAGAGTTATTCATATAACCAGCACCTTACCCAGTGATATTTTCCTACTTTCCTCCAGGGAGGTCTTTCTTTACACTTATCTTTTCTTTTCTCACATCGGTTAAAGAAGGGGCATCCGGGAGGGATATGGAGAAGGTCGGGAAGAGTGCCGGGTATTCCCTTAAGTTCTTTACCTTCTTTCTCCAAGGGAGGGAGACAATCCAGAAGCCCTTCCAGATAGGGATGATAGGGATGGGAAAAGATTTCCTCCTTCTTCCCTCTCTCTACAATTTCTCCCAGATACATCACCGCAATTTCATGGGCAATTTCCTTTACCACCCCTAAGTCATGAGTTATAAAAAGAATAGCCATACCCATTTCCTTCTGCAGACGAGAAAGGAGTCTAAGTATCTGAGCCTGTATAGTTACATCCAGAGCAGTGGTAGGTTCATCGGCTATAAGTAGAGAGGGCTTTAAAATTAAAGCCATACCTATCATTACCCTTTGTTGCATACCTCCAGAGAGTTGATGAGGATACTCGTGAAATCTTATCTCTGGATGAGGGATACCCACTTTCTTCAACATTTCTATGGTCAATTCCTGGGCTATTTTTTTCTTGAGTCTCTGGTGGTAAAGTAGAGGTTCCATTACCTGATAGCCTATAGTATAGGTGGGGTTAAGATGAGAGGCAGGTTCCTGAAAAATCATGGAGATCTCTTTACCTCTTATTTCCTGGAAAGTATGGCTGGTGGGAGAGAGTTTGGCAAGATCAATCTTTTCTTTATCTTGATATAGGAGAATCTCACCCCCACTTATTCTTCCTGCCGGAGGTAGTAATCCCAGTATAGATAAAGCAGTTACTGTCTTCCCACAGCCTGATTCCCCTACCAATCCCAAGGTTTCTCCTTCCCTTATGGTAAAATCAACCCCTCTAAGAACCTCTACTTGTCTCTCTCTTTGATAAAACTCTACTCTCAAATTTTTTACTTCTAACACTACCTTTTTCATTGCCCTTTATTCTAACAAATCTGTGTTATAATGCATCTATGGGAAGAATTAAGATACTCCCTCCCAGAGTAGTAAAACTTATTGCTGCAGGCGAAGTTATTACCTCCCCTGCCTCCGTGGTGAAAGAACTCATAGAGAACTCTCTGGATGCGGGGAGTCGCTTTGTGGAGATTCAACTGTGGGAGGGAGGGAAAAGAAAAATAAGGGTTAGAGATGATGGCTGGGGAATGGATAGGGAAGATGCAAAACTTGCTTTCCATAGATATGCCACCAGTAAGTTAGAGGATGATCTATCCTCTATTAAAAGTTACGGTTTTCGAGGGGAGGCTCTCCCCAGTATCGCGTCTATCTCTCAGGTAACCCTCATTACCCATTATCAAGGAGTTGGTACCAGGGTCAGGGTAGTAGGGGGAGAAGTGAGGGAAGTAGAGGAGATTGGTGCTCCTAAGGGAACTCTGGTGGAGGTGGAGAATCTCTTCTTCAATCTCCCGGTGAGAAGAAGGAATCTTAAGACTGCCTCTCAGGAATTAAACAGGATAACTGAGGTGGTAGTAAAAGAATCTCTGCCTCACCTGGGAATACATTTCCAGTTAGAGAACGATGGACAGGAAGTGCTTACCCTCCCTCCTCGAGGAGACCTTCTTTCCCGAATAATAGACATATGGGGTGAGGAGATGGAATCCCTTCTCCTTCCTTTGAGGTATGAAGAGGATAAATTGCGGATAGAAGGGTTAATTTCCCGACCGGGTGAAGGTAGGAAATTTCCTCTGTGTTACCTCTACTTTAACTCTCGTCCTGCACGTAACTCCATCTTAGCCCGTGCTTTTCAAGAATCCTACTCTACCTATGTGGGAAAAGGAAGTTTCCCTTTGGGTTTTATATTCTTCTCTCTTCCTTCCCAGGAAGTGGATGTTAATATACATCCTGGCAAAGAGGAAGTAAGGGTGTTAAAGGTAAAGGAAGTGGGAGAAAAATTAAGGAAAGCCGTAGAAGAAACTCTTTCTCAAGTTAAGCCCAGAATTTTCATGGAAGAAAAAAAGGAAAGAGTTTCTCCTACAGAGGAAGCCTTACCTCTCCCTATTGCTGGGAAGACGAGAGAAAGGAGCAAGGAGTACAAACTTTCCCCGCCATTTTTACAGATGAGAAAGATTTTCTTGGTGAGAGAGGAGGAAGAGGGTTTACTCATAATTGACCAGCACGCTCTTCATGAAAGACTTATTTACGAAAAATTAAAAGAAGAAATTTCTGGGAAAAAAGTTTCTTCTCAGACCTTAATTTTCCCCCTTACCGTGGAGTTCAGTCCCTGGGATAAGAGGTTTTTAGAAGAGAATCTAAGTTTGCTGAAAGAGATAGGATTTGATATTGAGCCCTTTGGAAAAAATACCTTTATAATCCGAAGTGTCCCTTCTCTATTAAAAAAAGTGGATGCGGTCTCTCTTCTTACAGACCTCCTTCAGGAATGGAAGAAAATTCCTCCCGGGAAGTCCTGGGGAGAGAAAGTGGAGGAGGCTCTCAAGATAATAGCCTGCCATTCAGCGGTAAGGATGGGAGATACTCTCCAGGAAAAAGAAATTCTTGCTCTTCTTAAGGAATGGAGGGAGAGGAAAGGGGTGGTGACCTGCCCTCATGGGAGACCGGTATTTATTCATATAAGTTGGAAGGAGATAGAGAGGCGTTTTGACAGAAGGTAGGGAAGGATGTAAAATGAAACCAATCATGGTAAGAGGTTACAGTCCCCTGCGGTGGTTATTTCTTCTGGTGGTGGTAATAGGGGGATGTGTAACTCTGAGTAACTCTTCTCCACTTAAACCTTACTATTCCTTGATGGAGAAACAAAGGTGGGAAGAGGCAGCGGTGGGTCTGAGTTTTTTCTTAGAAAATAATCCTAAAAGCCCTTATGTAGAAGAAGCCACTTACCTCTTGGGTAAAGTATACCTTCACATGGGTAACACCTTTGAAGCCTCCAGAACTTTTGAGGATTATCTTAAGAGATGGCCAGAAGGCAGGTGGAAAAAGGAGGTAAAAGAGAAACTTTCCCAGATCCAGAGATGGATGTCCAAAGAAAAATATAGCCTGAAGGATATGGAGGAAGATGTAAGCGCTTTATCTTTAGCCTATGAGAAGGTTCTGGGTAAAAAGGTGCCTCCTTCTCAACTTTATCTGACCCTGGGTAATATTTACTGGGAGGAAGAGAAGAGGGAAGAGGCTATCAAATCTTACAAAAAGGCTCTGGAACTGGACCCTTCTCTTAAAGAAGCAGATTGGCTGATGAAAAGGATACAGAAGAGTAAAGAGGGAGTATCTCCTCCTCTTCTGGTGGTCACTGATTACCACATTCGAGATATATGGGAAACCTGGAGAGGAGAATATCTGAATCTGGAACTGGAGAACGATAGAATCGTAGAGACCATAAAGAAATCTAAAGGAGTGAGAGTTAATGGTGAGTTAGTAAATAAAGGAGAGCAAACAGCCTATCGGGTGAGGTTAATAGTGACTGCCTATGATTTTTACCGCAGGGTCTTAGGAACCAGCATGGTTTTTCTGGGAGAGATAAAGCCAGGGGGAAATATCCCTTTTTCTGTGCTCATAAGGGATGTTAGGAAGGAAAAAGTTAACCATGTAGAGTTCCTGCCTCTTTATCAAAAAAAGGAGGAGAAGAATGAAGTTTGGAGATAAGTTTTTGGGGATAGTTATTCTGATTCTTCTTTTTTTAAACCTTCTTTTTATGACCTTCATTCAACCTGTAAGGGCTCAGCTTTCCCCTTCTGTGGTAAGCAATATTGCCCTTTCAGCGGGAGAAAAAGGAGTGGTTTATTTTTATGATGGGGCTAATTTGTGGGTTTCTACCGACTACGGAGAAAAGTGGAGAAAAATCAAATGAGATTCTTTACCACTTTAATTTTACTCTTTTTAATGGTCTCCTTGGTATATTCTCAAAATAATATATATTACGGTAACCCCAAGAAATTTAATAATCCTGCTACTCTCCAGATAAGTAAAGTGATCTCCTCTCATCCCTCCTACCCCCTTCTTAAGAGTTATTCCTCTGAGGACCCTGATTTCTGGCTTATTCTGGAGAGAATAAATCAGGAGATACTTGCGACTATAAGGAAGGTAGCCAGGGAGAGAGGATACGATTTAGTGGGGGAGAAGGGATTTCTTAAGAAGGAAATGCCAGATATAACTGATGAGGTAATAGAGAATTTAAGGAGGGGAAGATGAGAAGATGGGGGGCAATTTCAGGGTTAATCTTTCTTCCCTTAGTGCTGTGGGCTGCTCTCCCGGACCAGGTGATGATTGAAGTTAAAGTGGTGGAGATTGTGAGAGATTATGGCAAAGAATTGGGAATCCGCTGGGGATATGACCGGGGGAAACACACTCTTAAACCCATTTTAGGAGATCACGAATCCACCCAGTCTCCTGCGGAAGAAAGAACTGGGGGAGGAGGACCGGAGTCTGCTCTATGGCAGGGAGAGTTTGATTTACTCTCTCCTTATTTTGATCGGGGAGTAGACCTTCTCTTTGACCGCATAAGGATAGGCTCTACAATTCTGGATGCTCGACTGCAAGCCTTAATTTCTCAAGGTAAGGCTGAACTTCTGGCTAATCCTAAGATTGTTACCATTAATGGGAAACAGGCTACTATTGTTATTGGGAATGAAGTTCCTTTCCAGACTACCAAGTTGGTGAGCAACCAGACCGTTCTCACCACGGAGTTCAAAACTGCCGGAGTAACTCTGGTAGTGACTCCTCGCATTCAGGAGGAAGATTTTATATTACTGGAGGTGGAACCTCAGGTTAGTGGAATCACTGGACATCAGGATGTGGTTTTTGGGACCGTGGAGAAGATGAAAGTAGCCTCTCTTCCCGTCTTCTCCACCCGAAAAGCAAAGACTTCGGTGCTGGTTAAGAATGGAGGAACTCTGGTAATTGGAGGTTTACTTCAGAAGAATAAAGTCAAAGAAATCCAGAAAGTCCCTCTTCTGGGAAGCATTCCCATTTTAGGCTTACTTTTCCGCCATACTAAAGAGACCACCCAGAACAATGAACTGGTGATTTTCATTACTCCCCATATTATCCGACCTGGAGAGGGGACTGTAATTCCTCAGTTAATGGAAGAAAGCGAAGGCAAGAAATAGTCCTTGTTGAAGAACCTATCCTTTACTCTTCTGGCAGGAGTAGTTTTTCTACGCCCTTTCATTTCCGGTATTGTTTACCCCGTCTCTAACTACTACTTCCTTTTAGTGATTTCCTTAATATTGGTTCTGTATCTAAGTGATAAAGAGTCTTTCTCTCTAAGCCTGGGAAGAAGAGAGGTAGTATGGTTAAGTTTTGTTCTCTGGTCTTTCCTTTCTCTTCTCTGGTCAGTCAATTATCACTCTACCCTTAAAGAATCCTTTCTCTTCCTCTCCTACTTTCTCCTATGGTTTATGGTGGCTCGTTTACCGCAGAGGAGAAAAGACTTTCTTATGCTTACCGCTATATTCTCAGCAGTTCTGGTGTCCTTCTATGCCCTCTATCAGTATTATTGGGGATTGGAGATTACCCGGAAGTTTGTGGAAGAAAAAGAGTTAATCTATACACTGAGCCCTGATTTCCTGACCCGTCTTTATACTCAGAGGGCATTTTCCACTTTCGTATATCCTAACACCTTAGCAGGTTACCTAATCCTTTTCTTCCCCTTAACCGTTCTCTTTTCTTTAAAATTTAAAGGGAAGAGGAAAATTTTACCCTTGATAGCAGGGATGATTATTTTGTGGGCTTTATTTCTTACCAAATCTAAGGGTGGGTTCCTTTCTCTCTTCGTAGCCATGGTAATTCTTGCCTTTTCTCCTCTCTACCGAAAAAGGAAGGTCTTCTCTATCCTTCTTCTCCTCGTTCTTTTAACCTCTCTCTTTTCCTTTCTCCTATGGAAAGATATTCTTATCCTTTCCCGGGGTAGAGAACTACTATTCGGTTCAGCAGATATTCGCTTATCCTACTGGAAGGCAGGATTAAGAATGTTTAAAGAAAGACCTCTTTTAGGATTTGGAACAGGTTGCTTTGGTAAAGTGTTCACCCGTTTTAAGGAACCTGGAAGGGAAGAGTCTCAGATGGCTCATAACAATTACCTGCAGGTAGCCTCAGAACTGGGAATCGTAGGAATTTTAATTTTTCTTCTCTTCTGGATTTACGTGGTGAGATTTTTATTAAATAATATGCAAAAAGAGAGGATTATATCCTGGGGTATCTTGGGAAGTGTAATGGCTTTTCTCTTCCATTCCCTTATGGATTTTGACTTCTACATACCAGGGATAGTCTTCAATCTCTTCCTCTTCTTAGGATGGCTTCCAGATAGTTTCTCTGAAAAGAGGAACCTTTCTGAAAGGATAGAAAGGAGAGTAAAGATAGCCCTAATCATTTCTTCCCTTCTTCTGGCCTTCCACTCTCTTATGGTTATAAAGGCAAATGTGTTCTATGAGCAGGGAATGACAAAGAGGGAGAAAGGAGATCTGGAAGGGGCTATTAGAGATATAAATACCGCTATTAGATTCTATCCCTGGGGGGAGGATACCTATCGTATCAGTTATCATTACCGCCTGGGAGAACTATACGAGAAGAGTATGGAGATTATATCTCCGGATTTCTGGAGGAAAGCAATAGAAGAATACACGAAGGCTGCCCGACTGGACCCCTATCACTTCTCCTACTGGGAAAAAATCTCCTTCCTTTTTCTAAAGAAGGGAGAACTTGAGGAGTCCATTAAGTATATAAATAAAGCCATTTATTGTTACCCTTCCCATCCCCGTCTTCACAGAGAAAAGGGAGAGATACTTAAAGTTTTGGGGAGGGAAGAGGAAGCCAGGAGAGAACTGGAGATGGCTGATAAATTAACCTTCGGGATTCACCAAAGGAGGTAAGAGATGTTTAACATACTGGTAATTCATGGACCTAACTTGGGACTTCTGGGAGTGCGTGAGAAAGAGATGTATGGAGAGGAGACTCTGGAGGAGATAAATCAACTTTTAGAGAAGAGAGCCAAAGAACTGGGGATTAATCTTAAAATAGTTCAGAGCGATTATGAAGGGAAAATAGTGGAAGTCATAGGAGCCTCTCGAGAATGGGCAGATGGAATTATAATCAATCCTGCTGCCTATACCCATACTTCTATTGCCATAAGAGATGCTCTAACTGCGGTAGGAAAGCCAGCCATAGAGG
>Ga0190286_1000425_pt1 | contig 17622 bp, 19 predicted proteins | sample 48691834_MG_FD_183241 | JGI IMG/M metagenome (GOLD analysis project Ga0190286, IMG submission 183241) | Hydrothermal vent microbial mat bacterial communities from Southern Trench, Guaymas Basin, Mexico - 4869-18-3-4_MG | ecosystem: Environmental > Aquatic > Marine > Hydrothermal vents >... | reverse complement strand
TCCATGGCCCACCAGCGGCGCCACGTTTAGGGCTATGCCCTGAGCCTCTAGTTTGGCCATATACTCCGCCATCGTCTCCCAGTCGAATTGGAAGTCCTCCCCCAGCCGAGTTCTCATGAACTTCTCCCTATAGGCTCTCACCTCAGCGTTCTGGGGTGCAGCTGAGGCTCCGCAGTTTCCGACGACCTCGGTGGTGACTCCCTGCCTTATCTTGCTCTCAGCCCTCGGATCGACGAGCAGTGTGAAATCTGAGTGGCTGTGCATATCTATGAATCCTGGGGCGACGATGAATCCCTCGGCGTTGATCCTACGCTCAGCCCTCTCCCCGTTGAGGTGGCCTATGGCCTCTATGTGGTCGTCGACGACTCCTACATCGGCCTTGAACCAGGGGTTCCCAGAGCCGTCGAGGATTGCTCCACCCTCGATTATCAGGTCGAACTCCATCTTATCAACTCCCCCAGCTGAGCTTAAGGGGTTTTCCCAATGGCCTCAAGGTCCAGCTTATAGGTCTCATAGATGGCCTTAGCCACCTCTATGATGACTCTCTGCTCCTCCTCCGTCAACTCACCCCATAGGTCTGGTCCAAAGCTCCGGCCGACGTGGATCGGAACGTTGACATTCACCGCTTCGGGTATGCCAGGCATCTCCCTGGAGACGGCTACGCTGTAGATTTCACGTCGATCCTCGATTATGCTGCGGATTATGTCCCTGAAGGCTGAGGCTAGGCCATACTCGGTTCCCCGATTATGTCGACGATACGCTTCGAGACCCCTCGGAAATATTCGACGATGGCCTCCCTGTCAAGGGTTTTACCCGTTGAGGCGAGATACTCCTCGAGGAGCTGTCCCCCTATTCGAACTGTGGACCAGAGGGGATCATGTTTCAACTCCTCGCCGAAGGCCTACGCCAGGCCTGGCTTTATATCAACCAGGGAGAGCTTCTCTATCAAACCCTCAACGGAGTAGGGTGTAGGCGGTCGGCCTTCCAACCCTACCTGTTCCAACCACGGCTACGTGATAGCCTACATATATCTCCTACTTAAATGAAGGGTTCAATTTTTAGGCTCATTTAGGATGTCTATTAGAGTAGGAGCATGGATGGGCAAATCCTTCTATGGAGGGGATGCACCTATAGGAGACACCTTATCGAGGAGTTGGGGAAGATTCAGATGCTCCTGGAGAGATTGGGGTGCCCCTTCCAGATCATAGAGGAGAACTGCTGTGGATATCCCCTCTTCCTCGTGGGATGTCAGGGGGAGATGAGGAGGTTGGCTGTTGAGAACGCTGAGGAACTGAATCGCTTTGATCTCATCGTCGTCCCATGTCCAGCGTGTCTAAGAGCCTTCAAGGAGATATATAAGGAACGGATGGGGTTGAAACTCCCCAGGGTTCTCCACCTAACCCAGTTCCTCGTCAAGGTGCTTAAGGAACGGCCTATCGAATTTAGGGAGGTGAAGATGAAGGTGATGTACCATGATCCCTGTGAGCTTGGGAGGAGGATGGGAATATATGACGAGCCCAGAGCGCTCCTGAAACTGATTCCAGGCCTAGAGATATTCGAGCAACGCTTCACGAGAGAACGCTCAGCCTGCTGTGGAGGGGGAGGACTCCTAACCGCGGTGGCTCCATCCCTCGCATCTATGGCCGCCGCACGTAAACTCGTCGAGGAGGATAGGATATCCGGGGAATTGGATGCAATAGTCACCGCCTGCCCTCAGTGCATCCTCAACATGAGGAGGGGATTGGAGCTTTGGGTTGAAGATGAGGACCTCAGAGGCATCCAGGTTCTGGATATAGCTCAGATACTCGATATGGCCTTAGGGGGGTGATGTATATGGGGAGTTTCGATGAATACTTCAAAACCCTATGGGATGCGGCGATGGATGAGGATCTCAGGGTGGCCCTTAGGAGGGCTGTTGAGAGATTTCGGAGGAATAGGGCGGAGGCCTTCAAGATTTATCCGTGGATCGAGGAGAAGGCTGAGAAGCTTAGGGAGGTGAAGGATTACTCCCTGCTACACATGGATGAGCTGGCTAAGGAGGTTAAGGATAGAGTTGAGGATCTACATGGAAGCTGTATAATAGCTGAGACCGCTGAGGAGGCTGTTGAATACATCACCGATCAGGTGAAGGCGGGAGACATAGTTGTTAAGGCTAAGAGCATGACATCTGAGGAGCTGGATCTAAATAGACATCTGGAGGAGGCGGGATGCGAGGTCTATGAGACGGATCTAGGGGAGTTCATAGTCCAGCAGATGGGCTCCCGGCCGATGCACATCCTAGCGCCAGCCGTTCATGTCCGAAGGGAGAGGGTAGCTGAACTCTTCTCTAAGGTTATGGGTAGAGAATTCAAGCCAGATATACCCACCCTAGTTACGGCGGCTAGGGATTTCCTAAGGGAGAAATTCATAAAGGCGAGGGTTGGGATCACCGGCGCCAACGCCATCGCAGCTGAGACGGGGACGGTGTTCATCATCGAAAACGAGGGGAATGCGAAGCTTGTGACTGGCCTTCCAGATAAGCACATCGTCCTAGCTGGTTTGGAGAAGATCGTTCCAACGCTCCAGGATGGTATGCTGGTTGTGGAGGTAGCGATGAGATACGCTAACTATAAGTCGTCGAGCTACGTCAATCTTATAAGCGGTCCCAGCAAGACTGGGGATATAGAGAAGCAGATCGTCTATGGAGCTCATGGACCCAGGGAGTACCACGTCGTCCTCCTAGACAACCATCGGAGGGAGATGGCGAGGGATCCGGTATATAGACAGGCCCTTAGATGCCTTAGATGTGGGGGCTGCCTCTACGAGTGCACCATCTACCCCCTCGTCGCAGGATACTTTGGACACATTTATGTTGGGGGTATAGGGGCCATCCTCACGAGGTTCCTAGCTGGTGGAATTGAGGCGGCCGCCCCGATGGCCTACACATGCACACTCTGCGGCAGATGCAGGGAGTTCTGCCCAATGAAGATAGATGTGCCTGAGATGATGCTAAAGCTTAGGAGGGAGCTGGCTGAGAGGGGGTTGACGCCGACTAGGGTTAAGGAATACGTTGAGGAGCTGATAGGTTTCAAGATGGGCTGAGGAATGTTATCTTCATTTATATAGCTGGAAATGGTAGTGAATCTGGATGGGGAAACCCTACATTTATGTCAGGTTCAGGTGGTGGAGGGGTTTAAACCTGGAGGAGGTGGCCGAGGAGCTTGGTAAATACTTCGAGGTGGAGCTCTTCGAGACGCCGACGGGTTTGAGGGATATAGCCATCAGCAGGGATGACAGGGAGGGTTTGAGGGTGAGGGCTGACACCCTGGTGGCACGCCTCTCCCCATATAGGGCGACTCTATTCCAACGGGAGGCCGCCCCCTTCACCAAGCGAGACCTGGAGCTCCGGAGGAAGCTTCTCGAACTTTATCCGAGGGATAGGCCGACGATATTCCCCTGGGGCTTCAGCATAGAGCCACCCTTCGAGGTGGAGGAATAAGGTTTTTCCCTCACCTCCATAAGCATTTGATCCTTGATGAGTCAGCGATGCCCCATCCTCCCCAACTATCACACGGATAAGCATGGGAGATGCGTCAGATACATAATCTGCAGCATACAGGGGAGGACGAAGGACCCGAGATGCCCAGCTAAGGGTCCAAAGTAGGAGGGTGAATCCCATGCCCGAGGCCTTGGAGGGGGTGATACTCAACTATAGGATCGGCCCAAAAACCCAGAGGCCTAAGGAGTGCCTCATAAGGCCCCTGGGCATAGAGCCGAGGATGGCTGGAAGCCTGATAGGGTGGAGGGTTGGATGGCCTGCTGAGGAGCCGAGGATCAGGGGTAAGGTTCTGTCGCTGCATGGCCGTAGAGGCGTCTTGAGGGTGAGGTTTGAGCGGGGAGTCCCTGGACAGGCCCTTGGAAGCAGGGTTAGACTCTATAAATAGGGCCTAAGCTAATCGAGTAGAAAGCCCTGTAGATGCTGGATCATCGGCTTCCCCAAGGCCTCCTCCACAGGCCTATAGACCTCGGGGTATCGAAGCCCATCTCCCGTCGGTATACGCTCCCTCGGAACGACGGTGACGTAAACCCCTTCGCCCTCCTTGACGTCTGCCGACGTTATGGGTTTACCCTCCTCATCGAAGGTGGAGATGAGGTCTGGGAAGGTGGCTAAGCGTCGACCCCCATGTTCGAGGGTCATGTATTCGTTGAGAAATGTCAATTCATATGTCTCCCCCTCGGCCTCAACCCTTAGGAGGCCGACGTCGAAGCCTCCACGGGTCTCAAGACGCTTCCCGACGACAGTTCCATGGCATAGGATGAAGCCTCCGAGGAAATCCATAGCCGCCTCAACGGCCCTCTCACCCTCCCCAAGGGCCTTGAGGAGGCGGTGGCCCAGCTCAAGGGCCTTTGAGATGGCGCCTGGAGCTCCATGCTCAACAGCGTAGCTGAGGGCTACTGGGTCCCGTGCCATGGCGACGAGGCCCCTCTCCGAGGAGATGAGCCGTGCAACCCTGCTGGTGGCCTCCACCGAGCCGTGGGCGATGACCTCAACCCCCTCGGCGACGATGGCCTTCACAGACCTATAATCCCTCAATCGGTGTAGGCCCATGCTCCCCATCACCGCCGTGGGGTGAGCCCTCCCATCGCATGGGGCGTCGACGACGGGGAGCTCAAGCGCCGCAGCCGGAAGCCATCCCCCGAAGCTGTTGTAGCCTCCATTCTCCGCCGCTATCACCCCCTCGAACTCTATACCAGCCTCCCATAGGAGCTGAGCAGCCCTTATGAAGCCGCTGGGCTTCATACGGATCCTCTGCGTGGGAGCCCCGAGGGCGACTATCGTGGCGACAATAGTATCCTCAGGCAGCTCATCGGGTTGATAGAGCCATATATCACCGATCTCCAGAGCTAAGAGCCCCTTCCTCCTCCCGCCTTCAGGGGAGCCTCCCCCACCGCCTCCGAGGATTGCTCCTCCGAGGGAGAGGGCCTCAACATCCTCCTCTGTGATCCTCCTCGGCAATTGATCACCCTAAGGGGATCGGCCTATCAGCCTAAAATGGTTGTGAAAAATTGGGGTTACCTATACCAGGGGAGCTTCCCCATCTCCTCCAGCTTCAGCCAGCTCTCCCAGCTCTCGTTGACCCACCGCTGAATCTCCTTTATCTGCTCATCGGTTAGATGCCTAAACCTGCCCTGAAGCCTTAGATACTCCTTTATCGGCTTCAGCTTCTTCGGCTTCACGTTGATCTTCACCCTCCCCTCCTCGATCTCTATTAGGGGCCAGGCGCCGGTGAGAACAGCCAGCCTCGCCACCTCAACCGTCTTCTCAGGCGGATAATACCAGCCCGTCGGGCAGGGCGACTGTATATGGATGTAGGCCAACCCCTTACCCGCCGACGTGATCTCAGCCGCCCTCTTAACCTTACGCCTCAGATCAGGTATGAAGGCTATCGAGGCCGTCGCCACGTAGGGTATTCCATGAGCCGTCATGATTAGGGGGACGTTCTTAGGCCTCTCACGCTTACCCCTCCAGAACCTCCCAGCTGGAGTCGTAGTCGTCCTCGCATACAGCGGCGTCGAGCCGCTGCGCTGAATCCCCGTATTCATGTAGGCCTCGTTGTCGTAGCATATCCAGATTATGGATTCACCCCTCTCGGCGGCTCCGGAGAGGGCTTGTAGGCCTATGTCAACGGTTCCACCATCCCCGGCGAAGCTGACTACGTGGATCTTATCGGCCTTACCCTTCAACTTATAGCCCCTATAGAGGCCTGTCTGATAGCCGGCTGTGGCGGCGTAGTTGGCGAGTATCCATGGGACTCCGACGACGGCGCTGTAGTTTACGCCTGCGCAGTTCGGGGGATCGATGATCACTGTGTTGGGCCCGAGAACGTCGAGCACATGCCTTATGATGATGCTGGCTCCACAGCCGGTGCATCCTCCGCTGCCTGGATAGATAACCCTCCTCTCCTTGAAGGGAACCAGCCTGCTGGCGGGTTTGAAGGGATGCTCTATATATTCAACCTCCCTCTCAACACGGCCCCTCTCAACGGCCTTGAGAACCCGTTCACCCATCTTCCTGAAGTCCATGGTGGAGATGTCGTCGCCACCCATGCCTGCGATGAAGTTTATGATCAGCGGTCTATCCTCCATGGAGTATAGGGCTGACTTCATGTCTGCACCGAGGCCTCCGCCTCCCGTTCCGTGGAGAACCATCCTGTCGACGACGCCTATAGCCTCAACCTCCTCAGCCAGCCTCATGAACTCCTCCCTCGGGAAGGGCCTCATCGTCTTCACCCTCACCAACCCGATTCTACGACCATCAGCCTGGAGCTCGTCGATGGCCCTCCTCGCAGCCGTCGTCATCGAGCCCATGGTGACGAGGATGGCGTCTACATCCTCGCATCTATACTCCTCTATGAGGCCGTTTCCATAGGTTCTGCCGAAGCGCTTGCCATACTCCTCATTGACCTCCTTGATGACCTCCTTAGCGTCGTTGAGTATCTCCTCATAGATTCTACGGTAGGTGGTGTGAAGCGGCGGTGGAAGACCAGCCCCAGGGGCGAAGTCGCTGACGGTTGGATCCACCGCATGCTTAGGCTCATAGGGCGGTAGGAATTCGTCGACATCCCCCTGATCAGGTATCTCAACCCTCTCGTTGGAGTAGGAGAGGTAGAAGCCGTCGAGGCAGAGCATCGCCGGAAGGAGAACCCGCCTATCCTCAGCTATCTTATAGAGCTGTATGACCGTGTCGAGGCACTCCTGATTGCTCTCAACGAACTGTATTATCCAGCCGAGGTTTAGCTCGGGCATAACATCCGAATAGTCGGGCTGGATGGACCAGAACCATCCGAGGGTTCTATTGGCTATCGCCATCAGCAGCGGAGTCCTATAGGCTGGAGCCTGGGCGACACACTCATGCATATAGGCTAGGCCCTGAGAGTTGGTGGCGGTGAAGGCCCTCACGCCGGAGAGGGAGAGGCCTATGGCTACGGCCATGGCTGTGTGCTCACCCTCTGCGTGGATATACTCGGCGTCCAGCTCGCCGTTTGCTATGAAGTCTGCGAGATACTCGACGATGGTTGTCTGAGGTGTGATGGGGAAGAGGGCTATCCCCTTAACCCTTGAGAGCTTAACGCCGTAGGCGACCGCCTTATTCCCAGGCATAACATCTACTTCCGGCATACCACCTCACTCCCTCACCATCTCAATCGCCTTAACTGGACACTCATTTGCACAGACTCCACACCCCTTACAGAACCTCGGATCAAGCTGGGGCCCCTCCTCACCCTTCGATAGGGCTGCCTCGGGGCAGTAGGAGACGCAGAGCCAGCACTTAGTGCACTTCTCATAGTCGATCTTGGGTGTGAAGACCCTCCAGTCTCCGACATACATGCCTCCTACTCCGCCTCCTCCTGCGAGGAGTCCTCCACGGCCTACGAGGCCCTTTATTCCGAAGGGATGCTTCTCACCGCTCATACACCCTCACCTCCTCATATCCCCTCCTCGCTGCGACGATGTTCTTCTCGGCGATCTCCCCTGGAAACCTCTTCCTGATGGCCTTCTCTATGGACTCCAGCTTCAATAGGCCCGTCGTCTTAACGAAGGCTCCTAGGAGAGCTGTGTTTGGTATGGGTCTGCCGAAGCTCTCCAGGGCGATGGTGGTGGCGTCCACCACCCCGATCTTCGAGACCTCGACGTCAAGCTCCTTCAAGGCCTCCTCCGGTGAGAGCGTCGTATTCCAGATGATGACGCCCTCCCTCTTCAACCCAGTCGTCACATCAACAGCCTTAGGTATCTCGGGGTCGAGGATGAGAACTATGTCTGGGGTGTAGACGTAGCATCTTGTCGCCTCATCCATCTCCCCTATCTGGGCGAAGGCGACGACTGGTGAACCCCTCCGAGCTGAGCCGTAGAAGGGGAAGGCCCTGCAGTATTTACCCTCATAGACGGCTGCCAAGGCGATCATCTCACCGCTGGCGACAACCCCCTGTCCACCCCTTCCATGGAGTCTAATCTCTATCATTTAGACAACCTCCGAGAAGAAGTTGGGGTCTCTATACATCTCCAGCTCTTCTCCATACACCTATCGAGGGATAAAAGCTTTCCCCAAACCTATAAATTCCAATAATTATTGGATAGGCCAAAAGGCTATAACCCAGATGACGCCCCTTTGCACTGTATGGAGGAGCGCTTCTACAGCCGATTGGGTAGGGCCCTGAAGCCGGGTGTCATCGCCAGGGTTGTCCTGGCGGCCTTCGAGAGGGCGAGGAGGGGGGAGAAGCTCATCTCCCTCACCGGTGGAAGCTACGACCCCATGAGCCTACCTGTTAAAGAGGTGGAGGAGGTTCTGAGAGATATACCACCTGAGGATTGGAGGGGGATACTGCAGTATGGGAGCAACCTCGGCAGCGGTAGGCTGAGGGCTGAGCTGGCGAAGTTCAGCGGGGAGGCCGGCATAGAGGCCGACCCTGAGGGTGAGATCATAGTGACAACCGGCTCCCAGCAGGCCTTAGACCTCATCTCAAGGGTCTTCCTCGATCCCGGGGATATGGTCATCGTCGGCTCGCCGACATATCTCCAGGCCTTAGCCTCCTTCAGGCTCTATGGGGCTGATGTAGAGGCCGTCCCCCTCGACGACGATGGCATGAGGATCGACGCCCTGGAGGAGAAGCTCGGGGAGCTTAGCGCCGGGGGGAGGAGGGTGAAACTCCTCTACACGGTTCCCTCCTATCAGAATCCAACGGCGACGGTGATGCCTGAGCATAGACGCCGAAGACTTGTGGAGTTGGCCGAGGAGTATGACTTCCTCATCGTCGAGGACAACCCCTACGGCTACATATCCTTCGAGGGCCCCATGCCAAAGCCCATTAAGGCATATGACGACGTTGGCCGAGTCATCTATCTAAGCACCTTCTCCAAGATCGTCTCCCCAGGCCTGAGAATCGGATGGGCCATAGGTCGCAGGGGATTCATAGAGAAGATGGCGCTGGCTAAGATGAACGCCGACATCTGCAGCGACGGCCTAAGTCAATACGTCGCTGCTGAGCTCCTGAGAAGAGGGCATGTCCATAGGCTCATAGAGAGGGTTAGGAGGGTTTATAGGGAGAAGAGGGACCTAATGCTGGAGTCGATGGAGCTCCACTTCCCAGAGGAGGCTGAGTGGAGGGAGCCGAGGGGAGGCCTCTTCCTATGGGTTGAGATGCCAGAGGGCTTCGACGCCGACGCCCTCCTGGACGAAGCCCTAAAGAGGGGTGTGGCCTACATACCAGGCTCAAACTTCTACACAGACCCAAACGTCAGGAACTATCTTAGGCTGAATTACAGCTACCCCTCAATGGAGGAGATCGCTGAGGGGATCAGGATACTCGGCGACCTCCTCAGGGAGGCTTTGAAATCCTAAACGAGACAAATAGGCCATTATTTGAAACACCAGCATAGGGAGGCGGGTTGAAGCCCTGTCCAAAATGCGTTGAGGAGTAAGGTGGAGCTCCCTGCTGCCAGTTTGGATGCTGCCTCTATGAGGATCTGCCAAGCGGGGATGAGGCTAATACTCTACGGGAACCTGCTGCATCAGGTTGAAGAGTCTGAGGAAGGCCTTGCTGTAGCGCATGATCTCGCTCATGCTCCCCCTAAACCTCAGCTGCCTGGTCATGATGGTGTTTCCAGGATCCAGCTCCCCCCTATTCACCTTCACCCATATCTCATAGGGGCCTTCGAGGGTGAAGTCCGTCGACTCTCCCTCGCCGAGCTCCCTAACCTCCGTCACCCTCCCATCCTCGAATTTCACATATATGGGCGGGAGATCCTCCCTGTCCGTCACCTTGAAGGTGAAGGTGGCTGTGAAGCCCCTCGCCTTAAGGCTGAACTCCTCGTCGCTGTTAGCCACCTCCTCAACCTGCTTCCAGTAATCGACGCTGAGGAACTTCATCTCAAACCCTCAACCTATCTCCCCGATTTAGGGTAAAGCCTTTTCGATGCGGCAACTTTACATCACCCTCAACCCCATAAACCCTGATCGACGATGAAGAATCCCCTAAAAGAGAAGCTGAGGCGGGGGGAGGCCGTTATAGGAACCTTCGTCGGCCTCGGACATCCCGACGTCACCGAGTGGCTCTCAAGACTCGGCTTCGACTGGCTCCTCTTAGACGCTGAACACGGCCCCCTCAGCTTCGAGACCCTACAGGTTATGATGCAGTCCATGAACGGCTCCGGCTGCATCCCCATAGTTAGACCCCAGTGGAACGACCCCGTCGTGATTAAGCGCATCCTCGACATCGGGGCCTATGGAGTTCTCATACCCTGGGTCAACACCCGGGAGGAGGCTGAGCTCGCCGTTAAGGCCTGTAGATATCCACCTGAGGGGATAAGGGGCTTCGGCCCAAGGAGGGCGGCGATGTTCGACCCAGAATACTTCCAGACGGCTAACGAGGAGATACTCGTCGCAGTTCAGATAGAGACCGATAAGGCTTTGGAGAATCTCGATGACATCCTCTCCGTCGAGGGGGTTGACGCCTGCTATATAGGTCCATGGGACCTCTCCTGCAACCTCGGCCTCGGAGTCCCCCCACCCTGGGATGACCCTCGATATAAGAGGGTCCTCAAACGGGTTTTGAGAGCCGCTGAGGAGCATGGCAAGCCAGCTGGGATGTTCACGACGCCCAAGACGATTGGCTGGGCTGTGGAGATGGGATTCACCTTCAACACCGTCGGAGATGCCGATTTCTTCCTCATCTGGGGTGCGAGGGAGGCGTTGAAGAGGGCGAGGGAGGCGATGGGTCGTAAAAGGTATATCTGATGGCATTTCCAGGATCCAGCTTCCCCTTATTCACCTTCAAGTCTGTGGACTCATCGACGCTCAGCTCCCTAACCTCCGTCACCCTCCCTCCTCAAATTTTACGTAGGTCGCTGGGAGATTCTCTCGGTCCGTCACCTTGAAGGGAAGGTAGCGGTTAAGCCCCTAATCCTCAGGGCGAACTCCTCATCGCTATTGGCAACCTCCTCAACTCTCCTCCAATAGTCGATGCTGAGAAACCTCACTATCCCCAATCTATCTCACCGATCCCGATAAAAGCCTTTTCAGTTGTCACTCAAATAATAGAGGGCATCAGGAGAGGGTAGCTGGGTTCGCAACATAAAGCAAATTATGACTAGTCTGATTTAAGTCAAATGATAGCTACCCTTGCCTTCTCCCTCGTTATTATAGCTATATTAAATATATAATATGCATATATGCTTGTAAAGTGATATGGTGTATTAACAAGATGGTTTTATCTGCCTCCTGCCATTTTAATGGGGAGAAAAAGAAATTGCTTTTTGTCTGAAGCTATGAGCTGGAAATGTAATTGTGAGTCATGAAAATGCACAAATTCTCTCTATTTGTTTCTAATTAAATAAACAGTATGGAGAACAAACATCCTTCCGGTGACTTCAACTATTAATCTTAAAATTCTTAAATTCTTTTTAAAATGAAATGGGAGGTGGGGATGGTATGGGTCTGATAGAGGATTTGAGGGAGAGGATAATCTGGTGTGACCCTGAGGGGGCGGAGGAGGTCGCTGAGAGGATCCTTGAGGCTGGCATCGACCCCCTAGAAGCCATAGATAGGGGAATCTCGGAGGCCGCTAGGGAGGTGGGGAGGAGATTTGAGGAGGGGGAGTACTTCCTAAGCCATCTCATGCTGGCAGGTGAGGCGATGAAGAGGGCTAGCGGGATCCTGATGAGGGGGGTTGGTGAAAGGAGGAGAAGGGAGCTGGAGGCTAGGAGGGTTGGGAGGGTCGTCATAGCGACGGTGCGGGGGGATATACATGACATAGGGAAGAATATTGTAGCCCTCCTCCTGAGGGCGAGGGGATTCGAGGTCTACGACCTCGGGGTTGATGTGGAGTCGATGGAGATAATTGATAGGGCTCTCGAGTATGAGGCCGACATAATCGCCCTCTCAGCTCTGATGACGACGACGCTCCCCTCCCAGAGGGAAGTCCTGGAGCTCCTCAGGGAGCTGGGGTTGAGGGGTAGATTTAAGGTCATGGTGGGCGGAGGGGCCACCACGAGGGAGTGGGCTGAGAGGATAGGGGCCGACGGATGGGCGGAGACGGCGGTGGAGGCCGTGGAGGTAGCTCTCAAACTGGTGGGGGGAAGTAGATGGTTCCACCCTGGAGGCTGAATGAAGTCATAGAGAGGATGCACACGGGGCCGGTGTGCAGGGAGAAGGATTTTGACCTCAAAATACTCCTACCGAGAGTTCAGGAGCTGGTGAGGAATTATGGGATAAGCTTCGACCCCGATGTCGTCGTCCCCTCCGATGAGTCTCTGGCGGATGACCTCTGGAGGGCCGCCTTAGAGCTCTACCTCGACGTGGGAACCTACTGCACCACGACTCATAGGAGAATCCTCTTCAGCGAGGAAGAGGTGAAGGAGGCTATGAGCCTGTTCAGGGAGCCGATAGTCGTCGGGAGCGGGAGGGACTCCAGGGAGATGTATCATAGGGAGATTGAGGATCGGAGGAGGCCATTCTGTCTCCTCAGCCCCGATATAACCTGCGATGAGGAGCTCTTCCTCCCCATGTCCATGGCCTACCTACAGGAGCCCATAGCCGATGGCGTCTGCGCACCCATCCTGGATGAGATCTATGGGATGAAGATCAGGGCGGGCTACCCCGTGGAGGTTGAGGCCTCCGTCGCCCATGCGATGATGTTCAGGGAGGCGGCTAGGAGAGTTGGTAGGCCTGGAATCTTCCTTCAGAGCGTCGGGACGGCTGTCAGCGATGCAGCGCAGATAGCGGCGAGCAACCCCACATGGGGTGAGAGGCTCACCGATGGGCGATTCGTCCCCTCCATCTCCGAGCTGAAGATGGACTCCTCAGCCCTCAACAAGATGGTTCACTTCCACCAGTATGGCTGCGTGGTTGCAGCCCTCTTCGGCCCCTTCTACGGCGGCCTCTGCGGCGGAGCCGAGGGGACGGCCCTGGTGAGCGTCGCCTACCACATCCAGTCGCTCATGGTCAATCAGGCCCACTACTCACTCTACTTCCCAACAGATATGAGGCATGGATGCAACACCACTAGGGAGCTCCTGTGGGTGGTGAGCGTAACCTACCAGGCGATAGCTAGAAACACCCCGCTCATCTCCCTCTCAAATGGATTCGCTGCGGCTGGCCCCATGACGGAGATGGTGCTATATGAGGCGGCCGCCCATGGATTGGTGAGCTCCGTTTCTGGTGGTCACTTATGGGAGATGGCTGTAGCTAGGAACAAGCATAAGAATCGAGCCACCCCGGTGGAGGCCCGGATGGCCTGTGAGGTTGGGATCGGAGCCTCGATGAGGGGGGTCACGAGAAGGGAGGCTGACGAACTCGTCCAGGAGCTGTTGAAGAGATATGAGGATGACATCGAGAAGGCGCCCCTAGGGAAGACCTTCCAGGAGTGCTACGATGTCAAGAGGGTGAGGCCGAGGGAGGAGTATCTCCAGCTATATAAGAAGGTGAGGGAGGAGCTGAGAGATATAGGGATTCCACTACTACACTGACCATCAAAGAGGAGAGAAACCTAGGGATCAGCCCCGTGAGGGGAGTCACCCCTAGGGCGGGGAGTGGCTTCCTGTCGGAGTCATGGGTCAGGGGCATAACTTAGTTGATGAAGCTCTGCCCGTCGGCTATGACTATCCCAAATCCTTTTCATTCTGGATAGGGCTGGCAGAAGCCTCGGTGAACCCAGATCGTAAAGGGTAAATTTCTGGATGGATGTTAAGGAGTGGCCATGAGCGTCAGCGTTAAGGAGGCCCTTGACAGGATACTCATGCCCAGAAGCGTAGCCGTCGTAGGGGCCTCGAAGGACCCCTTCAAATGGGGTAACATGCTTCTGAAAGCCATATTGAAGAGCGGATTCGAGGGTCGAGTCTATCCGATAAACCCTAAGGAGAGGGAGATTGAGGGACTCCCCTGCTACCCCACCGTGAAGGATGTCCCCGACGACATCGATATGGCCATCATCGTCGTCCCAGCCAGGATAGTCCCCACGATCTTCAAGGACCTCGCCGAGAAGGGTGTGAAGGGGGCTGTTGTCATCTCCTCAGGCTTCGGCGAGACGGGTGAGGAGGGAAGGAGGCTTGTGGAGGAGATAAAGAAGAATGCAGCCGGAAAGGTGAGATTCATAGGGCCAAACTGCATGGGGGTGTGTAGCAGCCCCGCTAAGCTGAGCGCCTTGATGGTTCCATTCCTCCATGAGAGGGGGGAGGTGGCCTTCATCTCCCAGAGCGGAGGCTACGGCCTACAGCTATACCTCAGAGCCTCAGCCATGGGCGTAGGCATCTGCAAATTCATCAGCAGCGGAAACGAGGATGACATAACCAGCGTAGACTACCTAAGATACTTCGCCGAGGATCCCGATGTTAAGCTCATCTGCATGTATATCGAGGGCCTACGCAGGGGGCGTGAATGGTTCGAGGCTGCGAGGGAGATCTCTAAGCGGAAGCCCATCGTAGTCATAAAGGTGGGAACAACCGAGGAGGGGGGTAAAGCGGCGGCCAGCCATACCGGAGCCCTAAGCGGAAGCGATAGGGTTTATGATGCAGCCTTCAAGCAGGCCGGAGTCATAAGGGCGAGGGACGCAGCCGAGATGTTCGACTACATTAAGGGGCTGCTCTACGCCCCTCTGCCGAAGGGCAACCGCATAGCCATAGTCTCCAACTCCGGAGGCATCTGCGTCGAGACCACCGACGCATTGGTGAAGAACGGCCTCCAGGTGCCCACGCTGAGGAGGGAGGCTCAGGAGGAGATCATGAAGCTCATCCCACCCTTTGGAAACCCCAGAAACCCCGTCGACCTGACGGCGAGCCTAAACCTCAACTCCTATCTCAGGGTGCCCGACATCGTCCTGGGGGAGGATTACATCGACGGCCTCATCATGGTGGGCCTCGGGACGACGCTTATGCATCAGATGTTTCCAGAGCTAAAGCCTGAGGAGTTCATGGACATCTACAAGTGGATCAACCAGCAGCTCATAGAGATATTCAAGAAGTATGAGAAGCCGGTGCTGATGATCAATCCAGCTGCAGACATAGAGTCTGAGGCCGTGAGGGTGCTGGAGGAGGCTGGGATCCCGGTCTACATGACGCCTGAGAGGGCCGCCGATGTTATGGCCGTCCTATACCGAAGGAGACGCTACCTCGAGAGGGTTGGAGCCCTTTGAGGGCTGAACCAAACCCAGGGGCGAGGAGGGCTTACACGCTCCTATTTCTACTAGTCTCCGAGATAGTGGAGCAACTCGGAACAGATGGGGCCCTCGAAGCCGTAGGGAGGGCTGTGGAGAGGGAGGCGGAGCTCCTGGCAGGGGAGCTCCGGGGAAGCCTATCGGCCTCAAAACCCCTTGAACGGGGTCTGGAAGCCTATGGGGAGCTGATGGGGAGCATAGGGGCCGAATTCGAGGTGATGGAGAGAAGGGGGAGCAGCCTCACCATAAGGGTTGACCACTGCCCCTATTATGAGGCCCTCATCGACGCCAGCATAGACTGCGGCTACTTCCTTGGAGGCGTCTGCAGAAACATAGTTAGGCCTCTCCTTGAAGCCGTATTGAGGCAACTCGACGACAGGCTGAGGCTGGAAGTTGAGACCGTGAGAGAGGCGGCTGAGGGAGTCTGCATATTGAGGATGACCCTGAAGAGTGATACCTAAATTCATGGAAAGAGGAGGATCTTGTGAATTACGATACCATTGTGTCGTAATTCACCCTCGCTCAGTTTTCATGGTCATCGAGGCTGCGGTGTTGGGTTTGATGCCGAACTATATTTTAGTTAAAATGAAAGATTGTTGTCAGATAGATATATTAGGTTAAACTATTATATTAGATATGATTAAAATATTTGGGTGTTGGGTATGTTGAGGGATGCCATTTTACGAGTTAAAACCTTAGATGCGAGAGATTACTCTCTCATAGCGGTCTTCAGCGCTCTGATGGCTATGACCACTATGTGGGCTATTCCCCTCCCCTTTGGAGGGATAACACATTTAGGGAATACGGTGATGTGGACTGCTTCGATTCTCTTTGGAGGTCTCGTCGGGGGATTGGCGGGTGGAATCGGTGGGATGATCGTGGATATCTTAGAGTGCCCGATCTGGGCGCCCTTCACGCCCTTCTGTAAGTTTGCTAGCGGTCTCGCCTGCGGACTCGTTGCGGGTGAGCCGAGGAGGTTGAATAACATAACCATAATCCGTATCATAGCAGCTACAATAGTAGGCGGAGCGGTAAATTGCCTCGCCTACGCCCCTGTATACCTCTATCTTCTAGGATACAAGAGCATGATCGCATGGCTGGTCTACTTCCTTCTACCTAGCCCATCAAGAATTATAACCTATATCAGTACACCAATAATCTCAATAGCCATTCTCAAGACTTACCCAGCCGTCTTAAGTTATAGGGAATCTGTGAGAAACCGTATGGAGTATCATAAAAGGAGAGGTGAGAGAAGATGAACTGGTGGGATCGATACTACATCATAGATGCCCACGCCCATATATGCCCACGCGACGATCTTTTCGGCGTCTCTATGACCGCAGATGAGCTTAGAAGATTGATGCGGAGATACAACTACAGTAAGTGCATCATAATGAGCCGCGATAACGCCCTTGTGGCTAGGGCCGTCCGGAGCTCAAGGGATCTCCTAGCACATGTCTGGGTGAATCCGAAGGATGATAGATGCATAGAAACCCTACGCACTTATTTGAAGAAGGAAGGGTTCATAGGGATCAAGCTCCACCCACTCTTCGATGGATATCTCCCATACCAGCAGATCGTGTATCCTGTAGCCGCGATAGCCGAGGAGTTCGATATCCCCATACAATTCCATTGTGGGCATCCTCCCTTCAGCCTCCCATGGAGCTTTGAGCCCCTGGCGAGGGAGTTCCCAAAGGTGAAGATGATACTGATACACATGGGACATGGACACATAGTCTACATCAACGGAGCCATAGAAGTGGCTGAGAGAAACCCCAACATCTACCTAGAGACAAGCGGAATGCCGATGCATACCAAGATAAAGGAGGCGGTGGAGAGAGTCGGTAGAGATAGAGTGCTCTACGGTGATGACATACCCTGCGGACATCCATCATGGGAGTTAGAGAAGGTGAAAGCTGCAAACCTAAAGGAAGATGACTTAAGAAGAGTGTTAGGCGAGAACGCAAAGAAACTTTACAATCTGGAGTGAACCCCTTCTTTTTATATTCGAATAAAATTCAAAGAAGGAGAGATGCCCTTAAATACTCTCGATGATCTTTTAAAATTCCATAAAAACGACTTTGAGGAACCGAAGACACTGCCTTTACACTCAATCCCAACCGAAGAGGAGAAAAAAAGGTGAATTTGGGCTACCCCTCTCAAAATCGGTGATATAAACACTCCGGAGAGCTTATATCCATGATTTTATTACTGAGAGAACCATGAGCGGTGAGAGACTTAAGGGGTTGATAGAGCACTGGATGGAGCACAACGAGGAGCATAGAGCGAGGCTCCTCGAGGCGGCTGAGGAGGCTGAGAAACTCGGCCTGAAAACCGTCTCCGAGAGGCTTAGGAAGGCTGCGGAGAGCCTTGGAGAAGCCTCAAAATGGCTTGGGGAGGCCCTCAAGGCCTTCGAGCAGTAGAGATATGTATCCTGGAG
>Ga0190286_1000424_pt1 | contig 17626 bp, 21 predicted proteins | sample 48691834_MG_FD_183241 | JGI IMG/M metagenome (GOLD analysis project Ga0190286, IMG submission 183241) | Hydrothermal vent microbial mat bacterial communities from Southern Trench, Guaymas Basin, Mexico - 4869-18-3-4_MG | ecosystem: Environmental > Aquatic > Marine > Hydrothermal vents >... | reverse complement strand
CCAAAGACGAGGCTTTACATCATTGCAGGTGTAATCATAGTAATAATAGTAATTATCGCGGTCTATCTGCTCACAAAGAGGAAGTAGAATCTATTACTCCTCCCCTCTTTATTTTTTAGTTTTTATGGGTGAAGAAGTTTGAAGATAAGCAGCTACCTGGTTTTAAGGCTTGTAAATGCCCTATTAGTACTTACAATCGCTCTTTTAATCTCAGCTCTCGTGTTCAATAAGCTTGCGGATCAGCAAATGAGAAGCATGATAAGAGAAATAGTAAAAGGGGAACTACAATCAAATCCAGAATTGTTAAGAAGTCTTCAGAAGAACTCGACAGCACTTAAGATATGGATGGAGGAGAGAACGAAATACTACATGAGCGTTTATGGCCTAGACAAGCCGCTTTGGTATAGGGTGTTTCACAGGGTAGTTCAACAGCTAAAATTTGATTTTGGCTCATCTTCGACAATGATATCTGCCAGTGGAAGTAGCAGGGTCAGCGATATAATATTGGAAGCACTTCCTAGAACCATTCTTCTGTTCACTACGGGTACTATATTCGTGATTATACTAGGTTTGTTGTTGGGAATGAAAGCCGCTCAGATGGCTGGCAGTACTCTAGATAAGAGCATCTCCATATTTGCATTGCTCTCTTACAGCTTGCCTATGTGGTGGACAGGAATGCTTTTCATCATAATCTTCGCATATTATCTGAGGATAGTTCCATCAGGCGGGATGATGTCAGCACCTCCTCCAGAAGGTCTGTTAGCTAAGATAGGCGATGTACTTTATCACTTAGCCCTTCCAGTTGCAACTTATGTGTTCGTTAGTTTTGGAGGATGGTCATACGTCACTAGAAATGTGGTTCTTAGCAACCTTCAAGAGGACTTCGTCATGGCAGCCAGGGCTAAGGGACTTCCTGAAAGGAAGGTTCTGTATGGCCATGTGTTAAGGGCCTCCGCCCCTCCGATAGTAACGATGATTATAGGAAGCTTGCTTGGATCCTTAGGCGGGGCCATGATCTCAGAAATAGTGTTTAATTGGCCAGGGATGGGAAGATTATACTGGAATGCACTTAATCAGTTCGACATCCCTGTTCTAATGGGGAACACCACCATAAGCATGATACTCTTCTTAGCATCATTGGTGTTGATGGACATCACATACATCATACTTGATCCGAGAGTTAGGGTTGGTGCTATGAGAGTACAGAGGTGATAGTATGAGGCTGAAGGATCTCATAGAGAGCCTTAAGGACTTCTGGTTTGAGTACAGGAGACAGAAGATAGGACTAGTTGGTTTAGCCCTTTTAATCTTCTTCTTAGGCATGGCGTTGCTTGCTCCTCTTGTAGCACCTGCAGAAGCTAGCAGAAGATGGGGAGATCTTCTATACTGGAAGGATTATCCAAAGGCAGCCAAGCCTGGCTGGGTAAAATGGTTTTCTTCCAAGAAAATCCCTGAACACACGATACTGACTGATTATAACATGAGTAGAAGAGCGATAGGTGCTAAGCTCACAGAGCTTGAGTTTACTTTTGATTACCTCTTTGAGTACGATGAGCCACACACCGAGATAATATTGAAATACGATCAAAACCTATCAAAGGAAAGCGCTCCTCCAACGCTTATAGTTACTTTCCAGAGACCAGATGGGTATGTGCTCGAGTTGCTTAGCATTAAGGCTCATGAAACTGGAGGCTCCGCAAGGCTCAGGATATCATCTGAGCAGTCCCTAATAAACTCGGTTAAGAGCTTTTCAAGGAAGTTCGAGTCGCAGGAACTCATGAACAAACTTGGCAAGGAGTTCTTTAGCCCAATGATTCCTTTGTTCTCAAAAGCTCAGGAAGGAATGATATCACCCGAGCTGTCTGAGCCTCTCAGAGGTAAGTACAGAATAACCGTGACTTTCTATTTGAATAATCCAGAGGACGTTGTAGAGAATGTCACAGTCATACTAGGAGGGAAATTGTACGGCGTGCTGGGAACGGATGTTTACAGGAGAGATCTGTTCGTTGGAATAGTTTGGGGATCAAGGGTTTCCTTGGCAATAGGTATAATAACATCAGTACTTATGGTAGCTGCTGGGATATTTTATGGGGTTACGAGCGCTTATCTTGGAGGTTACAAGGACGAGATTATGCAGAGGATATATGAGATATTTTCCTCGATTCCAGTCCTTCCAATACTAATAATGATAGGGGCCGTATACAGGTTAACCATATGGAAGACCATTGGAATTCTGATGCTATTCGGCTGGATGGGTGGCTCAAGGGTTGCAAGGAGCATGGCCTTCCAGATAAAGGAGATGGAATACGTTGATGCGGCCAGAGCCATGGGAGCAAGCAGCTGGTGGATTATAAGGAAGCACATTCTCCCTCAGATAATACCATATGCCTTTGCCTCCATGGCCTTAAGTGTGCCAGGAAACGTCCTTCTGGAAGCCGGTCTTTCCTTCCTGGGCCTGGGTGATCTAACAAGGGTAACCTGGGGCAGGATACTACACGACGCTCAAGCAAACGCTGCAACCATAAACGGCCTATGGTGGTGGGTTCTTCCACCAGGACTTTCGATAGCTCTGCTTGGCTTGGGATTTGCCTTCATAGGATCTGCTTTAAATACCGTACTGTTCCCGAAGATGAGAAGAATATGATATAGAGAAGGAAAGGGATCGAATATGCCTCCAGTTATGAAAGCTACAGATCTAAAAACCTATTATTTCATTTCCAGAGGAGCGGTAAAGGCTGTGGACAAAGTTTCTCTGGAACTAGAGCCAGGATATTGTCTAGGTCTGGCTGGAGAATCGGGGTGTGGAAAGAGCACTTTCGGCTTCTCCCTTCTTAACCTGGTTCCTCCTCCTGGAAGAATAGTTGACGGAAGCATCTTGATAGATGGCATAGAAATAGTTGGAATGAAGGAATCTGAGCTCAGAAAAAAGGTGAGATGGAAGAAGGTAAGCATGATATTTCAAGGAGCAATGAACGTCCTGAACCCAGTTTACAAAGTGGGTTATCAGATGGCTGAGCCCCTGCTCTATCATGAGGATATTTCCAAGAAAGAGGCAATGAAAATAGTTCATGAATATCTGGATCTGGTAGGGCTAACCCCAGCAGTAGCAGACATGTATCCTCACGAGCTAAGCGGGGGGATGAAGCAAAGAGTTGTGATAGCTACGGCCCTCTTGACCAAACCCAAGCTATTGATAGCGGATGAACCAACTACGGCCCTAGATGTTATAGTGCAAGCTCAGATCATAAATCTACTTAAGAGATTAAAGAAACAGCTTGACCTCTCCATACTGATAATTTCCCACGATCTCAGCGTAATATCTGAAATAGCGGATCATCTTGCAATCATGTATGCTGGGAAGATAGTCGAATATGGGACCTCAGATAAAGTATACTTGGAGCCAAAGCACCCATACACTAGGGCCTTGCTAGGTGCTTTGCCAAGGCTAAGGGTTAAACAGGAGAGACTAGAATTTATCCCTGGAGCTCCTCCAGATCTATTGGCACCTCCTCCCGGCTGCAGGTTCCATCCAAGGTGTCGTTATCGTTTTGAGCCGTGTGATAAGGAGGAGCCAGAGTTAATTGAAGTGGAGCCAGGACAGTGGGTTGCTTGTCATCTGTTCTCAAGGAGGTGAGTTTTATGAGCGAAGCAGAACAAATCAGAAAGGTAGAAGGAGTCATTAGCGTTGAGAACTTGAAGAAGTACTTCCCGGTAAGAGGAGGTCTAAGAGAATTCATAAGAAGAAGCCTACCTAAATACGTCAAGGCCGTCGATGGTGTTACCTTCTCCGTAAAGGAAAAGGAGACCTTTGGCCTAGTAGGCGAGTCAGGATGTGGAAAGACCACCACTGGTAGGCTAATAGTAAAGCTGCTGTACCCAACGGAAGGAAGGATATATTTCAATGGAGCTGATGTGACATATCTGAGCCCAGAAGAGGAGAGGGAATACAGGAAGTTAGTGCAGATAATCTTCCAAGACCCATATTCATCGCTCGATCCAAGGCTCAGGGTTTACGACGCCCTTGAGGAACCCCTAATCATCATGAAGCTTGGGGAGAAGGAGGAGAGGAGGGAAAAGATCTACAGGATATTGGAAGATGTAAGGCTGGTTCCTCCCGAGGACTTCATGAGCAGATTTCCCCATCAGCTTAGCGGCGGCCAGAGACAAAGGGTTGCAATAGCGAGGGCCCTAATAGTAAATCCGATTTTCCTAGTGGCAGATGAACCAGTTTCCATGTTAGATCTTTCAATTAGAGCGGAAATCCTTGAGCTTATGAAGGAGCTCAAGGAAAGGTATGGGCTAACTTATCTTTACATAACTCATGATCTATCAACCGCTAGGTACTTCTGCGATAGGATAGCTGTGATGTACCTTGGTAAGATAGTGGAGCTGACCACAACAGATAAACTAATAGAGAACCCGTTGCATCCTTATACCAAGGCGCTGCTTATCGCAGTTCCAGAGCCAGATCCGTCTCAGAGGCACATTACAAAGGAAATCCCAATAATTGGGGAGGTTCCAAGTGCTTTGAACATCCCATCGGGGTGCAGATTCCACACTAGGTGTCCTTACAAGTTCGATCTATGCGAGAGGGAGGAGCCAGAGTTAATTGAGGTGGAGCCAGGACATTATGTGGCATGTCATCTTCTATCAAAGAAGTGAGCAGAGCACTGTTGTTAGTGTAAATAAGCGCGCTCAAGCTGCTAAAAGGCCCTATTTCAGAAGAGTGCTGAGAAACAAGTCTCTTATGATAGGATTTTCCTTTCTAATAGTTGCTTTTCTCATATCGCTGTTCACTGTAATACCTAGGACTCATCTCGTCCTTGGAGAAGAGATAATACCCAACACAAAGAGCACTACAGTGCGCTTAAACGCCTTAAGCAGCCTAGGAAAGAAATACGGGGGTCTTTGGGGAAACATGACTTTCATAAGCTCCTCAAGTTCTACAATAACTCTAAAACTAGAGCATGTAAACGGCACAGAATGTGAAAAAACCCTTTTTCTGTCCTCTCGTGTACCTGGAACAATTTCAATTCATGGATTGATACCGAAGGAGATGGATTTTGTTACTGAAGGAGGAATTCATGCAAACTTAACATATAGTTATGTGCTGAAATATTACAGCTATCCAACATCTTCTTTTGGAATTCTGGCAGCAATAATATCTATTTTAGGGGCCATTTTTGGGTTTAGAGGGCTCTTCTATCATATCATGGGGATCGCTTCTGAGGAGACTAGCTGACTTACATAGCTTTATTTTGTTCTTATCATGTTTAAAGGGACAAATCGAGAGAATTCAAAAACTATCTTTTCAAAGCACACCTATATAGGCTCTGATCTGGTTCCATAACTTTTCTCACAAATCTAAGCTCCAAGATATCGCTTTGCAAGAGCAGCACATCATGGCGAAATATAGACAACGAGTCGAAAGCTTAAAAGGGACAGATGGCTTTACGATAAAACAGCTGGAGAAATAGAGAAACTAGAAGAAAAGACAAGAGGCATTTCGACGAGTTTCTAATGGATCATAGAGAATTCTTGAATGAAGCAATTAATTCTGGTAATGATCGAACGACTACTCTGATATTTTGAGGAAGTGTTTTTCAAATTTAATGGGAACTATTTCATCGCAATCGAGGTGTTGTAATTGGAGTTCAAAGAAGATATGGAAACCACACTGGCCGGGCTTACCTCCCTTTTGGGCGTTAATGCGGTTCTCATCTCTGACAGAGAGGGCAGCAAAACCTATTCTTGGTACAGGACTGATCTCGACAAGAGAGACGTCCGAGTCGCTGGAGAAGAGCTATTGAGGATGTTACAAGTCTCTCAAGGCTTTGGAGTGAATTCTAACATTGGAGGACTGGCCAACATAATTGTTAGAGGTCCTAAGGGTGTAGCGATACTGGCTCCAGTGGGAGAGTCATTTATCCTATATGTCTCTGCCGACAAAAGGGCTAACCTGGCCTTGCTACTAGTAAGGATAAGAAGGGCAGTAGAGCGACTTCTGAGGATGTTGGGAGGAGGACCTGTTGGAGGAGTTAGCATCGGTCCTTGAGAGAGCTTTGGAGCTTGGAGCATCGTATGCAGATGTCAGGGTTACAAAGTCCTTTAGAACGAGGATGTCCGTAGTCAATGGAAACGTTGAGAGGGTAGTTCCCAGCGTTGACCTTAGCGTTGGTGTAAGGGTCTTGTACCAAGGCGTATGGGGCTTCTCCACTTGTAACTCAACATCAAAGGATGACCTGCTCGAAGCCATTTCCAATGCAGTCAAGCTAGCTAAAGCAGGGTCTAGCATAGGTGCAGGACGTATTCAGCTGGCTAAGGTCAAGGCTGTAACTGATAGGGTTGAATTAGAGGGTATAAGCGATTCCAGAGAAGTTCCGCTGGAAGAAAAGCAGGAAATAATATTAGAATCGGATAAGATTGCAAGGGAGCTTGATCCAAGGATCGTCAGGACCCAGTTCGATTACGAGGATTGCGTGGTTGAAAGACACCTTTTCAGCAGCGAGGGAGGAAAAATATACGAGATCAATCCTTTTACAAGCTTGAGATTCACAATTACAGCAAGGGAAGGTGATAGAATAGAGAGGACGATAGGGAGGCTTGCTGCGAGTGCTGGACAGGAGTTGTTAGCATTTGCAGATCCAATAGAAATGGCCCAAGGGCTTGCAATGGAGGCCCTTGACCTGCTAAAGGCAAAACATCCGCCATCCGGGAGAATGCCGATTATAGTTGACAACAAGATTGCTGGACTAATTGCGTTATGCGTGGACTTGATGGCCACGGCCACGTTAGCATCAGTCCCAGAGAGCGAAATGGGAGTGTTTTATGGAAGGGTTGGGAAGCAAATTCTCCCAGAAACGTTAGACATTACCGATGACCCAACGTCTCCTGGATTGCCAGCCTCATACAAGTACGATGAGGAGGGCGTTGAATCAAGGCCAATGAAGATAATCGAAGCTGGGGTCTTAAAGGGATATCTGCACTCAAGGGAGACAGCATATAAGCACGGTACAAGCCCTACTGGTCATGCAAGGGCTCCTAATGCCTCTTTTCTTCCAGTTCCAATGGTTTCAAATGCGATAATAGATCCAAGGGATTACACGTTTGAGGAACTTTTTGAGGACGTTGAGAGAGGAATCTATGCTAGGGGGATCGTTGGGGCCACAATTGGCAGGTTCGTTCAGTGCAAGACGATGATAGCTCAGACCATTGAAAACGGAGAGCTCAAGGATGAGATCTTGAAAGGACCGTCTCTGAGGCTGGATCTTCTAAAGGATCTCTTCTCAATAGATGCCATAGGCTCAGATTACGATTACCTACCTTTGAGACTAACTAGGGCTGACGAAGCATATTCCGTATCTGGAGGAGGGCCCCATTTAAGGTTTAGCCAACTCGAGGTGATTTGAACATGGATCTCCAAGAGAAGGCGAAGAGATTCCTTCAGATAGCTTTAGAGGAAGAAGGCGTTGAGCAAGCAGAAGTCTTCTTCTTAAGCAGAAAAAGTACCAGGAACTCCATATTAAGGGAGGCCGGAGAGAGGAAGTTCTTCAGTCAGTTTCTAGAGGACAGAGGAGTTGCTTTTAGGGTCAAGGTTGGTAAAAAATTGGGCTTCGCCTACAGCTCAGACCTTAGTGAGAGATCAATTAGATTTGCGATCAAGCAGGCAGTTGCTTCTTCGCAAGAAACGCAAGGTTTTGAATCCTTTCCAAGCCATGCTGGATTGAAAGAACGCGTTGAATATGATGAAGAAGTGGTTGCATTGGATGAGGAGAGGGTTCTTGAGTTTGTCAAAGGCATGGAAGAGGTAGCTACCTCCCTCTCTCCCAACATAACCGCCGTGGACCTTACTTTTGAGAAGGCCTTAATTCAAACGGCTGTTTTCAATACAGAAGGTTCAGAACTCGTTCAGGAGGGCACATATGTTGGAGCTTCAGCAACTCTGAGTTATAGGGATGAAAAACCGATTCAGTACAGCAAAATCCAGCTCGGAAGAGAGCTTAACCAAGTTAACCCAAGATCTTTGGTCAAACAAGTTTCAGAGGAGCTTATCAGGCTTTCTAAGGATCCAGTAACTGTGGAGAGCGATGAGTATGAAGCATTGCTATCCCCTGTCGTTGTAACTGAGCTGTTGAGCTATTCATTTGTCAACGCTCTCTGCGCTGATCAGGTGAGATCTGGAGTATCTCCTCTCGCAGATAAATTGGGAGAGGAAATTGCTTCTCAGCCTGTGACGATCTGGGATGATCCTACGTATGAGGGAGGTTTGTACACAACTTCCTTCGATGACGAAGGAGTCCCTTCCTCCAGGACGTTTCTGATAGAGGACGGAGTCTTAAAAGGGTACATGTATGATAGCATTGCTGGCAGACTTGGAGAGTTCAGAAGCACCAGTAATTGCGCGAGATGGGAGAGCCCATTATGGGATAAGTTCTTTGCAAGGTCCTATAAGTGCAGACCCAGGATATGGATGAGTAACCTGATCATAAGGCCAGGGAAAGGAAAAGTTGAAGACTTGCTCCCTGAAATGAGCAAGGGGATATATTGCTTGGAGATCTTTGCTGGATTCACCATGAGCCCTTCTGGAGACTTCAGCCTTCCCATACTCCATGGTTACTACGTGGAAGGGGGGCAGATAGTAGGTCCAATAAGGGGTCTTTCCATAAAGGGAAATGTGTTTGAACTGTTAAAAGGGGTTGTAAGGATAGGAGAGGAGCCAGAGATAACGGTTCCAAACAGCTCATCCGGTTCTGTAGTGACCCCTCCAATTCTGGTTGAAAAAATAAGGGTGGCAAAGGGATAGACCGCTTTATCCCTTTAACTGCGCTGCCCTGAGCCTCCTATATACCCAAAGACCGACTAAGCCAACTGCCCCAATGGGAGCAGCTAAGAAGGAGCCAACTATGATAAAGGATATTGCAGCGTAAAGTACTGATAAGGCAAGGTTAAGGGTCTTTACAATGTTGAATTCAGGCAGTTCCATCCCTTTCTTCTCCTCTATGGTTATAGTAAGCGTGCTGTAATCTATCCTCGACATTAGGTTCTTAATCTGAGCTTCCAAAACTTCTACCTCTTCCCTAACTACTTTAAGCCTATCCTCTACCATAAGAACATCGTTAACGCTTTCAGCCATCGATAGAATCTCAAGAAGCCTTTTTTCAGCTGCCTTAGAGTTGTTTAACCTGACTTCAAGATCTATGAGTTGATCTGTAACATCATAGGCGTTAAGATTCTCTGATTTAACCTCTCCTAAATTCTTAATGGCATCCATGGCGGCATCGAGCTGGTCCGCTGGTACCTTAATTGAGATCACTGCCGCGCGCGCCGCGCGCGCTAGGTTGAGCTATTAATGTGTAGAAGAATCCCAAAGCACTGAGCAATAACAGGGCTAAGAATACCAATCCGACTTTTCTTAATCTCATATTTGGTCGTAGAAGCTTGTTTTTAGGCCTTATAAAATGCGTTGATTTGGTTCAAAGTGTATTGAAGTAAATTAAGCGGCTATACTTTCAGCTCAAAGAGAACGGAACCACCTTTCGTCAAGGGCGGTCCTGGATCAGGACACCTTAGATGACCTATCTTTCCCTCTCCAATGCCTATCTCTTCAGGGGAATGACCATGACCTAAGGCCCAAAGGAAGTGGGAGATGGCAACAAGTGCATGTATGCAAATATCGCAAGCATGTCCTTTCTTTATGAAGAAGTCCTCAAATATGAATTCGTCTCCTTCAGAGAAGACAGGGCAATATCCATCTATCTTAACTACTTTAACTTTGACCCTCATAAGGTAAGGCTTGCTCGCAAAAAATATATGGACTATGATCTATCCTCAAAAGCTCATTCCTTCTCCTCTTTTTCCTCACCTTCTAATTCTGAGAGCCTCTTTTTAACCTCGCTTAACATTTCCTGATACTCCTTTAGTAGAAGCTCCCTTACTTCTGGTCATTCATCACTTCGCCTACGGTTACTCCTCTCCTCTCCGCTATCTCCCTTATCCTCGAATAGAGAGATCTGCTCAGGTTCCTAATCGGTATCGGCCTTCTTTGCCAGTCCTCTTCCTCGATCAAGTGTCTTACGCTAACAACGGCCCTTGGTCTGTGCATTGCAGCCCTAAATGCCCTTCTCATGGCACTATCTATCATTAATCCAATTCTCTTGCCGAATTCTTCGGCCCATTCTTCCCATCTTTTCTCAAATTCCTCCCACCTCTCTTCCCTTAAGACAGCTGTGAGATATCCTCTTGTCCAATGTCTTTCGGATCTGAAAGACCCCCGCGCTATTGTTCATCCAGATCTTGATTCTAACAGGAGGTCTCCTCACTCTCTCTATGGAAAGGGCAGAGACCGTGTGAATGTTAACATTTCCTGCCTCAAATATAAGCCTTCCTCTTCTCGACAACAAACTACCTATATGGAAATTCTGGCATAAGAAAAATCGGCGCATGATGGGGCTGTCCTTGATCCTCTAAGTAGCAGAATAGTTTAAAGAAAGTGCAACCAAGCACTTAGATCCACCACAATAGTACCTTGCCGATTTTTCATGTATAGGGCTGTCATATGGATCTCTTAGAAGGATAGTAAGTAACTACCATTTTAATAAAACAACCTCCCACGTGAGGTTGATCTTAAACCTAGAGTTTCTAGTTATGGAAGAACCAGATCCGTCTCAGAGGCATATTATGGAAGAGATACCATTATTACGGCTGTTTAAGCTCTATGCTAGGTGTTTTTAGCGACAATATTCTCGATTTTAGGCACTGTCCTTGGTATTAAGGGACAGACTTCTTTTCTGCTAGAAATCGCTCTAAGCGAAGAGAGATGAAGTAAACAACTCAGTTCTCAAAACTTTTATTTTAGTAATGCGCTTGAAAAATGAGAGTTGCCTAGGAAAAAACTGACACCCCTCCAGAGGGCCTTAATATTGGCTTGGCATGTCGCTCGGGGATTCCTGGTCCGATCAGAATCGAGTAAGATCTATCACTTCGCTAAGGCGGCATATCATGGCAAGAGACTAACAGAAAAGGGGTTTAAGAGGCAAAAAGATGCTGAAAAACTTGGATTGTCAAAGAAACAGTATGAAATTCTCGTAGCTTTAGCAAACGGTCAGGCTTATACGGTTAAGCAACTTGCTGAGAGGTTAGAAGCATCTGAAAGGACAATAAGAAAGTATCTTAACAAATTCGCTGAAGAGGACATAGTAGAGAAGGATACATCAAGTCGCCCTTACCTTTATAGGTTAAGTAGGAAAGTATTTGAACCTTTGGAGGAGGAATAGTAAATGCCCGAAGATGAGAAGCAGAAGGAGAAGGGGTTGGATCTTTTTGGAGGGGGAACGGCTACAGCCATTCAACTGATCCTCTTAACCAAAGCTCTTAAGAGACTTGCGGATAAAATAGAAAAGGAGCAATTTGATAGGGCGTTCCTAAGCGATGCTGTATATGTAATAGGGGCTCTTTTCATCCTGCTTGGAATAAGCCATCCCTCTACCCTGAAGAGTATGAAATCATTTTTTGAAGACCTTCTCTCAGAGAAAGAGGAGAAAGAATAATAGGGACCAGTTTTTATCGGACCTGTCCAAGGGAGAAGGTTTTAATCTTCTCATTTAAGGTTTTTATCGGTGGTTCTGAGTTGCAGTTAGCTCCAGAACCTTATATATACGTGTTGATTATCGTTATTGCCATAATTCTAGCCTACAGGATAATAGTTGCTTTGGCCCTTGGAATGCTTGCTTCTAAACTCAGAGGGAGGTTTGGAGTCTCAAAGAAGGAGATGACATATGTTGTCATAGCAAGCTTCTTTGACACAGTACTTGGGATCTTTATTCTAGCAATGAGCGCCTTAACTAGGGAAGTGGATCCAAAAAAGGCAAAAAGAGTCATATTAAGGATGAAAGACGATGCGTCAAGGATAATAACTACTTTAGAGGAGGTCAAGGATCCCCCAGTTAGGAACTTAGTTAAAGACGTGGAGCTTATTGCACAAAAACTTTCCCAAATAGAGGAGGATCTCGAGGTAATGTCCGAGGAAACGATGGAAATATTAGAGAAGATGGAATCAGAGCTCCTTTACATCAGAGATAAAGCTGACGATATAAGCATAGAAACTGATGAGAAAATTAGAGCCAAAATGACATCCCTTTGTGCGAAAAGAGCCAGTATACTAACCGAACTAATAAGAAAGCTCATAAGTTCTCTCACTTGAAGAATTTCTTGAGCAGAGCAAGGTTCTTTTATTCTAACTCATGCTAGGTGAGGAATGGCATCTGCTTCAAGCTTCTTTAGTTTCTCCTTCCCCTCTTAGCTTCTTTATCAGATCAACTATTTCTTTGACGGCCTCTCTCGGCTCTTTTTCTTCTTTCTCGGCCTTCTCCTTTCCTGCTTCAAGAAGTCCTACTAAAACTGCAGTACCTAGCTCAAGAAGATCTTCTTTCTCCTTTTCTGGCAAGTATTCCTTTGCAATTTTTACCATTTTTTCCTTCATACTAAGACTCTTGTCGGATAATATGTCCATGATCTCCTTTCTTTCAAGAATCGTTGCTAAAAGAGCATAGGCTACTGCTGACGATCCAATTGCCTTTAAAATGGCTTTAGAGGTGGTCTCTTCTTTTTTCTCCTCTTTCTCTTCTTCTCCCACCTTTCATCCCTGACCTTTTTTATCAAGGATTCTATATTAACCTTTTGTTCATTTTTAGACATTACATTAGAAAAATAGAGCATCTTATAGTAGAATTATAGAATTTGAGTGGTCTTGGAGAAGAGTTACTGGGAGCCTCATATGCAGGTGTCAGAATTACAAGATTCTTTCGAACTAGAATAGAACTGGTCGATTGGAGGATAAAAAGGATAGTTCCTAGTATTGATCTCAGCGCAGGCATCAGGATTCTCTATCAGAGAATTTGGGCTTCTCAATGTGTAACTCAACTTCCAAAGGGGACGTAAACGAAGCTGTTTTTAAATGTAATTGACACAGGCAAGGCAGAACCGTAGCATTAGAAAATCTTTGGCTGGAGATTACATAACAAAGGTAAAAGTAAGATTGTAGTAAAGTGGCTTATTATAACCTCTAGATATCAGAATGATTTTAAAGAAAGCATAACTATGCATTTTAGATCCAATATGGTAATACCATTTAGAGAGGTGAGTCAAAGCACCCTTACTAATTTCATCGTGTATACTGTTGTGATATGGATCTCCCAGAAGCTAATACTCCCCGCTGAAAAGGAAAAGGGGGTCTTTTCCATCATAACCTTAACTCTAATCATCTCGATTGTCCACCTTGTTCTCAGGCTTATAATACCCGAATTTTGGATTTGGTTAGTAATCTTCGCCATAGCAGGGATAGGTTTGATAAAGCGATGGTTTGATGTCGATTGGGCCCGAGGTATAGCTATTGGTGTAATTTCTGCAGCGTTGGCCCAGTTAATAGCGTACCTACCTCAGATCATGGAAATGCTTGGAACATAAGGGAACATTACCAATGTCTCAACTCCATATTATCAACGAGAATCTCTAGCCCTCCTACTTAAAACGAATGGCATATCATCTATTTTTTCGGCTACTAAGTGTTTTTTGATTGATATAACAACAGAATTTCTACATTAATGACTTTTTTATTAAATCGTAATCATAACTTTCCATGGGATAAATCGTTAATGTTAGAGCAAGGTGCGTGACATACTAGTAGAAATTGCCTTCGTAGTTCTCCTCATGATAATGAGCGCTTACGCCATCAGACACTATAAGTTTACTTGGAGCAGGCTGTACGGTAAGCAAAGGAGGGCATATCAAGAGCTTGCAGGGCATTATTTGCCAAGCGTTAGCATAATAGTACCCATGCATAATGAGGAGGTGGTAGCACCGCACATCCTGCAGAGACTTGTGGAGATGGATTATCCCAAGGAAAATGGAATATATGAAGTGATTGCATTAGATGGCTGCTCTCAAGACAGGACCGGGGAAATAATAGATGAGTTTGCTGAAAAGTATCCCTTCATAAAGGCAGTTCATAGAACAGAAAATGGTGGAAACGGAAAAACCAGAAGCTATGAAAATCGCTCTGAGATTTGCTCATAATGAAATCATTATCACCTTTGATGCGGACTATCTTCCACCAAAAGATTGCGTTAAGAGGCTCGTCGCGCCCTTCCACGATCCAGAGGTGGGGGTGTCATGGGTAGGGTTGTGCCAGCAAACACACCAGACAGCCTTACTACGAGGCTCTTAGATCTCGAAAGAGCGGCTGGATACGCGCGCTAACCTTATGTCACAGGCAGGAGAGCATAGGGCTTTTTGGCATACCCTTCTATCGCTACATAGATATAGATGACTCTAAAAGGGTTTTAAGGGCAATAAGGGCAACTCCAAAGGACAGACCAATAGATCTGATTATTCACACGCCCGGTGGACTTGTGATAGCAGTAACCCAAATAGCAAAGGCCACAAGAGAACATCCAGCTAAGATGACAGTGATAGTGCCCACTACGCCATGAGCGGAGGAACCCTAATTGTCTTAGCTACCGACGAGATCCTAATGGATAGGAACGCAGTTTTGGGACCCATTGACCCACAGCTTGGAAGATATCGAGCCCCATCCATACTTAAGGCAGTAAAGCAGAAGAGTCCGAACAAAATAGATGACAAGACCCTTATAATGGCAGATATGGCAGAAAAAGCAATAAATCAGGTTAGGGAATTCGTTTTATGGCTCTTAGAGGATAAAATGAGCAAAGAGAAGGCAGAGGAAGTTGCTAAGATGTTTACTGAGGGAAGATGGACCCACGACTACCCGATAACATACGAGAAGGCGAAGGAATCGGGGCTTCCAGTTAGAGACGATGTTCCACATGAAGTTTACGCTTTAATGGAGCTTTATCCACAGCCCATAGTTAGAAGGGTTCCAACCGTAGAATTCATGCCAGCTCCTCGCGTCTCAAGGAGAGAGGCAGCGCAGAGTTATGTGCCAAGCTAGGTAGAACTAAGCAGGGACTCAAGGACCTCGTATACCTCATCCCTTGGCGGAGGGTTCAGCGCCATCCTTTCACTGTCTCGAATCATCCAGACTCCTTTACCTTTTTTCACGCTTCCAATGATCGCTGAACAAATCCCTTCATTTTTTAAGGCCTCTACAGCCTTTTTTGCATCCTCTCCCCTAACAGCAGCTAGCAAGGTCCCTGAGGAAAGTATGTTCAAGGGATTAAGCCCTAGATGCGAGCATATCCTTCTCGTCTCCTCTCTAATTGGAATAGAGCTGGCTTCTATCTCTATAGAGACATTAGAAGCAACTGCCATCTCCCATAAGCCGCTTGATATCCCTCCCTCGGTTGGGTCATGTAATGCGTGCACTTCGCAGGAGTCCATCAACACCATGGCGTCTTTTACCACGCTTATCTCATGAATCATCCTCTTCGCTCTTTCAACAACATCCCTTCCTAAATAAGGAATTAAGTCCTTCTCAAGCTCAGAGGCTAAGACAGCAGTTCCCTCAAGACCTGCTGCCTTCGTCAATATGATCGAATCCCCTGGTTTTGCACCTCCAGTCCTGACGTACCTGTCCTTGGGTGCCTCTCCTATCATGAATCCGATGATTATGGGCCTATTAAGTCCAGCACTTATCTCAGTGTGCCCGCCTATGAGCGCTATTTTGAGCTCCTTGCATGCCTGATCGACCTGTGAAAGTATCCCTTCTACGATGCTCTCATCACTTCCTTCTGGTAAGAGTATTGTACAAAGGAACCAGATGGGCTTTACTCCACAAGAAGCAATGTCATTGGCGTTTATATGGACTGAAAGCCAACCTATGTCCTTAGTAGCTGCTGTAATTGGATCAGTTGCCATTACTAGAACTCTGTCTCTGAACTCAACTATGGCTGCGTCCTCTCCTATCGAGGGACCAACTATTACTCTCTCGTCCGGAACCCCTAGCTTAGTGAAAACCAGCCTTTGAAGGAATTCATATGGTAACTTACCTGGGAGAAACCTGCTCATTTGGCTCACCAAGAAATGGCAAGCTTAAATCAAAAGGCCTCAAAGCCTTTCTCAGTGAACAAAAGGCTCTGAATTATCCTATTGTCCGTTAAGACCCCTTCTGGCTGTGTGATTGCATATATTTCCACTTTTACCTTAAGACGGCTGTGAGATATCTTCTTGTCCAATGTCTCTTGGATCTGAAAGATTCCCGCACTGTTGTTCATCCAGATCTTGATTCTAACAGGAGCTCTCTCCCCTCTCTCTATCTCCACTCTCTCTATGGAGAGGGCAGAGACCGTGTGAATGTTAACATTTCCTGCCTCAAATGTAAGCCTTCCTCTGCCCTTTGCCATATCCGTTCCATCAGCTATCCCAACTAGGGAAGCCTCTATCGTAAGATCATCCATTTCAAACTCGTGAGAGTATATCGTGTGTAGAATATGACCTCTAACCTCGTACATTAACTCAGGCTCGGAGTATACTAAAGGAAGAAGCCCGTTTAAAAGAGGTATGGCTAGATAAACCCCACTTACGTTATGCATCTCCCTATGAACCTGGTTTCCTATGTCATGAAGGAGTCCTCCTGTCATCACAATCAGATGAGCATCATCCTCGTTCCCTGCCCTCTCTTTCATTATGTCTGGGAGGACTCCTCCTTCCAAGAGCAATTTAAGCATTTTTAGGGCATTTGCAGCCGCTATTTTTGCGTGAACTTCTCCATGATCATTGTAATGCAGCTTTGATGTGGTTATGTAGTCAGCCATGTCCCAGTTTGCGTTAACCTCAGCGTCTTCATTCAGTATCTTCCACATCTTCTCGGCCTTTGGATATGCTCCCACTATGCTAGATATGGCTTCCTCTGCCTCCTTTTTTAGTTTAAAATGTGATGAAGGCACCTCTATTTCGAACCCCATTCCTGTCCTCACTCTTCTCGACAACAAATCACCTAGTATGGAAATTGTGGCATCAGAAAAATATTTAGTAATTAATTTCGAGAAAATGAAAATTGGCGCGCGATAAGGCTGTCCTTGGCCCTGACATTCATTATTTCAGTAGTGCACCTCATCTTAAGGCCTATAATTCCTGAATTTTTGATTTGGCTGGTGATCTTTGCCATAGCTGGGAAGTCTATAAAAGGTGGTTTGATGTTGAGTGGATGCTGGGTATAGAAATGAGTACGATCTCTGCGGCTTTACCCAGCTACTAGCATATCTGCCCCAGATAATGAAAGTTCTTGGAGCATAATGAAACATTGGGACGCTACAACTAAACTCCTACAACAAAAATTTTATGTTCTATGCTTGAAAGAAGGGAGCTGTTGCTTTATCTTTCCTATTTTTTCTTTTTCAAGCCTGATCTCCACTCTACTAAGTTTTTTTGAGATTTAATCAATTGATTGATCTAATGACAAAAATTCTGCATCAACGACACATTTTTTAATCATAATCGCGACAATTCCGAATATAGGACAAGTCGTTGATATTAGAACAAGGGTGCACGACATGCTAATAGAAATTGCTTTTACAGTTCTCTTCGTGATAATGAGCGCTTACGCCATCAGACACTATAAGTTTACTTGGAGCAGGCTGTACGGTAAGCAAAGGAGGGCATATCAAGAGCTTGCAGGGCATTATTTGCCAAGCGTTAGCATAATAGTACCCAT
>Ga0190286_1000423_pt1 | contig 17655 bp, 21 predicted proteins | sample 48691834_MG_FD_183241 | JGI IMG/M metagenome (GOLD analysis project Ga0190286, IMG submission 183241) | Hydrothermal vent microbial mat bacterial communities from Southern Trench, Guaymas Basin, Mexico - 4869-18-3-4_MG | ecosystem: Environmental > Aquatic > Marine > Hydrothermal vents >... | reverse complement strand
GATATTTTAACCCTACGCAGGTATTTAAGGATTTATGTGCTAAGCAATACCCCTCAAAAAGTAGAGATTCGCCTTAAAAAGATAAAAAGATTAAGAATAAAATATAAAGATAAAAAGAAAATCTATAATCTCCTAACCAATCTTATTAAATATAAAGATAACATCTTTGCTCACTTAAAAACACCTTTCCTTCCCTCCACAAACAATCAATTAGAAAATCTTATAAAACAGTATGAAAGAAGATTAAAAACAATAGAAGGATTTGGGAAAAATAAACAGGCAATAGAAGGTTATTTTAATTTAATGGGTATCTATCAGTGTTTTTCCGCCAGGAGCGGATCTGCCTTGGGCAGAAAACCTCATACAGACTCAAGAGGCAAAAACAAGTATAAGAACGGAAAATCTCCTTTTCCACCAAAGGTTCCACCCGAGGTGGATTCGCCTCAGGCGAAGGATCTGCCTCGGGCAGAAGAATTGGCTGGCGTCTCTATAAAGGGGTTAGATTGAGTAGGATTTGCTCTTAAAAATAGACCCAGTTAATATAACGCTTCAGGAATTTATGTATTGACAAAGAGGTAATTGTTTGATAAATTACTTTCCTATGTTAGCTATTCTTCTTATAATTATAGGGATTATTTCTAGGGCTATTCCTCATCTTCCTAACTTCTCTCCTTTAGTGGCAATAGCTTTATTTTCTGGAGTCTATATTAAAGAACGTTATGCTTTCTTGATTCCTCTGTTTGTATATATAATTTCTGATTTAATTGTAGGGTTTCATGATATAGTATTTTTTACTTGGTCTTCTATTTTACTTATTTATTTTATAGGTTATTTCTTGAAAAAAAGAACTTTTTGGACTGTTTTTGTCTGCACAGTTTTTTCTTCAATCTTATTCTTTGTACTTACTAACTTGGGAGTATGGATTGTGGGGTGGTACCCTCCTGCTTTTAATGGCTTGGTTCAATGCTATACTCTTGCTATTCCCTTTTTTAGAACCTCTTTAATTTCTGATTTGATATATGTAGGGGTACTCTTTGGAGTGTATGAGCTGATATTGAGAAAGTATAATGCAGTTTTAGAGAAGCCCATCCTCCTCTTTTAATATTTTCTTTAAAATGCACACCTACGCTTACGGTTTTCCTCGTCTAGGAAGAAAAAGAGAATTTAAAACAACGATAGAAAGCTTTTGGTCAGGAAAGATAAATCAAGATCAGTTCATTGAATCCATGGAAAATATTGAGAAGGAGCGAATATATACTTATAAAAAGTATGTTGATTTTTTTCCTTTAGGAGAGTTCACCTATTACGATAATTTATTTGATACAGCTTTAATTTTTGGTGTATATAAGGTTAAGAATCTTACTGATTATTTTGAATATGCTCGAGGAAAAAAGGCTTTAGAATTAAAAAAATACTTTAATACCAATTATCATTATTTAGTTCCTCAAATTTCCTCTCATAGAAGATTTTATTTAAATTGGAATAAACCGTTATTCTATCTAAACAATTTTTTTTCTTTCCACAGTCAACCTTTATATGTTATTGGACCTTATACCTTTCTTAAGCTAAGTAGAATTGAAGGAAATTTTAAGTCTCTGCTTTATCAACTAGTTCAGGTTTACAAACTTCTTTTGGAAAAACTTTACACTAAAGGAGCAAAGCTGATTCATTTAGAAGAACCAGCTTTTGTTTTGGATATTTCTTATCCAGAGAGGAAAGTGATCATAGATGTGTACCAGAATATCTTAAGGGCTAAAGTAAGAGTAAATCTTATTACTTATTATGAAAGTATAGATTTTCTAAAGAGTCTATATGATCTACCTTTTCATGCTTTAAGTTTAGATTTTGTTGCAGGAACAAATAATCTTGCTCTTTTGAAAAAATTTGGTTTTCCTAGAGATAGATATTTAATCTGTGGAGTAGTAGATGGTAGAGGGATAAGGCGGAGTGATATCTTTAAGAAAGTAAGACTGGTAGAAAATATTAGAAGAGTTACTCATATAGATTCTGAGAAAATTATTCTTGCTCCCAGTTGTCCTTTGTTTCACCTCCCACTTACCTTAGAGGATGAATTAAGATTAGATGAGAAGATAAAATGCAGGATAAGTTTTGCTCAGGAGAGGTTGTACGAGTTGAGTTTGATAAAGAAAGTATTTTTCAAAGAGACTAAAGAAGCAAAACTATGGTATCGAGATGATGAGAAGTCTAGTTTTAAGAAGAGAAATAAAGAATTTGTTACCTTTTCTTGGAAGGAGAGTAGACTTAAAGAAAGAAGAAGAATTCAAAAAGCTAAACTTCCTCTTCCTTTATTTCCTACAACAACTATTGGCAGTTTCCCTCAAGACAAGCAGCTTCGTAAGATAAGAAGAGATTATAAAAAAGGAAATATTTCTATAGGAGTCTATAAGAGTTTTATAAAAGATAAGATAAAAAAACTGATAGGATTTCAAGAGAAATTAGGTTTGGATGTTTTAGTTCATGGGGAGTTTGAAAGATCTGATATGGTTGAATTCTTTGCTCAGGGTCTAGAAGGATTCCTAACTACTGAGAATGGATGGGTTATTTCTTATGGAACAAGAGTATACAGACCGCCTATAATTTATAAAGAGGTTAAAAGAGTGATTCCTCTTACTGTGGAAGAGATATCCTACGCTCAAACACTTACATCAAAGCCAGTAAAAGGTATAATTACTGGGCCAGTTACAATTGTTGCTTGGAGCTATAATTTAAGAGACCTACCTCCTTATGTGATTGCTTTCGAATTGGCATCTGCTTTGAATCAAGAAGCTAAAGATTTAGTAAAGAAAGGAGTAAAAATTATCCAAATCGATGAACCAGCGTTTAAGGAGTTTTCTCCCTTAAAGAGAACTAAGAGAGATTTCTATTTTAGCTGGGCAGTACGTGCCTTTAACATTACCACCAAACTTCCCAAAGAAGTTCAGGTCCATACTCATATGTGTTATTCTCAATTCCAGGATATAATTAAATGGTTGGTTAAGATGAACTTTGATGTCATTACTATAGAGGCTGCAAGAGAAGGAGGGCAGATAATAGACTATTTTAAAAGAGTAAGATTTAAAAAAAGTATTGGTCCAGGTGTATGGGATATTCACTCCCGTTATCCTGCTAGCAAAAAAAGTATAGAAAGTATTTTAGAGAAAGCGATTAGTGTTTTTGGTAAGGATAGAGTTTGGGTTAATCCTGATTGCGGGCTAAAGACCAGGGATTGGCCTGAAGTGGAACTTTCTCTTCAGAGAATGGTTGATGTAGCTAAAAAGTACCGTAGAAAATTTCAGTAGATTGAATGCAAGTAAAGCTCCTTTCTTATACTCAAAACCCTAAAGCAGTAATATATGCTTGTGCTCGTCAATGTTATTCTAAGCTTTCCGCTTATAATATTTATGTTAAGAAAGAAAATTTATCTAAAAGATTTAAGGAATTTATTACTCACCTTATAGAGCGAGGTCACCTAAGTCCCCTAGAGCATGTAAGTTTTACTTTCTCTATAGAAGGTATTTCTCGTGTTTGTACTCACCAGCTGGTTAGACATCGTATTGCTTCATACTCTCAACAGAGTCAGCGCTATGTAGACATGGAGAATTTTAATTATATTGTTCCTTTAGCAATAAAGAAGAATAAAAAGGCAAAAAAAATTTTTTTAGAAATAATAGCTACCGTTAAAGAGAAATATCGAGAGTTAAAAGAAATTTTAGAGAAAGATAAGACACTTAATAAAGAAAAGCTTAATCAAGATCTAAGATTTATTTTACCCCAAGCAGTAGAGACAAAGATAGTAGTAACTATGAATTGCCGAGAACTCTTGCATTTTTTCTCGGAGAGATTATGTTTACGGGCTCAGTGGGAGATAAGAACGTTGGCTTATAAAATGTTTTCTTTGTGTAAACGAATTCTTCCTGAAGTGTTTTCTCTTGCTGGACCAAAATGCAAAAGAATGGGATTCTGTCCTGAGAAGGCGTTTGATTGTCCACTTTTTCCAGATAAACTTGACAAGAAAAAATGAATCTGATATACTCAAAAAGTTCTTTTATAATAAAAGTTAACTTCTTTGTGGTGCCTTTTAAGGCTTAATAGGGAACCTTGTGGAAGTCGAGGACACTCCCGGTGCTGTGATGGGGGACGAAAGGTGCTATTTCTCCGACATTCGTCGGAGTGAAGTGTTACTATCCCGCCCTTTCTATTGAATTTCTATTGAAAGGGCGGGATGGGGAGACGCACCGAGCTCGCCAAAGGTAGCAAACTTACCAAAAGTAGGCAAGCCCGCGGAAGGCGAGCAAGTAGGATGATCCCAGAATCAGAAGACCTGTCACAGAGATCAGTTTAGGTTTTAACGAGGATTAAAACCTAAAAATTCATTTGGGGCTAAAGAAAATCAGGGTGCACCCCCTATACCGTAAGGGTATAGGGGGTTTTTTATTGATAACTTTAAGGAGGGGGTATCCTTATGAAGAAATGGATAATAGGGTGTATTCTAATTATCTTGGTTAATAAAGTTTCTTACGCTCAGGAGATAGAGTTAGGACAAATAGTAGTGACTCCTCACCGCACAGCAACCAGTCTAGATGTTGAACCTTTCTCGTTAGAAGTTCTCAATATTAAAGAAGCTAGCAAAAAAGGTGAATTTACTCTCCAAGAGGTTCTTAAAGGGATTTCTGATTTAGGATATGCTACAACTTCTCAAATGGGGGAGGCGAGCATATTTATAAGGGGGACAGATGCTCGTCATACCCAAGTACTTTTAGAGGGAATAAAACTTTATGATCCTGTTTCTACTACTGGTTATTTTTACGCTTATAATTATATAGACTTATTTCCTTTTCAAAGAGTAGAAGTAGCTAAAGGTCCTTTTAGTTCCTTGTACGGTTCAGATTCTATAGGAGGAACGATTAATTTGATAACTAAAAAAGGAAAGGGTAAACCTAGTCTTTCTTATCTTCAGGAGTTAGGAAGCTATGCTACCTTTAAAGAAGCATTTATTTATCAGGGAGAGATAAATACGTTTTCTTATTTTCTTTCTCTCTCAAGGACAGATGTAAACTCTTTTTATGCTCAAAGATATAAGGAGGGGAATCACGAGAAAGACCCTTATCATAATTTTAACTCTTCCTTGAGACTAGATTACAACTTTGACGACGATCTAGATATAACTCTTCTTAATCATTACATCTATTCAAAATACGAATATGATGCCACTAATTCAGATGATGACGATAATATTGCTCATTTCTATCAGGGAGTGAGTGGAATCAAAATTCAAAGTGTTCCTTCTGAGAAGGTATCCCAGGAGTTTCAAGTGGGTTTTACTAGGACTTATCGCAAACATTGGGAAAGTTCTTCTGTCAATTACTGGTATGATGGAAAGAGTTATCAGATTAAATATAAATTAGACTATCAACTTCTTAACTTTTATAAAATTATATGGGGAATGGACTACTTAAGAGAAAAAGGGGAAGGAAAGTATTCTGGTTCTTCTAATCCTGATAAATCCACAGCTAATAGTAAAGGTTATTACCTTGAGAATATACTTACTCCTTTTCCTACACTCTTTATTTCAACTTCTTACCGCTTAGAGGACCATTCTAACTTTGGTACTACAGGGGTATTTAATACTTCAGCAAGTTATATAATAGAGAATACTTCTACCAAGATAAAATCTTCTTTTGGGAAGGGTTTTAAAGCCCCTTCCTTATATCAACTCTACAGTTCTTATGGAGATCCTAATTTAACTCCCGAGAAATCAGAAAGTTATCAGATAGGGATAGAGCAGAGCCTGTTTAAAAGATTAAAGTTTTCATCAACTTATTTTCATATCCATCTTTCTAATCTCATTGATTTTAATATGACAACTTGGAAGTACTACAATACCGGTAAAGCTAAAATTGAAGGGTGGGAGAATAAATTAGAATATAGTCTATCAAAGGAAATCAGACTTAAATTATCCTATGCTAATATAGATGCTGAGAAGAAGGAAGATGGCTCAAGACTTTTAAGGAGACCAAAGAATAAAGCAATTTTAGCATTAGATGTGTTAAAAGATAGGCTTAAAATTTATCCTGAGCTTACTTATGTAGGGAACCGGATTGATAGTGGAGGAGAAAAATTAAAAGCTTATCTTTTAGTTAATCTTTCTTTAAACTTTGAACTCTATAAGGATTCGCATTTTTTTATTCGTCTGGAAAATCTTTTAGATAGAGACTATGAATTGGTTAATGCTTATCAGAGTAAAAAATTCTCTTGGTACATAGGGGCAAAATTCAGATTCTGACTTTATAAATATTTCAAAGATAGTTTAAATCACTTGTAAAAGCGAAAGAATTCTGTATAATATTCTTAAGATGAGAGATTTATGGGGTTTGTCTTTAGGAGTTTCTTTAGCAGTACATCTTTTGATTCTTACTGGTCTACCAACCGTCCGTGATTTTAATATCCAGAGAAAGAAGAAGAAAGAAATCAGAATTTTTCCTAAAGAATTTAAAAAAATTCCTAAAATAGATAACTTTACTAGACAAGAGGCATTTTTAAAGAGAATACCTCCTTACATAGAGGAGAAAGCTAAAAAAACAATCCTCGATAGTCGAAGAAAATTCTTTTTAGAGAAACCAAGAATCAACCCTTCCCTTAAAAAGATAGTTTTTACTAATAGTAGTGATGATGAAGAGATAAAAAAGAGTCCTGTGTACTTAAATTACTATAGAATGATAAGAGAAAAAATTAGGGAGAAGGCTTACTCTTACTACAATAGTGAAGAGAGCGGAATGGTTCATCTCTCTTTTGTTATTTTTAAGAATGGCATTCTTAAAGGATTAAATCTTGTAGATGCTTCCACAGCTAGTAAAGATTTAGTGATGATTGCTGTAAAAAGTATAAGAGAGGCTGCCCCCTTCCCACCTTTTCCCGAAGAACTCAATTATTCTCAGCTTCATTTCAATGTTTCTATTCATTTTAAAAGCAATTGACAGGGGTTATTATAGTGGTATAGTAGTTAAATGGTAAGAAAACCCGCGGTTAGTGGTCAATTTTATCCTAAAACTTCTAAGGGAATAAAAGATTTCATCTCTCAGTGGGTGAGTTCTTCTCCAGTTAAAGTTTCAGCAAAAGGAGTAATTCTGCCCCATGCGGGGTATATATATTCTGGTAAGGTAGCAGTTGTTACGTGTGCGAGGATCCTTCCTCGTAAGCGAGTAGTTATCCTTGGTCCCAACCATACTGGATTGGGAGTTGAGTTTAGTATTTATCCCAAGGGGCTATGGGAGATACCTCAAGGGAATGTAGAAATAGATGAGGAATTAGCCCAGGAGATTCTTCATGAAGGAAACTTCATAGAAGAGGATTTTTTAGCTCATAAATTTGAACATTCCATTGAAGTAGAACTTCCTATTTTAAAATATTTTTTTAACGAGTTTAAATTCGTTCCTATCATATGTGCGACAGCTTCTCTAGATACTTACAGAAAAGTAGCTCAGCAGATTTATCGAGGGATAAAAGAAAAAAAAGAAGAGATATTAATTGTAGCTAGCAGCGATATGACTCATTACGAAGAGGATGCCCAAGCGAGAAAAAAGGATAGTTTAGCTATTGAGGCTATTATTAATCTAGATGAAGTAGAACTCCTTCAGAGGATAAGGAAGGAGAATATCTCTATGTGTGGAGCAGCGCCTGTTTCTATAATGCTTATTTTAACTAAACTTCTTGGTGCTAAGAAAGTGGAGGTCGTTAGTTACCAAACCAGTGGAGAAGTGAGTGGTGATTATAGTGCAGTTGTAGGGTATTTAGGGGCTTTAATAATTTGAGGGGGGATAACAGTGAGTGAAGAGAACAGAAAAAAAGTAGATGAAGAATGGAAGGCTCAAGTAGAGAAAGAAAAGAGAGAAGCAAAGGCTAAAAACGAATCTTATCATGAGCCAACTTTTACCATCTTTCTTTCTTCCATAAGCATGCAAGCAATGATTGCTTTAGGTAAATTAGAAAACCCTGTTACTAAGAAATTAGAAAAGAATATGGAGCAGGCAAGGTTTTTAATAGACACCCTAAGTATTCTCAAAGAGAAGACAAAGGGAAACCTAACCTCTGAAGAGGAAAAATTGCTGGAAGAGTCTTTGTTTAATTTAAGATTAATGTATGTACAGACAAAGGAGGAGGAAAAATGATTGATGAAGAGTTATTAAAGATTTTAGTTTGTCCTGCTTGCAAAGAAGAGGTAGTATTAAAAAATAATAAATTGGTATGTAAGAAATGTCGAAGAGCTTACCCTATAAAAGATGGAATACCGATAATGTTGATAGAGGAGGCGCAAATTGAAGAAGAAGAAGAAGAAGAAGAAGAGTAGAATCTTGGTGATCCATGGACCTAATCTTCATTTGCTAGGAAGAAGAGAGACTAAAGTGTATGGGAAGTTCACTCTTAAGGAGTTAAATAATGAGCTTAAAGTGAAAGCTTCAGCCTTAAGAGTAGAGCTGGAATGTTTTCAATCAAATTCTGAAGGGGAAATAGTTAATAGAATCACTAATAGTGATTATGATTTTTTGATAATCAATCCTGCAGGCTATACTCATACTTCTATAGCCATAAGAGACGCTATCCTTGCTGCAGGTATCCCCACTATAGAAGTCCATATTTCTAACATCTATAAGCGTGAAGATTTCCGAAGAAAGTCACTTATTTCCGATGTGGTTCAAGGAATGATTACTGGTTTAGGTAAGTATAGTTACTATCTTGCTTTAGAAGCGGCGGTTTACTTTCTAAGTGGAAGAAAGAGGAAGAATTAAAGATTGTTTAAAATCTATAGAAAGAGCAGGCTTAGACGCCCTCCTTATCTCCAATCCCTATAATATAAAATATCTAGCAGGATTTAGAGAAGCTGATGGCTACCTACTAATATCTCCGAAGGGAGTAGTATATTTTACCAATTTTATTTATGCTCAAGAGGCTAAGAAAATAAATTTATGGAAGACCGAGGTTGTTGATTATAATTTATTTGAATCTATAACAAAAAAAATTTATGCTTTAAAAATCCATAACTTAGGATTCGAGTCTAAGCATCTTCCTTTTCTAGAATACAAAGAGTTCAAAAAGAATTTGAGTGTGAGAGGGATCAATTTTATTAAGACTGTCGATATGGTGGAAAATTTAAGAGCAGTTAAAACTCGAAGAGAGATTGCTTTCATTAAAAAAGCAGTAAGTATCACTTTAGAGGGATTCAAGTTTGCTAAAGAATTATTAGATCCTGCTATTACTGAGAAAAAACTTGCTTTAGAGCTAGAAAGATTCCTTCGTATTAAAGGAGATAACGAAGTTGCCTTCTCTCCTGTAATAGGATTTGGGGAAAATTCTGCTTTTCCTCATCATCTTCCTAATTATGAGATTTTAGGAGAAAAAAAAATGATCATAATTGATTTAGGGGCAAAGTATTACGGATACTGTGCTGACTTGACAAGGGTATTTTTTTTGGATAAAATGCCTCTTTATTTAAGGAAAATTTATGATATTGTAAGAGGAGCAAAAGATCTAGTTTTAAAAAAAATAAAACCAGGACTTAAAGCTAAAGAGATAGATAAAATAGCTCGTCAGTTCATAGAAGAAAAAGGGAAAGGAAAAAATTTTGGCCATGGTTTAGGTCATGGTGTAGGTTTGTGTGTACACGAAAAACCATTTCTTAATCCTCAAAGTGAGGAGATAATAAAAGAAAATATGGTATTGACTATTGAGCCAGCTATCTATCTTCCTCATCAAATAGGAATAAGATTAGAGAGTATGGTTGTGGTTACCTCAAAAGGAGCAGAGGTTCTAGATGAGGCTTTCTATCAGTAGCTTAAGACCAGGGATAAGTATAAAGTATAATAACGAAATTTTCACTATCTTAGAGTGTGAGCATGCTAAATTAGGTAGAGGTTCCGCTTTCTGTAGAACAAGGCTAAAAAATCTAAGAACCTCCCAAGTTATAGATTGTACTCTAAGAGATTCAGATAATATCGAAGAAGCATTTATTGAGAAGAGAGGACTTCAATATCTTTATAGTGATGGGGATATATTCCATTTTCTTGATTTGGAAACTTATGAGGATTTAGTGTTAGATAAATTGAGAATTGAGGAAAAAATCGAGTGGTTAAAGGATAATTTAGAGCTTATTGGACTTTTCTATAATAATGAGCTTATTAACCTAGAGTTACCTCCCACCTTAGATTTAAAAGTTGTAGAGACAGAGCCTGGTTTTCGAGGAGATACAGTAAAGTCGGGTACAAAGCCAGCCAAACTTGAGACAGGATTAATTATTCAAGTTCCCCTTTTTATAAATAAAGGGGAAGTAATTAGAGTGGATACACGTACAAAGGAATATTTGGGAAGAGTATAAATAGGATTAAAGGGGGGTGTTAGGTGGATTTAGATAAATTAAAGGAACTTATCAAGTTTATGGATGAAAACGAATTATGTGAATTGGAGATAGAAGAAGAAGGTAAACGAGTAAAGCTGAAAAAAATTTCTCGAGAACAGCCGCCCATAGTGTCTTCCTTGTCAGAAAGTGGAGTTAAACAGATTTCACCAGAGAAATTAGAAGAGGGAGAAGCACTTATAGAGATTAAAGCTCCTATGGTAGGGACTTTCTATCGCGCACCTGCTCCAGGAGCTAAGCCATTTGTAGATATTGGCGATGAGATTCAGCCAGGAGATGTTGTGTGTATTATTGAGGCGATGAAACTTATGAATGAAATTAAAGCAGAAATAGGAGGAAAGGTTGTTAAGGTTCTAGTAGAGAATGGAGCTCCTGTGGAATTTGGTGAACCACTTTTCTTAGTAAGGCCTTTGTAGAAGGATATGTTTTCCAAAGTGTTAGTAGCTAATCGAGGAGAAATTGCTATAAGGATTATGAGAGCCTGTAAAGAATTAGGAATAACTACTGTAGCGGTTTATTCTGAGGGTGATAAAGATTCTCTTCATCTAGAATTTGCTGATGAAGCAGTTTGCATTGGTAAAGCACCTCCCCAGGATAGCTATCTTAATATTTCTAGTATAATAAGTGCTGCTGAGATTACTGATAGCGATGCTATTCATCCTGGCTATGGTTTTCTAGCAGAGAATCCTTATTTTGCCGAAATTTGTGAATCATGCGGAATAAAGTTTATTGGCCCCTCCTCCCAGAGTATCCGACTTATGGGAGATAAAATAAAGGCAAAAGAGACGATGGCTAAAGCAGGTTTACCTCTTGTTCCAGGGAGTAGAAAAGTGCTAAATTCAAAAGAAGAAGCACTCTCCTTGGCTAACCGTTTAGGTTATCCTGTTATGCTTAAAGCAAAAGCAGGGGGCGGAGGGAAGGGAATGCGTATATGCCATAGTGATGTAAGGCTTATTAGTGCTTTTATGACTGCTCAGTCGGAGGCAGAGGCTGCTTTTGGTGATTCGGAAATCTATATGGAAAAATTTTTAGAAAAGCCACGTCATATAGAGATTCAGATTGCTGCAGATAATTATGGTAATGTAATTCATTTAGGTGAAAGAGATTGTAGTATTCAAAGAAGGCATCAGAAGTTGATCGAAGAAGCTCCTTCACCAGTAGTAGATTTAAAGACTAGAAGAAAATTAGGGGAGTTAGTAGTCAGAGCTATTAAAAGTATAAACTATACTAGTGTAGGTACGGTAGAGTTTATCTTTTTTGAAAATAACTTTTACTTTATAGAAATGAATACAAGAGTTCAAGTTGAACATCCTGTGACCGAGGAACTTACAGGGATAGATTTAGTGAAACTCCAAATCCTTATAGCTGCGGGAGAAAAAATAAAGTTAAGACAAGAAGAGATTAATTTTTCAGGAGTAGCTCTTGAATGTAGGATAAATGCTGAGGATCCGGAAAGAGACTTTGTTCCCTCTCCGGGAAGAGTAGATTTCTGTTACTTCCCTGGAGGTAAAGACATAAGGATTGATACTCATCTATATGGAGGTTATGTTATTCCTCCCTATTACGATTCTCTTATAGCAAAAATAATTTCCAAGGGAAAGACGAGAGAGGAAGCTATTAGGAAGATGGATAGAGCACTGTCAGAGACTATAGTGGAACCAATCAAGACAACGGTAGCTTTCTGTCGACAAGTTATAAATGATCCTGATTTTAAGAGAGGCATCTATCATACAGATTTTCTTAAGAAATTTATACCTAAGGAGGGTGAGTGAGTAAGGAAATAACATCTGAATACGGAGAGATTAAAATACATCGTAAGGTAATCTCAGAAGTGGTAGAGTTAGCAGCTAAAGAAGTAGAGGGAGTGAAAAAAGTTGGACTTGATTGTTACGGTATAGTAGGTAAAATACTAAAATTGTTCAGGGTTTCGGCGGTTAGAGTAAGTATGGAGTCTACTAGAGAAGTAAAAGTTTCTCTCCCTATAATAGTGGAGTATAATTTCAATGCTGTTGATGTGGCCTGTCAAGTTCAGAGGAAAGTGGCTACTAAGCTGCTCCAAACTCTAAATATAGATTTTTTAAATGTTGATGTTAAGGTAAAGAGAATAGAGAGGGGGTAAGATGGGTATTATAAGTATAGTGATCTATGTGATAGTTTCTTTTCTTGTAGGGATTCTTTTCATTTCTTTATGGTTAAATATTATTACACCTTCAGTTATCGCTCACTATCTTGAAAGATTTCTTTCTGATCCTTTGAATCAGTTAAACTTGGGCTTAATTGGATTAGTGGTGATCTTTGCTTGTTTAGCTTTTCTTGCAAGGTTGTCTAAAGGGAGAAGAGAGAAAGCTATTATTATTCAAACACCACAAGGAGTGTTAACTATAGGACTTGCTGCTATAGAAGATATGATCAAAAAAATGTTTGAGAGTAAGGAAGAGTTAGTTTATGTTAAACCTAAGGCATTTCTTACTAGGAAAGGTTTAGAGATTCTGATAAGAGGAAGCCTTAATTCTGAAATTAATTTAGCGGATTTCAGCTTACAAGTGCAGGAAGAGATAAAAAGGAAGATCGAACATATTTTGGGAGGAGCCACAGAAATTAAGGTTAATCTAGAAGTAAAGAAGTTTTCTTTCTCTCCACGAAAGGAGAGAAAAGAAGAGCCTCAGCCTCAAGTACCTTTTAGAAATTATTAGTTAAAAGAAGGGAGGGTGGATCTATGAAGATTGGCATTCTCACTGGAGGAGGCGATTGTCCTGGGTTGAATCCAGTAATAAGAGCTATAGTAAGAAAAGCATCGAGCTTTAATGATACAGTGGTAGGCATAAGATATGGATGGAAAGGGCTTTTAGAGAAAGATTACCTTATGTTAGATTTAAATTCCGTTTCCGGAATACTTCCTAAGGGGGGAACGATTTTGGGTACCTCTCGGACTAATCCTTATAAGAAAGAAAATGGTCCCCAAATAGTTAAGAATAATTTTAAAGAGTTAGTTTTAGATGCTCTCATTGTTATAGGAGGAGAAGATACTTTAGGAGTAGCAAATAATTTATATAAGGAAGGTCTTAATATTGTGGGTGTTCCTAAGACTATCGATAATGATCTATCTGCTACTGATTTTACTTTCGGATTTGATACAGCAGTGAATATTGTGATGGAATGTATTGATCGGTTGCACACTACTGCAGAGTCTCATAATCGTATTATAGTTGTAGAGGTAATGGGAAGGCATGCAGGATGGATTGCTACCTACGCAGGGATGGCAGGAGGCGCAGATTATATTCTTATTCCAGAGATCCCTATAGATTTAAATGAGGTGTGTACTTCTATAAAAAATAGACATGAAAGGGGTAAGAATTTTAGTATCATAGTGGTAGCTGAAGGAGCACGTTTTAAAGACGAATCTCTCTTTGTGCAAGAGAAGAAGGTTGATGAATTTGGTCATGTACGACTGGGTGGCATTGGTCATGCTTTAGGGAAGCTTATTGAGAAGAAAACAGGTTTTGAGACAAGAGTTACTGTGCTGGGATATATTCAGCGAGGAGGGAGTCCTACTGCTTTCGACAGAATCCTTGGTACTCGCTATGGAGTAAAAGCTTACGACTTAGTGAAAGAGGGTAAGTTTGGGAAGATGGTAGCTTTAAGAGGAAATCAGATTGTTGACGTTTCTTTAGAAGAGGCTACAGCTAAGCTAAAGACTGTTGATTTAGAACTCTACGAGATAGCGAAGATATTTTTTGGTTAATCTATGGAGAAGATAATTAAGATTGCTATAGATTTCCACCGTCAAGCTCTTCTCTCTCTAGAAGACCAGACAGAGAAGTTAAAGGAGATTGCCAATCTTTTTATTAGTTCTCTTAAAAAGAAGGGGAAGATTATATTTTTTGGTAATGGGGGAAGCTGTGCAGATGCTCAACATTTAGCTGCTGAGCTGGTAGGTAGATTTAAGAGAAATAGAGCTTCTCTAGCCGCCTTAGCTTTATCTACTAATCCTTGCATTCTTACTGCATTAGGAAATGACTACGGTTTTGAAGAAGTATTTTCCAAGCAGATAGAGGCTTTAGTGGATTCTAAGGATGTAGTTGTAGGAATTTCTACTTCTGGGGTCTCCAAAAATGTTATAGAGGCGATAAAGAAGGCAAAGGAGATAGGAGCTTACACAGTAGGATTGTTAGGTAGAGATGGAGGAGAGCTTAAAGATTTGGTAGATATAGCCTTGATAGTTAAGGCTTACGAAGTACCTAGAATTCAAGAAATGCATATTCTTATAGGTCATATCTTGTGTGAGATTGTAGAGGAGGCTTTGTTTGGCGAAGGTAAAGAAACTTAATGAACTTAAAAAAATTCTGAATAGATTGAAAAAAGAGGGTAAAAAAATCGTTTTTACTAATGGGTGTTTCGACATTCTCCATCCTGGACACATAAAAGTGATAAAAGAAGCTAAAAGTAAAGGTGATATCTTAGTAGTAGGGATAAATTCTGATAGTTCGGTAAGAAAAATAAAAGGTCCTCAAAGACCTATTTTAGATGAGAGAGCAAGAGCCAAAGTAGTTTCTGCTTTAGAAGATGTGGATTTTGTAATAATTTTTAAACAATCTACACCTCTAAATTTAATAAAGGCGATTAAACCACATTACTTAGTGAAGGGTTCTGACTGGGAGAAGAAAAATATTGTAGGAAGAGACTTAGTGAAAAAAGTGTTTACAGTAAAGATTCTCAAAGGATATTCTACAACAGAGATAGTTAATAGAATAAAAGAAAGTGTCAATTAAGTTTGATATCTTTAAGATAATAGATGTTAACTTTAATCGAGCCAAGGAAGGTCTCAGGGTTATAGAAGATACTTTTCGTTTTATCTTAAGAAACGACCGCTTAAGAAAAAGAACTCGTAAAGTTAGGCATTCTTTAGATAGAATTGTGGAGGGGGGATTCTTTAAGGGTAAACTAATAAAGGCACGTAATGTAAAAGAAGATTTAGGTAAGGATTATGACTTTTTAGAGAAGAAAAGGAAAAACGTAGAGGAAATTCTTTATGTTAATCTTCAGAGAGTAAAAGAGTCCTTAAGAGTCTTAGAAGAGTTTCTTAAACTAATAGATGAGAAGAAAGCAGGAGTTATAAAAAAGACTAGGTTTAAGGTTTATGAGTTGGAAAAATGTACTTTCTCGAAATGGCCTTCTCTACGCAATACTGGATAAGGGAATTATAGAACAGAAGCAATTAGATATGTTTTCTCTTGCAGAAAGACTCCTTGATTACGGTGTAGATATTCTTCAATTTCGATTTAAGGATCTCTCTGATAATTTAGCTTTACACCTCGCCAAAAGGCTTTCTAAGATAGTTTATAATAGAGAAGCAATTTTCCTTGTTAATGACCGTGTAGATATCGCTTACCTCTCTGGAGCTAATGGGGTGCATTTAGGGAGGGATGACATTCCTCCTGGTGAGGCCCGCAGGATTTTAGGGAAGAAGAGAATTATTGGCAAAACCATTCACTCTTTGGAAGAATTCAATAAATTTAAAAGTGAACCTGTGGATTACTTTAGTTTTGGTCCTGTATTCAAATCTTCAATAAAACCTTATCTCCCTCTCTGGAGCAAAGATTCCTTGAAGAATACTATAAGGAAAGTAAAGAAGAAGTATTTTGTTGTAGGAGGAATAAGTTTAAGAAATGTAAATTCGGTGGTAAGAATGGGCATCAAGAATATAGCTGTATGCAGGGGGTTAATCTTGAGTAAAGATTTGAAAAAAACCGTAAGGAGCTTTAAGAAATGTTTAGAAAAAGTATCTTAAAAGAAATTGCCAAAAAAGAAGGGGTATCACTTTCTCATTTAGAGAATAATTTTAAGAAAGGGAGGATAGTGATTCCTCACAATAATAAAAGAGAAATAAAGAAAATCATTGCCATAGGTAAGGGGTTAAAAGTAAAAGTGAATACTAACTTGGGGACTTCTACGGAGAGAAGAGAGTTCAAAGATGAATTAGAGAAGTTAGCTATAGCAGTTAAGTACGGTACAGATACAATTATGGACTTAAGTGTAGGAGGTAACTTAAGAAAAATTAGAAAAGAAATAATAAAAGCTTCTCCAGTTCCTGTTGGAAGTGTTCCTATATATGAGGTAGCTTCAGAAGTAGAGAGAAGGAGAGGAAATTTTGAAAAGATGACCAATGATGATATTTTTGCCGTTTTAGAGGAACAGGCCAAAGACGGTATAGATTTTTTTACTATTCATGCTGGGATATTGAGAAACTTTCTGGATATTTTGCAGAGGGAAAAGAGAACGTCGGGAATTGTAAGTAGAGGAGGAGCGATTTTAGCAAGGTGGATGTACGTAAACAAGAAAGAAAATCCTCTCTATGAGGAGTTTGATACTGTTTTAGATATTGCCAAAAAATACCGAATTACAATAAGCTTAGGGGATGCATTAAGGCCAGGAGCCATAGCCGATTCTACTGATAAGTTACAAATATATGAACTTTTTACTCTAGCACAGCTAGTAAAAAAATGCCGAAAAAAGAATGTTCAGGTAATGGTAGAAGGTCCTGGACATATTAGGATAGATGAGATAAGGTTCAATATGTGGATAGAGAAAAAACTTTGTGATCAAGCTCCATTCTATGTTTTAGGTCCTTTAACTACCGATATAGCTTGCGGTTACGATCATATTGTTTCTGCTATAGGAGGGGCTCTAGCAGCATTATGGGGGGCAGATTTCTTATGTGTAGTAACCCCCGCTGAGCATCTAAGACATCCCTCTGTAGAGGATGTAAAATTAGGAGTAATTGCTTCAAAGATTGCTGCTCACAGTGTAGATTTAATAAGATTTAAAGATGAATGGGAAAGGGATAAGGTGCTTTCTTTAGCAAGAGCAAAAAGAAAATGGAGAGAAGTTTTTAAATATTGTTTGGATAGAGAAAAGGCAGAAAACTATAGAGAACAAAAGAAAGTTTCTTTAGATGATATTTGTACTATGTGTGGTAAGTTTTGCTCTTTAAGGTTAATTGATAAATGTGACCTTCTAAAGTGATTATAACTACCGCTCAGAGTTGAGAATAAAGTTTATGTTTTTTGATAGATTTTGTAAATAATACTAATGCGGGCGTAGTTCAATGGTAGAACACAGGCCTTCCAAGCCTGATATGGCGGTTCGATTCCGCTCGCCCGCTTTGTTAAGCTTATTATTCAATGCTTAAGATGAATTATTCAATGTATAGCTCTTTATTAATATCTAAAGGCATGCGGGTAAAACTAAAC
>Ga0190286_1000422_pt1 | contig 17689 bp, 15 predicted proteins | sample 48691834_MG_FD_183241 | JGI IMG/M metagenome (GOLD analysis project Ga0190286, IMG submission 183241) | Hydrothermal vent microbial mat bacterial communities from Southern Trench, Guaymas Basin, Mexico - 4869-18-3-4_MG | ecosystem: Environmental > Aquatic > Marine > Hydrothermal vents >... | reverse complement strand
GGATCCCAGCATGGACGACCGATCAAATTGCATTCCCATGGAGCGTTTGCTGTTCTTACTGCACTGACTATGGATAGGAGGATAAGCCTCTCGAAGTCCCGATTTACCTGGTTGGCGATCCTCGGAGAAACTCTTTTCTTTGGCTTTCCCATACTGGAATCCTAATGCATAACTTTAAATAACCCTTGCTTCTTTTCAACAGAGGGCTGGATATTGATATTATCATCTTTTTAGAGCGCATGGAAGACCCTGTTGCTGAGAAAGAAAAATTTTTCGATGCTATATGGCAATTGGACTTGAAATACGATACGGTGATTTCTGTTCTTTCTTTTGATGAGTATCAGTTTAAAATGAAGCGACTGCCTGTTATCTTGAATGCGAAATTTCATATGAAAATAGATGTAGACGTTTTAGACCTTCTATTTCCATAAGCTCCTCCCTATCCGCTTCAAATATCCCTTTCACACCTCCAAACTGCGTGAGAAGGACATTTGCTATTATTGTCGCTCTTTTTCTAATTCCAGAACGCAGAAAGATGGCTAAAAGTTCGGGTGTGATTGGTTTAGAAGAACCATAAAGGTCGTTCTTCCTTCCTCAATCTCTCATGTTTTGAACAAATTTCATTTTCTTATTTTACATTATCTCCTCTATCACCCTCGCATAAGCCGGTCGCGTAATAAAAATCCCAAAAAGTAGTCCAACAATGGTCACAATCGCAAAACCCCTTAATGTACCGAGTGCCATCAAAGCAAGTGCAAGCATCGCCACGATAGTTGTCGTGGCAGAGATGAAAATTATACCAAATGCAAATAATACTCGCTTACGATACATTGTGGCGGAGGAACGACCACCTGAAAGCACTTCATCCGTTATTATCACCAACTGGTCCACTCCTGTGCCGATTACCGCGATTATTCCTGCAATGCTTGGCAAATCCAACTGCCAGTGTATCACTGCTGCAAATCCCAATATCAGTATTACTTCACTGAAAAGTGCAAAAAACATCGGCAATACTATCTTCTTCTCCCGGTATCGTAAGCTCACAACTCCTGTAACGGAAATAAGAGCAAGTAACCCGGCGATTAACGCGCCTTCCTTGAATTTCTCGCCCAAATATGCGGGCACTTCTCCTGAACCTATTATCTCCACATTCACTGGTAACGCGCCTGCTTTTAAGTGTATTATCAGCTCCTTTGCTTCTTCTTTTCCTTCCTCCCCTGTCCCTGTGTTCGCTGTCCACACATAAATAACCCCCCCTTTTAGTTTCTCACAAGCATCTTCCGCTATCGGTGCACTGTACACCACCACATCATCAAGCAGCATTGCCAGTTCGTGATTCGCAGGGCTGTCTATTGCACCATATTCAATCGCAGCGTTTCTTAATGCAACCGCGCCTTTCTCATTTAATGCAAAAGGAGCACCCCATTCCTCATACTCCTTACCCTGCCATTTCCTCGTCTCGCTCGTTGGCGTAGTCCCTACGCTTTCTATTCCTTCGCTCCCGTACATCACATGCGCGGTGATATTCCCAATCTCTGCCAATCTTTGCCCTTTCTCTATGTCTCCTTCCGTACCATTCGTCTGTATTCGTATCTCAAACTTCCCTGGCTTGCCCACGAGATCCTTTGCAGTTTTGATATCTATGCCTGCTAAATCTATAACCATGAGGTTATTCCCAACTGTTCTTATCGTTGTGCTCGCCAATCCCAGCATGTTTATTTTTGTTTCTATTATTCGGCGAGTTTCGTCCCTTGTTGCTGGCGTTAGGGATTCCTCGAAAAAATCTTCGCCATTTGGTCTCTTCGCTATACTACCGTTTATCCCCTTTAACACCTCTGACAACCGTTCTTTTGTAACACTCTCCCTTATCTCATACTCGTATGTCCTCCCTTCATCCGTTTTTAACAGGATTACCTCGGCGTCCAACTCCTCCTCAAGATATTCCTGGACAGCAGTCGCATTAATAGGTGCATTTATCGTGACTATGGTGCCATTTAATTTCAACTGCAGCGAACTCCCTCCAACTAAATCCAAGCCATATCTCAGATTTCCATTTATTCCCGCATTCACGGGCGGTGGAGGATAAACATAGATGACAAATAAAGCGGCTAAGACGCACAATAACAATGCTATTACCCTTATGTCCCCTAATAATCCTTTTCCACTTTTTTTCATGGTATCATTCTCTCCTTATCTACTTCTTCTCTTACTGAATATCTTATAAACCAACACCCACGGGCATCACGTATATTGGCTTATACCTCTCCGGAAGGCTTAAGACCTCCGCAACCTCATCATCATAAAAAGCACCTATGGCGACGGTAGCCAGACCCAGCGCTTCACACTGCAAGTAGATATTTTGCGACACATGCCCTACCTCTATATGCACATATCTTACCCCGCGGTCGCCATATTTGCGGGTTGTTCTTTCATACTCTGCGATAATCACAAAAGATACCGGGGCATCTGCGATGAACATTTGGTTTAAACAAGCTACTGCTAACTCTTCCCGTAAGTCTCCTTCCTTATGCAGTTCTAACTCTGAATATTTCTTTGTGTGATATAATCCGGCACCTATATCTTCTGCGCTTTCCTTTCCTATTACTACATACAGCTCCAGAGGATAAGTAGCACCAGCCGAAGGCGCCTTCCCCGCAGACCATATCAATTGCGAAAGTTGTTTCTTTGTCACCGCGGTTCTTTTGAAAGCCCTCCTAGATCTCCTTCTCTCTATCGCTTCTTCTAACGAAACTTTTCCTCTCTTTTCCGCTTCTTCTAATTTTATTTGCATAAAATACCTACTAAATCTCATCAATAATACAATAAATAAAAATATTATATTGACTAAACTTTAATTTAAGCGTGTATGCGTTGGGCCGGTAGCTCAGAAAGGTAGAGCAGCAGGCTCTTAACCTGCCCGTCGGGGGTTCAAATCCCTCCCGGCCCGTGGACTGGACGATGAAACAGGACTATGACGTAATTATAGTAGGAGCAGGTCCTGCGGGACTATTTGCTGCGAATGAACTAAAAGACATAGCGCTTAAGGGTCGGAAAGTTTTGTTGATAGAAAAGGGCAAGGACGTAGAGGAGAGAAATTGCCCTATGGAAGAACTTGGGACTTGTATTAACTGTAAGGACTGTAATATAATGTGCGGGTTAGGCGGTGCAGGGACATTCTCCGATGGCACATTAAATCTCAGACCCGATATAGGCGGTGACCTTACCGAATTTTGTAATCACGAGCTTGCATGGCATCTGGTGAACGAGGTGGACAGCGTCTTCCTTGAGCATGGCATGCCTGACAAGCTGTATAAAGGCAATGATGAGGATATAGAAGAATTGAAGAGGCGAGCAGCCTCGGTTGGTGCTAGCTTCGTAGAAATAAATCAAAGACATATAGGTTCAGATAAAACAAAAGAAGTGATAAAATCGTTTAAAAATAATTTGACGGCGCATGGTATTGAATTTATGCTGAATACCTCTGTTGCCGATCTTCTCATAGAGGAGGAAGGAGGAGGAATAAAAGTATGCAGGGGTGTGATAACGGATAACGGAGAAGAAATAAGGTGCAGATGCACAATATTAGCACCTGGTAGGGTCGGTGCTTCTTGGGTCGAGCAGATGATAAAAAAGCATGGGATAGAAGCAGAATATGCGGGTATAGACGTCGGCGTGAGGGTAGAGGTGCTGGCGATAACCATGAATCCTGTGACGAGGATAAATCGCGACCCGAAGTTTCATATAAGGACGAAGCGGTATGACGATTTTGCCAGGACGTTCTGCATAAATGAGCGAGGATTTGTAGTTAAAGAAGTATATGATGATTTTATAGGTGTAAATGGGCATTCGATGAAAACAAAAAAGTCTGAGAACACCAATTTTGCTTTCCTCGTGCGCGTGGAGCTTACAAAACCGGTTGAAAATACCACCCGGTACGGGCGGTCAATTGCCAAGTTAGCAACCACAATTGGTGGTGGCAAGCCGATAGTACAGCGAATGGGCGACTTGAGACGTGGAAGGCGGTCAACATGGAGGGGAATAAAGCGGAACCTGGTGAAAAACACGCTGACGGACGTTACTCCTGGTGATATTTCTATGGCTCTCCCTCATCGAATCACGATGGACATCATAGAGGGATTGGAGAAACTGAATGAGATTATACCGGGTGTTATGTCGGATTCAACTTTGCTTTATGCACCAGAGATAAAGTTCTACGCGATGCGGATAAAAGTGGACGAGAATATGGAGACTTCGGTGAAGAATCTTTTTGTCGCAGGTGACGGTGCTGGTTTATCACGGGACATAGTTAATGCAGCAGCTACGGGTTTACTTGCGGCGAGGGGTGTAAAGAAGAAATGAAAATAATAACTTTGGGGTTCCTGCTTGTGTTCATCGGAATTCTGGTCATTCTTGCAGGGATAGTTATCATGGCTTACCAAAGCTGGAAGACCGGGGTAGAGGGCATGGAAGAACAGAAAACAGGCATGAGAGGCGGTGGCGTTATTATGATTGGTCCGATACCTATTATATTCGGTACTGATGTTGGCGCATTAAAGCTCGTGATGATTTTTGCGATTGTGTTGATGGTAATTGCGGCTATTCTCTTTTTTTTCCACTGAGAATTATATTTTAACGCCAGGTTTCCATACCCTCTCCCTTTCTCTTTTTCTTAATCCACTGTAATCGTCTTCTAAACACATCCTCACCGCGTTTATCAAATCTTCAGTGCTCGATAGGAGATAACCCCTTGCATCCTCACATATCCTTCCTTCACTTTTTGTTATCGCACTGACGTATTCTCTCAGTATTTTTCTATATGTACTCACGAATCCATTCTTGAACTCCACTTTTCGCCCTGCTATCCCCCTTATTTCTTCCACAACTTCAGAATGAGGTGCTAAAAACAGCGGCACGCCCAGCAATCCATACCAATCAGAATCGCACTCATAATACGCCTTCAAGAAAGCATCGAGAGCAAATCTTTGCATTCTCCTTGCTAATATCTCCTCTTTCTCCTTGACATAGATAGGAGCAGTGAATTCCAGCGCTACCTTCCTTATTTTTCTCTTTGCCGCCGGTTTTTTCTTTTCTATTCGTTCCCTCGTTTTATCCACGAGTTCCGAGAGCAACGCAGAATATTCAGTTTTATGAACATGTGAATGCGTATCTTCATGGACCAGTCTGGTGACCATGAACCGCAAAACTGTAAAGTTATACGCGTAATACTTACTTATTATTAGCCACATCTTCGTCTTTGTCAACTCATAATTCTCTATCAAAATGTATGCGGTATCGGAGCTTATTGTGAGCTCTGAAAAATACATCTTCTTTAGATGGTTTTCCACTGTTGTCCGTCCAGCATTAACTGCTTCATTCAATCTTTCTCCTATCCATTTTCTTGCCCCTCTCATTCCAATGGCTTTTTCAAACTCATGAATAAAACATTCAATTTCCTTTAGCAGTGATAAAAAGGAATTAACTGAGATACCATTCGTATGATTAATGGAGTAGAAGGGTTCTTCATCTGCTTTTTCAAATGCCGACTTCGACTGTTCGGTTAATCTTAACTTCATAACTTATTTTTTGTTTTTATAATTGTATAGAGGTTAAAAGTGGAACAAAACGGCGAACAGATGATTATTGCGGTAGCAAGCGGCTGCGATCAAAAGCGGTGATACTGACCTCGTGTACGGGGTGTTGAACAAAGCGATGCCGGGGTGGAAGGAGCAGTTTGCTGGGATAGTAGGTATTATTGGGGGTGCAAACAGCCCCTTATAACCTGTTTACACCTTCGGCAAATTTGCCAGCGCTTGCTTCACCAACTCCGCAGGGTACTCATAATCGACCAGCTTACCTGCATGGTATGCATCGTATGCTCCTAAGTCGAAGTGCCCATGTCCGCTGTTCGCAAAGAAGATCACCTTCTCCTCCCCGGTTTCTTTACATCTCAACGCCTCGTCTATCGCTCCCTTCACACAATGCGCAGTCTCTGGAGCTATAACAAAACCCTCTGTACGTGCGAACAGGTTTGCAGCTTCAAATACTTCGTTCTGGTGGTATGCAACCGCACCCATGTATCCCTCGTGAGTGAGCTTACATAATGACGGCGCATCTCCATGATATCGCAATCCGCCTGCGTGTATCGGTGGTGGAACAAAATCATGTCCAAGGGTATGCATAGGAAGAAGTGGCGTTAGCATTGCAATATCGCCAAAGTCGTATGTATAAAGCCCTTTCGTCAGTGTTGGACACGCCATTGGCTCACATGAAATCACTTGCAGGTCAGGTTTCTCACCCCTCAGTTTATCACCTACGAATGGATAACACTGCCCAGCAAAATTACTTCCACCACCAACGCATCCAAATATGTAATCAGGATAAATGTCAATTTGCTCAAACTGCTTCTTCAATTCCAAGCCCACAACCGTCTGATGAAGCAAAACATGATTAAGTACGCTTCCAAGCGCATATTTCGTGCCTTCATGCGTTGCCGCATCCTCTACCGCTTCGCTTATTGCTATACCCAGGCTTCCCGTGCACTCCGGATCTTCTTCCAAAACCTTCCTACCCGCATTTGTTCTTTGCGTAGGACTGGGAAATACTTCCGCACCCCAGGTCTCTATGAGAACTCGCCTGTAAGGTTTTTGCTCATAACTTATTTTCACCATATATACGGTGCACTCTAGATCGAACAGACAGGTACCAAAGGCCAATGCACTTCCCCACTGCCCTGCTCCTGTCTCGGTTGCAATTCGTTCCACGCCCTCCTTCATGTTGTAATAAGCCTGTGCAACCGCAGTGTTTGGCTTGTGGCTTCCAGGTGGACTGACGCCTTCCCATTTGTAATATATCTTCGCCGGTGTCTTCAGTTTCTCCTCCAATCGCTTCGCTCTGTACAACGGCGTGGGTCTCCACAACCTGTAAACATCTCTAACTTCCTCTGGTATGGGAATCCATCTCTCTGTGCTCATTTCCTGCTTTATCAACTCCGTTGGAAAGATTGGTGCCAAATCCTCCGCCTTCACTGGCTCTTTTGTTCCCGGATGTATGTATGGTTTCAGAGGTGTCGGTAGGTCCGCCAGGATATTATACCACTCCTTCGGGATTTCCTCCTCATTAAGCACGATCTTCACTCTCTCGTTCATTTTATCTTCTCCACTTATTCCACATAAATGCCTAAAACTGTATAAATATATCTATATATATAAAAATAAATTCTCATGCAGCAAAAGACAAACGGGTGGGCGTGGAAAAATAAAATATAAAATAAGAGATGACAGGACCGGGAGAAGGCAAATTGCCACTGGATGCAAAAGTTCGCCTTAACGCCGAAGAACTGCCCAACGTGAGTGTTTATATCCATCTGAAAGGTTATTCAAGAGCTACCGTGACACATCTCGACATCGAGCATCCCAAGCTTAACAGCATAATTCCTCCTAAAGCAAAGACATCCAATTGGATTATAGGAATTGAAAACGGAATACTGATTATAACATCGAAGGAAGATAAGGTGCAAATCATTCATCCCCTGCTCAACAAGGTGCTTCCGCGCGGAGAAAAGACGAGAACTTTTGTCGGTGGTAAATTCGGCGGTATTTTCATCGGTTTCAGGAAACGCGAAATAAGCAAACTTGAAGAAATCGCCGATACCATTAATGCCGAAACATGCAATGTAATGGACATCGAATGCACTGGCAGGCGGTATAAGGACAATGAAAAAGAAGTTTTTTAGTGAAATGCAGTCCAACAATTACCAAACAACCAACAGAGAGAAGCCCGACTTCAGGACGCTGTGCGAATTCCGATCGACACGCTGAGCAAGGCGGAGATGGAAGCGATAACTCGGTGACGAGAAAGATTATTGAAAAGCTTGATAAAGCTGAAGAAGAGCTAAAGAGTGGACAGAAGGCAGTCAGTCTAACTGATCTAGAAGCAAGGTTTATGAAGAACAAGAAGGAGCGAATCGAATTGTCATACAACCCGCAAATCACCGTAGATCACGATTCGGGCGGGGAGATGCAGGGAAATATACAATCCGAAGATGAGTCCATTCTCGAAGGATTCGTTCGATTATGGCGAAGAAAAAGACCAGTTTCTATGCTGCCTGATAAATAAAAAAGAAAAAAGGGAGTGAAATGAAGAAGAAAAAAAATCCTCTACTCCGTGCTCGAACCCGTCTCCAATTCCATTTCCGCACTCTCCACTTCACCTGTTTCTGTTGATCCTGCAGCACCTGCTTCCGCTGCCACAGCAGCACTCGTAACCCCAGCAGGCGCCCCTATCTCCATTGCCTCGGTCAATGCCTCTATCTGCGCATATACCTGCCTGTCACGGTAATGCTTCATTGTCGCCGCTCCTGAAGGACATATTGCATTACAACCACCACAGCCCTTACAAACTGCTTCACTTACCGTCATCACATGCCTTTCTTCGTCAAGCGAGAGCGCACCAAACGGGCAAGCCTCCTCACAGCGCCCACAGCCTATACAAATCTCCTCGTTTATCTCGCATATCGCAGGCTCTATTTTCGCCTTGCTCTTAACTAAATAGACAAGAGACCCGGAAGCCGCTGCTTTTCCCTGTGCTATGCTATCTGTTATATCCTTTGGACTTGCACAGCATCCTGCAATGAATACACCATCTGTTGCTGTATCAACCGGTCTGAGCTTTGGATGCGCTTCTAATAGGAACTGGTCAGGGGTTTTAGAGAGTTTCAGCATATCTACTACGCTCTCCACGTCTTTATTGGGTTTCAATCCCACACCAAGCACCACAAGGTCCGCTTCCATCTCATACGGCTCGCCAATCAATGTATTCTCTCCCCGTATCACTACTCTATCACTGCCTGGTTTTTTGTATATCTCGCCCGGAAGTCCTCTCATGTAGAAAACACCTTCGGTTTTCACCTGACCGTAAAACTCCTCAAATCCTTTTCCAAACGCTCTCACATCCTGGAAGCATATCGTTACGTTTGCATCAGGCAGTTGCTCCTTTACCAGATGTGCCTGCTTCGCCAGATACATGCAGCATACACGGCTACAATATTCATACCCCGTTTGCTTGTTTCTCGACCCGACACAGGATATGAAAACTACATCCTTCGGCTCCCTTCCGTTTACTATTATCTTACCTCCGGTGGGACCGCTCGGAGAAGACAAACGCTCAAACTCCAATCCTGTAATTACGTTCGGATACACTCCATACTTGTATTCCGCCGATACTCTGGGGTCTATTATATCATATCCGGTTGCCACTATAATTGTTCCCACGTTCAACTCCACTGTCTCCTCCTTTTGCTCAAAATCTATTGCCCCTGGACATGCCGCCAGGCAAGGTGGAACTGCTTTACCCTCCTTAATAGTTTCAAGCGTTGCATCGCCACATTTACCCTCTTTTAGCAGCAAACAGTGTTCCTCGTCAATTACATAAACAGGAGGAACTGCAAAAGGGAAAGGAAGGTAGATTGCACTTCTCTTACTCAATCCTTCGTCGAATTCGTTCGGTATATCTTTCACCGGACATGCTTCTACACACAATTCACAATTCTTGTCCTTGCATTTCTCCACATCTATGTATCTCGGCTTTCTCTTTACTTTCACCTGGTAATTCCCGATATACCCGCTTATCTCTTCAACCTCTGAATAAGTCATCAGATTTATGTTCGGATGTGCCCCAACATCTATCATCCTCGGCGTCAGGATAGAAGCAGAACGCTCAAGTGTTGGGAAAGTCCTGTTTAATTGTGCTACATGCCCACCAATGGATGGACTCTTCTCTACCAGATGCACTTTATATCCGGCATTTGCTATATCCAATGCAGCGTACATTCCGGTTATCCCCCCTCCTATCACCAATGCTCCCGGAGCGACACTCACCTCTTTCTCCTCTAATGGCTCCAATAACGAACTTCTCGCAACCGCACTTCTTATTAATTCCTTCGCCTTCTCCATCGCCGCTTTGGGATAGTCCACATGCGGCCAACTGCAATGTTCGCGTATGTTCGCCATTTCATAGTAAAAAGGGTTCAGTCCTGAATCAGAACAGGTTTTTCTGAACGTGGGCTCGTGCATACGAGGCGAACAAGAAGCCACTACCACGTGGTTCACTCTACCCTCTGCAATATCTTTTCTTATCAAATCTTGCCCCGGGTCCGAACACATAAAGATATAGTGCCGTGCGACAGCAACGTTGGGTAATGTCGCCGCATATTTCATAAGCTCCCTTACGTCCAACACCATCTTTATATTTATCCCGCAGTGGCATACATAAACGCCAATCCTTGGTGCGTCCTTTGGTGCCCCAGCCGCCACGCCTTCTGCATATCCCTCCATCGGGACTTTTGTGTAATCATATTCTTCCGCCATTTCTTTTTCGCCTCCTTATTACGCTCCTATTTTACCCACCATTTCTCTTAACGACTTGTACCCTATGCACATCTCTTCTTCCATCTCCGTTACCGAAGGTCTTATCTTCGCTTTACCCCCTGATAAAAGAGAAAGAACAGCAGCAGCCGCTGCCTTACCCTGCGCAACGCTGTCTGGAATATCCTTTGGACCTTGAGCGCATCCGGTAACAAAAACACCTTCTACATCTGTATCAACTGGTCTGAGCTTTGGATGTGCCTCTTTCGCAAACTTGTCTGCCGTTTGAGACACACCAAGCATTTCTAATAACTTTTCACTACCTTCACTTGGTTTCAAGCCCACTCCAAGTACCACAAGGTCTGCTTCGAGCTCGTAAGGCTCGCTAAGCATTGTGTCTTCTCCCCTCACTACGACCCTATCACTGCCTGGCTTTTTGTATATCTCAGCTGCAAGACCCCTTCGATAGTTGAGACCTTCACCCTTCACACGGTCATAAAACTCCTCAAATCCTTTCCCAAACGCTCTTACATCTTGATAGCACACTGTTATATTACAATCCGGGACTTTCTCCTGGAGCAAATGCGCCTGCTTCGCTAAGTACATGCAACATACACGAGAGCAGTATTCATACCCCGTTTGCTTGTTTCTCGAGCCAACGCAGGATATGAAAATCGCATCCTTCGGCTCCTTATTCGTTCCGGGTACTATTATCTTACCAAACGTGGGACCGCTTGCAGAAGAGTAACGTTCAAACTCCAGTCCCGTAATTACATTTGGATACACCCCATACTTGTATTCTGCTGCCACTGTCGGGTCTATAATGTCATAACCGGTGGCAACTATAATTCCGCCAACATTCAACTCCACTACCTCATCTTGCATATCATGATGTATGCAGTTTGGACCACAGGCAATAACACAGGGTGGAGCTTCATCTTTGGTTACTTCTTCTCCTCTGTCTTTCTTTTTCACTGCTTCTAATGTGCTTTCAAGCGTTGCTTTTCCACATTTTCCCTTCGTCAGCATCAAGCAATGCTCTTTATCAATGGTATAAGCAGCGGGAATTGCAAAAGGGAAGGGTCTATATATCGGTGCTCTCTTCATCAGTCCTAAATCAAATTCATTTGGAAACCTGTTCTTCAGTCTGCATGCTTCTTCACACATCATGCATCCGGTGCATTTCGCTTCATCCACGTATTTCGCGTGCTTCAATACCTTCACTTTGAAATTGCCGACCGACCCCTCCACGCCTATTACCTCAGAACAACTCATCAGATTTATGTTCGGATGAACACCAACATCCACCAATCTTGGCGTTAAAATACATGCGGAACAATCGAGCGTTGGAAAAGTCTTATCAAGCTGTGCCATGTGTCCACCGATGGAAGGTGTACGCTCCACTAAATGCACTTTGAATCCCGCATCTGCTATGTCCAGTGCGGCGTACATCCCTGCTATTCCTCCTCCTATCACTAACGCTTCTGGAACGACATCCACCTCCTTCTCCTCAATCTTCTCTAAAAGGGAATTTTCAACCGTGCCCTTTATTGAGTCCATCAGATTCCTTGTCGCTTCTTCCTCAATAACTCCGGGCTTTTCCTTTTCCATTTCCTTCTTCTTTTCTACTTCAGCCTCAGCTTCTGTTTCAGTTTCTGTCGCCATACCTTTTTCACCTCTTCTACATATTCGCTATCCTTATATAAATTTTTTGCTTTTTTTCTGTGTGTCACGGTGTCATGGTGCCAACCTTCGCCTATCACGTGGGAAAAGCACCACTTCCCTTATGTTTTCTATCTCCAACATGCTCATCAACAGTCTTTCAACACCAAGACCCCAGCCCGCATGTGGCGGCATTCCGTATCGAAAAGCGTCGAGATAAAACTCGAAACTATCCGGGTCTAGCCCTTTCGATTTTATGTTCTGCTTTAACAACTCGTATGAATGCACACGCTGCGAGCCTGATGCGAGTTCTAATTTTGGATGCATCAGGTCAAACGCATTGCAAATGTCTTCTCTCTTTCCCTCGACCTCAACATCAATCGGCTGTGCATAAAAGGGTTTTATCGCACATGGCCAATCAGTAATGAAATAAAGCTCGCCTATTAGCTCTCCCAGCGTATGCTCAGCTGAAGTACTGAGGTCCTCACCCCATTCAATCTCCACACCCTTTTCAGAGAGCAGTGCTATTGCTTCGTCATAAGTTATACGTCTGAACGGTATTTTGGGGACTTCTAAGTTCAAATTCAGCTTGGATAAGCCCGGATATCTTTCTATCTCTGAATATACACATGCAATAAGCTCCTCTAATATCGCCATTACCTCCTTGGCAGATACAAATGCAACTTCTATATCCACCGAGGTCGCTTCGTTTAGATGTTTCGTGGTGTCATGCTCCTCAGCCCTGAATATCGGCGCTATTTCGTACACGCGGTCAAAGCCAGAAGCCATGAGCATTTGTTTGTAAAGCTGTGGGCTCTGGTTTAAGAACGCTTCTCGCTCAAAATAAGAAATGGGAAATAGAGCAGTGCCACCCTCGGTTGCTGCACTTACTATTTTTGGCGTGTTTGTTTCTATAAACCCTTGTCCGTTAAGGAAATCTCTTATCGCTTTAAGAACTCGACTGCGGATTATAAATATGTGCTTTGTTCTCTCGGTTCTCAAGTCCATGAATCTCGCATCTAACCTCGTATCTAACTCCGCACCAACTTTCCCGGTGATGTCCAGGGGTAAAATCTGAGAAGCCTCGTTCAGCACTTCCATTCGCTCGGGTATTATTTCATATCCATTCGGCGCCTTTCTCTCTCTCTTTACTTTCCCCTCTATTGCTACTACCGATTCACGAGGAACTTTTTTCACACGTTCAAACAGCTCCTTTTCTACTTCGCCTTTGTGTAGTGTAATCTGAGCAAAACCGCTAAAGTCACGCACAATAAGGAAAAAGACTCCACCTAAATGCCTCTTCTCATGCACCCAGCCCGCAATGCTTACCTTTTTTCCATGATCGGCTGCGGTTATTTCTGTTGAATATTCCCGGTTGTGTATCTGTAACGACATGTTCTCTACTTTACCTATAACTTTTGCAGAAATAATAATAGGTAACTATCATCCATGTGATAATAATAGCTATGCAACGATTCTGAATATTGGTTCATATTCGTAGATTGGTAATCCCCAAAGCCGAAGTGCTGCTTTAAATCGCGTATTGCGATCGCCAGCGAGAGCGAGCGGCGTAAATTTCTATTATCCGGCTGCATGCAGTCATAGATGTGGACAGTGATGAGTTCGGGTTTGAAGGCTTTCAGAAGTTCTGCTAAATTCTACTGTTTCCCCCTCTTTCGCGGGCGTCCCCTGCCGGAATATTCTGATGCGTCGTCCCAGCCAACGGCATTCTTACGAAGGCGCGAAATCACTGCGATTCCCTTCTCCATCAGCGGCTTAATGAAGCTGGCGGTAGCAAAATAGGCGTCCACTACCACATGCAGTAGGTCGCCGTCCAACGCCACTTCCACACGTACAGAACGTTTGAGACGGTCACATCCCAGAAGTTTGCCTGACAGCGATGGATTGTTCTTACCCGAAATACGCCTTGCTATGATCGGAAAACAAAGACACCGTCCGGAAAATGGAGAGAGCAAACCGAGAATTGACCAGTTATGCCCAAATATGTGGCCACCGCGGTCTGGGTTGCTGCTGTAATCCTTCCATCTTTGCACGCCCTGCATCTTTTTGCTCGGTTTGCCGACAAACGTTGCCAATTCCGTAAATCGTGGATGTCATTCGATATAATCCCAAATCGCTTGCACTGAGGTATCTTCTAAAACTGTTGAGAAAAGTTTTATCGAATGCGAATTTCTTGTGTACGACTATAATCTCACCACTTTAAATTTAATTGATAACATTCAGCACCTCTTCCGGTAGATCTCATCATGATGGTCCAAATCAAGAAATCTCGTCATCTTCTCTCCTTCATCTATCTCAAAGACAAAAACAAAGGACTTTTCCAGATGAACTCGCCTTAAAACCCTTTTCAGACCTTGAAGACCTTGAGATTGCTTTTGAAGCAAGTGGTTTACGATTTGCTGGAGAGTCTGGGGCATAAAGTTGTTTTGGCGCATCCATTGAAGACGAGAATGATAGCAGAAGCAAGAGTAAAGACAGATAAGGTAGATGCAAAGACGCTGGCAGAGTTGCTGAGAGGGGGTTTTTTACCGACCTCTTATGTTCCGACAAAAGAGATAAGGGCGTTAAGGCATTTAGTGAGGCATAGAATAGCTCTGGGTAGATTTCGAGCTCGGGTAAAGACACAGATAAAGACAGAATTGCGGAGGAAGAACATAAAATATCCAGATGGTGGTGGTATTTTCACTGGAAAAGGGAAGAAGAGGCTACGCAGTTTGAAAAACCGGATTGCGAAAATATTTCACCGAACAAAACAGCAAACCTTAAATAAAAAGTCTTTTTAAAATGAGATGCATACAACAAAAGGGTAAAAAAAGAAGATGGAAGAGCTAAAAAAAGGAGGGATATTTACTATCTCCGACCTGCAAAATGTACGGATAAGCATAGGGAAGATAATAGAGGAGGAAGAGGAATGGGAGCCAGTGGGACCGCATCCGATGCCCAGCATCGCCACGCTTCGAGATTGGGACTTTACGCTTTTGAACCGCTATAAACCCTTTTACGCACCGCTATGCGACATGTGCTGTCTTTGCACGTACGGGAAATGCGACCTCACGGGGAACAAAAAAGGTGCATGTGGAATAAGGATGGATGCGCAACACGGAAGAATCGTTCTGCTTGCTTGTTTAGTAGGCTGTAGTGCGCATTGTGGACATGGAAGGCATCTGCTTCATGATATGATAAAGAAGTTTGGCGGGGATGTCCCAATAGATTTTGGACCGGAGGTGGACGTGGAAGCGCCGCTTACGAGATTGGTATGTGGTATAAAACCAAAGACAATAAGAGATTACGAGAAAGTATTTGATTACATCGAAGAACAGATAGTTCAGTTAGCAGACGCACTTCATACGGGTCAGGAAGGCTCGTACATGGACTTCGAGTCGAAAGCACTACACATGGGAATGCTTGATTCACTGAGCAAAGAAGCTGCCGATATCATTCAGATTGCATGTTATGGAATGCCCACGAGCTTCGAGGGGCACGGGCCAGACGTTCCTCTGGTGGACGTAGGAATAGGGACAATAGACACCACTAAACCAGTTGTCCTTGTTATAGGACATAACGTGCCACCGGCTGCGGATATAGGGGACTATTTAACGGAAAACGGACTTGAAGACAAGGTTGAACTTGCAGGAATCTGCTGCACGTCCATTGACACCACGCGAGTGTACAAAAAAGCGAAGATAGCAGCCGCGCTTGGAAGGCAACTGCGGGTGATACGGATGGGAATTGCAGATGTAATTGTGGTAGATGAGCAGTGCATCCGTGCAGACATTCTGGAACTTTGTCAGCGCGTTCATTCTCCTCTGATAGTAACAAACGACAAAGCAATGCACGGTCTGGTGAATAGGACGGACGATGACGCGGATAAAATCGTGGATGATTTGGTGAGTGGGCGTGTCCCTGGAGTCGTAATACTCGACCCTGAGCAGGTGGGTGAGGTAGCGGTGAAGACCGTAATTCAAATGGATAAGAAGAGAAAAGGGCTAAACCTGATTCTCAGTGATGAAGAATTCAAGTATTACGTAAATGATTGCATACTATGTGGGAACTGCACACTTGCATGTCCTAATGGTCTTCGTATTGGTGAAGCGAACCAAAGTGCTGCATCGGGAAACGTAAAACCACTTGCTGAGTTGTTTGACCTCTGCGTTGGCTGTGGCAGATGTGAACAGGTTTGCAAGAAGCACATTCCGATAATAGATGTGATAACAAAAGCAGCGTATCCGCAGATAAAAGAGGAGAAGGGACGAATGCGAATAGGTCGTGGTCCTGTATGGGACAGTGAGATAAGGGATGTGGGTGCTCCTATTGTATTAGGAACTATTCCTGGCATCATTGCTCCAATAGGCTGTGGAAATTACCCTAATGGGACGAAGGATGCGTGGCTTATCGTAAAGGAGTTTGCAGAACGGAATTATATAGTTACGCTGACGGGGTGCATGGCGATTGATTGTGCGCTCTGGAAGGATGAAGAGGGGAAGACGGTGTATGAGCAGCATCACGGCAGGTTTGATGCAGGTGGTGTTCTCAACATAGGCTCTTGTGTTTCCAATGCGCATATACACGACGCGGCAATAAAAGTAGCAAGTATATTCGCAGGGAGGCCTCTGCGGGGAAATTATGAAGAAATAGCAGATTACATTTTAAGCCGCGTGGGTGCATGTGGTGTTGCGTGGGGGGCAATGTCACAGAAGGCAGCTTCGATCGCCACTGGATTCAATAGACTGGGTGTTCCCGCAGTGGTAGGTCCTCATGGTGCGAAATACCGGCGGGCTTTCCTCGGTCGCCCTGATTTAAAAGACGATTGGAAGATAATAGATGCTACCGATGGTTCGGAGATTTATTTCGAGCCAGGTCCACAGCATTTACTCGTGGCGTGTGAAACGGTGGAAGAAGCATTACCGATGATGGCAAAACTTTGTTTCAGACCTTCTGATACAGACCGCGGTCGTTCTATAAAACTAACTCATTATATTGACCTCAACCTGAAGTATCTCAATGCATATCCCCCGGACTGGCATCTCTTCGTCAGGACTGCAACCGACCTTCCCATCGCAACGAAGGCGGAATTATTGAAGAAGCTTGAAGATGAGCATGGCTGGGAGATAGACTGGAAGATGAAGAGGATAAAGGAAGGACCAATAAGGGGATATGACCCCTCATTTAACCCGACGAATTTGAAAAGATTGATAAGGGAGAAGAAATAAAATGGGAATGGAGATACCGTTTGACGTGGCTAATATCCCGGGTCCCGAAATGGGAGAGGTTGCGCCGCCAGAAGTGATAGGGAATTATATCTCAAGTGCGAAGAGACCACTGCTCGTTGTCGGCTCAGAGATACTGAGGGACGATTTCTTTTTAGAGACTGCGATAGAAATAGGAAAGAAGGGAATACCCATTGCAGCGACAGGGCACAGCATAAGAGGTTTTGTAGAGAAGGGATACACGGAGAACGTGAGCTATTACAACCTGCACGAGCTCACCAATTGCTTGAGAGACCCGAGCTGGAAGGGCATGGATGGCAAGGGGAATTACGATTTCGTAATATTCTTTGGCATAGTCTATTATTACGCATCGCAAATGCTGTCATGCATAAAGAATTTCGCAATTGACCCTCTGATTCGTGCTGTTTCTATTGACAG
>Ga0190286_1000420_pt1 | contig 17741 bp, 14 predicted proteins | sample 48691834_MG_FD_183241 | JGI IMG/M metagenome (GOLD analysis project Ga0190286, IMG submission 183241) | Hydrothermal vent microbial mat bacterial communities from Southern Trench, Guaymas Basin, Mexico - 4869-18-3-4_MG | ecosystem: Environmental > Aquatic > Marine > Hydrothermal vents >... | reverse complement strand
TTTCACCTTCTCGGCAAATCGGCCATAGGCCTCCATCCTCTCTGGGGTATCTGCCAGAAATTTAGGGTACTCCTTTAGAGCCGAGGTGCAGGTAGCACAATCCGATATAATGTAATTCACCTCGGCCTCCTCGAAAGCTCGAACATTGGTATCGGCCAGCTTCCGTGCGGCGTCAAAATCCCCGGCCCCAAGAAAGACTGGTGCTCCACAACACATTTGCTTCTTGGGTACTATCACCTCCACTCCGTGCCTGGTGAGAAAATCGATGACGTGCTTGCCCAGGTCAGGGAACACATAATCGGTCATACAGCCGATAAAATATCCTACCCGTAGCTTTTTCTCCACACCTGCCGGGGGGCTGTTTACCTCCGGCACCATCTGCCTCAAAAACCTGGGGGCAATCTGTGGGATGTGTCTACCCTTGCCTAAAGCTGAGAGAAAGAAGGCCAAATGTCTGATCGTCCCTTCAGTCTTGGGCAAAAAGAGCCACTGGAACCAAGAAGCCAGTCTGACGATATTACCAAAAAGGATCCGGCGGGGCAGCAACCAGCGGTAAATGATATTATAAGGGAAACTCACACCTCTAGCTCGGACTTTGTCCGCCCGAGCAGCCACAATAACAGTGGGCACCTCGGTCTTGGCCGGGCAATTCACCGCACAGGTGCGGCAGAGGGTGCACCTATTTAGCTTGTCGGCAAATTCCTTGGTATAATCTAGTTCGCCAGCGAGGAGCCCTCTGATTAACATGATCTTCCCCCGGGCTACAGACGACTCTACACGTTCTTCCTGGTAGATAGGGCAGAAAAAGGTGCAAAAACCACATTTCATGCATTGATCCAGATCAGACTGGAATCGCTTTATCTCCTGAAAGCCACCTTCAGTCATGTGCTTCTTCCTCCCATATCTTGCCTGGGTTGAGGATATTATCAGGGTCCAGTATTCGCTTGATTTTCCTCATCAAGTCAATGGCTATCGGATCCATGGCCCTCTTCAAGAAACGCTGTTTCTCCAAGCCTATGCCATGCTCTCCGGAGAGCACCCCACCCAGTGCCAGAGCAGTTTCGAATATCTCCTCCATAGCTTTTTGCGCCTTGGCAAAGTGCTCTTTGTCCCGAATATCGGTGAAGACCGAGGGATGAAGGTTACCGTCCCCGGCGTGGCCGATGAGTGAGATGAACAGCTCATATTTCTTAGAGATCTCATCGCAACGACGTATGAATTCCGACAGATTGTCACGTGGCACGGTTACATCCTCAGCTAGCACGGTATGGGCTGCACCAAACACCGCCGCGAAGCCAGCGCTCCTGGCCTTCCAGAAATTAGCTGCCTCGATTTCATCCTTTGCCATTCTGGCCACCCGAGCTCCGCTCTCCTGAAGAATTCCCAGGATCTGTTGACTCTCCGACTCCACTGCTGCTGGAGAGCCATCTACTTGCAGCAAAAGTAGCACGCCGGCTTCTACAGGAAGGCCAAAGTGAAACATATCCTCCATCCGGCGAATGCAGAAGTTATCCACAAACTCAATCTTCGCTGGTACTACTCCCCCAAACATAATATTAGATACGGCTTCCCCAGCCACTGCCATATTATCGAAAACAGCCATCATCGTCTTGTTGGCCGGAGGTAGGGGCAATAATCTCAAGGTTATCTTAGTTATTACCCCTAGTGTCCCCTCGGCCCCGGTGAAGAGCATACAGAGCTCATAACCAGTCCTATTCTTAGCGGTCAATCCTCCGATTTTCATGATATAACCGTTGGCGAGAACCACCTCCAAGCCAAGCACATATTGCTTAGTTACCCCATACTTAACACAATAGGGCCCACCAGCGTTCTCTGAGACCACCCCACCCAATGTACAGCCAAGAAAACTCTGGGGGTCGGGGGGGAAGAATAGACCCTCCTTGGCCAAGGCCAGATTGAAATCTTGTAAGACTACACCTGGTTCAACGATGGCAAATAGATTAGCCTTGCTTATCTCCAGAATGCGGTTCATTCGGGTGGTGCACAGGACTATTCCACCTTTTATAGGTATTGAACCCCCGCTGACATTGGTGCCGGCTCCCCTGGGAGTCACTGGAATCTTATTCTTGCTAGCCAACTTCATGATCTCGGATACTTGCTCCGCACTGGTGGGCAACACCACCACATCAGGCAAATGAGCCCAGGTAGCCGTGCCGTCATAGGAGTAGGCCGTTAAATCTTCCTTTGATGTGAGCACCCCTTGCTTCCCTACTATTTCCCGAAGTTGCGAGATAATTTCCGACTTTAACATTTCAGCACCCCCAAATTTCTACCCTGCCCCTTCGCTAGCTATTAGAGCAGCGCCAAAGGCAGCTACAGTTTGCGGCTCTTCAGGAACGAGAAGTCTCAGCCCCAAGGCTTCTTCCAGACTCCTGACCAGGCCAGTATCCTTCGCTCCGCCACCAACGACAGCGCAATCTTCCTCAACCCCCAACCTCTCCGCCAGGCTTTGAATTTGAGCTGCCAGGGCTCGGTGAAGTCCAGCCAAAACATCCTCCTTTAAAGACCCCTCTGCAATTCGAGAGATTGCCTCAGTCTCGGCGAACACAGCGCATCCAGTATTGAACTCAATTCGCTTGCTTGACTTAAGCGAGAGTCCACCGATTTCCTCAAGCCTGACCTGCAACACGTGAGCAATGACTTGCAATACTCGGCCACTTCCACCAGCGCACTTCCCACTGTTCAAAAAGGATATAGCCCTTCCCTCGCTATCCAGCTTGATCACCCAGCTGAACATGTCACCAATATCGATGACGGTTCTGACCGAAGGGAATAAATGAAATGTCCCCTTGGCTTGACAGGTTATATCAGTAACAACCTGAGTGGCGGAGGGGACATTTTTTGCCCCATAGCCGGTGGCTACTAGGGAGACCACCCTTTCGAGGGAAAAGTTCAACTTTGCCAACGCATCCTTAATTACCCTCTCAGCCGCCCGCCTATAATTTGCGCCCGAAGGGATTACACTATAGGAGACGATCTGGTTAGCTACAATCACAACCGCCTTGGAAAAGGCAGAGCCAATATCTACGCCAACAAAGCAATCCTTCTGCCTAGGCAAAGAATTTAACTTCCTCCAAGCTCCTTTGCCGCTTAGTCACGGGTAAGCCTTCATTTTTAGCCTTCTTCACTAGATCACGGCCTAATAAAGCCGCACCTATGGCACCTGTGAGCAGAGGGTCAGGTGGTATGAGGACTGGAAGGTCTAATTTGCTCTCCAGGGCCTTAACCAGGCCGACATTTTTGGCCCCGCCTCCGGTGACCATTACCTCCCTCTCTATTCCCAGCCGACTCACCAGGCTGGCAATGCGGGAAGCAATCGCCTGGTGGAGCCCGGCGAGAATATCATTCAGGGGTACGCCACCGGCTAGCTTGTTTATCACCTCCTGTTCAGCAAAAACAGTGCAGGTGTTACTGATCTCCGCCGGATTCCTGGCTGTAAGCGATAGTTCCCCTATCTCTTCCAATTTCACCCCTAGGGCTCTAGCAGTTATCTCCAGAAATCTCCCCGTCCCAGCAGCACATTTATCATTCATGACAAAGCCAACCACCTTGCCCCCGCTTAACTTTATTCCCTTAGAATCCTGCCCTCCTATATCTATGATCGTTTTCACGGCGGGAATAAGGCTGGCCACGCCCCTAGCATGGCAGGATATCTCGGTTATCTGCTTGTCAGCGAAGGCAACGTTAATCCTGCCATAGCCGGTAGCTATTACATAGGTTATCTCATCAAATGACAGAGAGGCCTTTTCAAGGGCCTCCTCCATTACCTTATTGGCCAATTTTCTCTGTTCAGGCGTGGTAACCCTCACCAAGGAGATCACAACCTCTTCCTCGCCCATTATGACTACCTTGGTCATGGTGGAGCCTATATCCACACCAGCGAAGTAGTCCACCTCTCCATTCCTCCAAGGCACGGAAGCTCTCAGACCTCTACCTTCCGACTCTTAATCGACTCCAAGGTTTCTATAAAGGCATCTATTTTGGCCCGTGTTTCCGCTTCCGAGTAGGAACTGATATCTATCATATCGCTCTCCAGAACTAGGGAGGGCAATTCTCGATATTCCACTTCCTTCCTGTCCTCCTTCAGAATCAAGACGGGTATAGGCTTATATATCTTAGCTAGCTGGTTCACCTGCCAGAGCAAGCCCACATGCCAGCTACGACAGGAATAAGCCTCATGAATCACCACACCGTCTATCTTATACTCCTCAATCCAAGTGATTAGTTTCTCTACATCCGGCTCGGAGCCGGGGCGCTTCCTAGCTTTATCCCACCAGTACGTCTGGCGTCTCATCCACCTCCAGGCCATATACTCCAAGGGGTCATCGGTCCTTGGTAAATCAAGCTCTCTTGCCGGATACACCAGCTCATTATAAGTAGACTCCACAGGAAACACTGCCCCCTTGCTCCAAAAATAATTAAAGTCCATCAGTGCAAACCAGGAAGGAAGACCTCCAGGCCAAATAAGGCGATACTTTTCCTCCGGGATCACTCCCAGACCGCGTTCCACTTTATACTTCAGCTCATCTCGAAGGTCCCTATAGAAGTCATGAGCTTCCTGTGTGCCCATCATGAAGGCCTGAGGCACCATGGTATTCATAGCGTCCCCGGTATCCATAGGCGTGGGGACGGCTTTACGCAGTTCGCGACACTCTGCATGTAAATCAGTGGTCTCATCAGCCAGCTTGATGACTTCCCACAGCCTATCCCAGTCCATCTTCCCATGGAGGTGCTCTTCAAGAAATCTAACCAGGCCCCTAAGGTCCTCGGCTAAATATTTTACGTAGTAGGGCTCGACCTCACGACGGTCAATGTCGTCCTCGTAGAGTGGCCAGAGGGCAGCGCAATTATAGACGGGAACATCGGGCATAAACTGCTGAACGGCTTGATACCACTTATTCCTCGGGTCACAGATTATCTGACCACTGGACAACATGACGTCAGGTCTCGCTTGCCCGCCCCAGGGTGCCTCAGGTGGCATGCTGCCTAATTCCTCACGCCAGGCGTCGAAGCCCAATCCACAGGTAGCATACGTGCAGAGAGAACGGGAAAAACCCAGGGAGTCCGCCTTGTCCAAGAACCTTTGTGTGTCCCGCTTGGCCCCGCATATGCCGGCATAGTTTTCAGTCCACATTGGAACTATATCCATCGCCCGGATGATTTCATCGTAGTTAGATTCTATAAAGCAATAGGCTATGGCTTTTCCTTGTGCCTTTGCCTCCACAGCGCCGCCAATAGCTGCCTTCACCATGGGGGCAACCCTCATAGCGGCTACAGTTCCATATTTTCTTCCCCTTTTCCCCTCTACAGGGTATTTCTCGGGCCACTTTTGTTCTGCCATATGCTCTCCTCCCAAAGCTACCAGCTAGTAATCATCTCCAGAAAAGCCTGAATCCTCGTGCGTAACCTTCCAATGCTGGCCATTGAGTATTCATCCTCTAGATGGAGCACCGGGATGTTTAAAGACTCAATATACTTCACCCTCGCCGGAACTTCAAAGCCAAAGGGGTCGCAATATTTCAAGATGTAAAGTATCACAGCATCAACCTTAAAGTCCCTGAGAGAGCTGCCAATGTGGCCAAATCTCAGCTCTAGATAGTCATCGTATGTTCCCTCAGTCCATTCCACATAAGTGCGGGGGCATTTTAGCCTCCGGAGATAATGGTCAGCTATGCCATCCAAGGGATCTGGGGTAATATCTGTAGGAGGAAAATGGTCCCGGCTGCCGACACATACACTGTCAGCTACTACGCTAGCCCCGCTGTCCTCGATCAATTTAATCAAGGTAGCGTCATCGACCTGGGCACCAATAACCATTATTCGAGGTAATTTCTGAACAGGGGAAATTCCCTTCCTCTGCTTTACCTCGTCAACAACCCTGCTGAGTAGCTCGGTAGATTCCTCAACTGGGAGGCTCATTGAGGCCACCAGTACCTTGGTTATCTCCGTGCCTGAGATCAAAGGCGGGTCTGATTTTCTGAGCTCATATAACTCTCTCACCTTGGCCCGGTTTTCATTATAGAGCCTGCTCGTCCGGATCAAACTTTCATCGGAGACTTCCTCCCCAGCGAAATTCCCCAGACTCCTTCTAAAGGTATCGAGCTCCGCCTTGAAGAATTCCAGCGATATATCCTTGGCCGTATGTGGGAGGTTGAGAAAGTGGGAATAGGGCAATCCAAGGCTATATCTTATGGTGCTATAACTTCGAGTAATGCTATCACAGGCATGGGGTATGATTATGCCATCCAAGAAATCATAGTTGCCTTTCAGCGTAATATCAAAACAACTGCGAACCAGTGGACAGACGATGGTCTCCATCTGGGTGTCAGCCTTGGTGATTGGTTCTTTTACGCTTCCTTTGATTCTAAAGGGGATAAATCCAGCAGCAGTAACTATCTCCAGGGGAGTGAGGGAACAAAGATAACCGATGATCTTCTTGCCTTGTTTCTTTAATTCCCTAGCTCTAGAGCCATAATCCTCATAATATTTCTCGGCCGTGCTCAATCCTCCATCGGGTCTAAAATCATCCTCCGGCATATTTCAACCTCCTAAGGAATAGCCTCTAACCCCTCAGAGAATCGCCTTTTCATCCTTGAACCTAGCGATGTCCTCCCAACTATAGCCCAACTCCAGCAGTATCTCTTCGGTGTGTTGGCCAAATTCTGGCGGTTCTCTTCTTACCGATGCTGGCGTCTCACTAAAATCCCAAGGGAAGCCAATCATCTTCGTTCGGCCCAGCACAGGATGATCAAACCAGATGACATAGTTGTTAGCCGTGGCCTGGGGATCATTGATCACCTCGGTTGGTGTCTGAATAGGGGTATAGATCAGCCCCTCTTCCTTGAATACCTCAAACCACTCATCTCTGCTCTTGAGGGCGAAGATTTCATCAAAGATGGCAATGAGTTCCCTGGAGTGCTCACCCCTAGCCTCAATGCTGTTAAAGCGGGGGTCGTTTATTAGATCCTCCCGGCCTATTGCCCGACAGACATTGGGCCAATATCTGTCTGGTTGTAGGTGAGCTAAAATGAACCACTTATCATCCTTAGCTTTGTAATGGTTGTAAAGAGGGTTACCGGCTTCAGCCCTGACCTCCCGAGGGAATTCCTGACCTAAGATAGCAGGAGCAGAGAGGATAAGGCTCTCCATGCACATTAGACTGCCCATCAGGGAGGTATCCACCAATTGCCCTCTGCCCGTTTTCTCCCGGGCGTACAGAGCAGCACAGACTGCCCAGGCACAGACCATGCCACCCAGCTCATCAGCCATCCCCGGCAAGAGATACTGGGGCGGGGTACCTCGCTCACCCACGCTCATCATTGTCCCTGCTCTACCAAGCCCGGTGTAGTCAAAGGAAAGCTGATGGGCATCAGGGCCTTTTCTGCCCCAGCCCGAGGCATGAGCATAGACTAGCCGAGGATTTCGAGCCAGGAGTTCCTCTGGGCCAATACCCAGCTTCTTCGGAGCTTCGATGCTCATATTGGTCACAAACACGTCAGCGGCGTCAATTAGCTTCAGAAATATCTCCTTCCCCCTTTCCTGACCCAAATCTAAGACAATGCTGCGCTTATTGCGGTTTTGATTCTCAAAATAATAATTTCGTCCCTTTAAGCCAACCATGGTCCCGATGATCCTCATAAACCCTCTCGCTGGATCTCCGGTCGGAGGCTCGACTTTAATCACATCAGCACCTAGATCCCCCAGCTTGGTCCCACAGACTGGCCCTTGCTGAAAGAAAGTTATCTCTATCACCCTGACTCCGTCTAACGGTCCTGGCATTTTTCCTCTGCCCTCCTTTCTAACTCTGGAACAATTATACTAGACGTCTTGGCAACATGACAACCTATCTGATATGATGAAGATAAAGCCGCGCTTAAAGAGCCGGCACGAAAATCTTATTTAAAGAAGGCCGTCCTACTACCAAAGGCCCTTAAGGGGGATGTTGATGAAAACATCTGACGGTGTCTTTAGCCTCATGGAGAAGGAAGGACTAACCACCTTAGAAATCTTCTATGACCGCAGGGCGGATAAGTTTCTGCTTCGAGGCATGAAAGAGTGGGATGATAACCTGCACTTTGAGAGGTATAACACCGACTTCACCGTGGAAGATATCTTGACCAGCGATTACTTCGCGGTAGGCACCCAGAGGCTAATCTCCAGCTTTACCAAAATGGGCTTGAAGGATTATCTAGAGCACATTCAGACGCTTATAAAGGAAACAAAATGTCACGGCATCGAGTTCTACCATCATCGAGCGAAGAATATCAGGGCAATGTACTGCAAGCACGTTAATGTGCTGGGCATAAAGAATAAACATCAGGCCATTCGAGCAGGTGCAATGCGTCGCCATGAACTGGATGAGCCAGAGATAGACGTTATACTAGACGGCTTGAACATTGCTCGAGCCATGGCCTATAAAAACGCTATAGCCAACATACCTTATGGCGGTTCAAAGATACTGGTCCAGTGTGACCCGGTAAGGCTCGATGATTTTGAGGCGATGGGCTTTCTGGCCTATGTAACCGACCGTAGTCGGTCGTTCACCGGGCCCGATATGAACTTCGAGCCTGAGATGGCCGATGTTATAAATGAGAGATTCACCAAAAACTTCGTAAGCGGTAGAAAGAGTCCGATGGGGGCCTCCGGCGGGCCCACTGCCTATGGAGTATATCTAGCTATAAAGGAAGCCTGTGACTTCGTCTATGGCAGCCGAGACCTGCACCACAAAAGGGTAGCCATCCTCGGGATAGGTGAGGTGGGCTACCCCTTGGCCGAGTATCTCTTGGACGAGGGAGCAGGCCTTATAGTTAGTGATAGGCATGCAGAGAAGGCAAGGAGGCTTCAGGATAGATGGGGAACAGACCGGGTTAAGCATGTAAGGCCAGATGAAATATACCTGGTAGACGCCGAAGTCTTCTCTCCCAATGCAACAGGGGGAATAATAACGGAGGACAGAATAAAAGACTTCAAATTCAAGATAATAATAGGAGCAGCCAATAATCAGCTGAACGCAACCAGCAAGGAAGGTGAGCTCAAGCTGGCTAAGAAGTTAGCCGATGCTGGTATCCTCTTCGTCATTGACTGGGCACATAACTCGGGTGGTGTTCTGTGTGCCTGGGCAGAGTGGCTCTTCGGGAAGAAAGCCTCCTTCGAGAGATTAAAACCAAGGATAGAACTAGTCTGCAAGGACCAATTTCGGGAATTGCTCGAAGAGGCTAAGGCAACTGGCAAGACCCCAACCGAGCTGGCCTACCAGAAGGTTGAAGATATAGTGTACTCAGGTGCCGAGTTCGAGGAATCATTATAAACCTTGAGTTCCTTCTCTAAGGCTAAGGAGTATATTTCCTCTCCCTCCCAGGAGTTCATTTATGAACTGACGGGAGGAGAAGGATTAGAGCAAGCTCTGGAAGTGGCACGGGAAGTCTTCGTTGAAGAACAAGGCATTCCGGTGCAACTGGTTGAGGAAGGAAAGGAAACGGCAACTTACCTAGTGGTCAGAACAGGACAAAGGGCGGTGGGGACGGCAAGAATAAGGCTCCTGAGCCCCACGCTGGCCAAGCTGGAGCGGATGGCGGTCTTGAAGTCCTTCCGTAACCAGGGGATAGGAAAAGGCATTATTTCCTTCCTTGCTCGTGAATTGAAAGCCAGGGGGATAACAAAGCTGAGGCTTAATGCTCAGCGGCAGGTTGTCGCTTTCTACCGCAGATGCGGCTTCAGGGAGGTGGGTCAGCCTTTCCTGGAAGCCGGAATTGAACATCTTAGGATGGAGAAACACCTTTAACCTTTATAGAGGAGGGAGGATGAGCCAGATAAAGAGGATAGCTGTGTTGGGAGGAGGAAATGGGGCTCACACGATGGCCGCCGACTTAACGCTGAAGGGATTCGAGGTAACGCTGTGCGAAGCACCAGAGTTTGAAGCAGGCTTTCGCACCACTCTGGAACAGCAAGGGGTCACGCTCATTGATGCTTGGGGGGAGGAAAAGTTTGTCCGGGTGTACAAGGCAACTACCAACTTCAGGGAAGCGGTGGAAGGGGTGGATTATATTATGCTGGCCATTCCTGCTATAGGGCATGAGCGTTTCTTCAATGGCATAATGCCTTATTTGGAAGACGGCCAGACTATAGTTATCTGGCCGGGGAATTACTCCGCCCTCCGGTTCGCTAATTTGCTCCGGGAGAAAGGGGGTGAAAAGAGGATAACCCTTGCAGAGGGTCACACCCTTCCTTGGGGTTGCCGGATGGAGGGTCCGGGGAAGGTGAGGATATTCGTGGAAGCCTGGAAGCTGTTGGTGGCAGCCTTACCGACGAAGGAGACGGAGAGAGTGGTCGGTGAACTGAAGGAAATCTACCCTGTAGTGGCCGGGGAGAATGTTCTGGCCACCTCGTTAAATAACCTAAACCCCATCGTGCACCCAGTCGGCTGCGTGCTCAATGCAGGTTGGATTGACACTCTAGGAAAGAACTTCTACCTCTACAGAGACGGTACTACCCTGTCAATTGCTCGGGGAATCAAGGCGGTTTACGAGGAGGTGAAACGAGTCGCCGAAGCTATCGGGGTAAAGATGCTGGAGTATCCTGAGGAGGCTTTCTGGTCCCGAGGCACCATAATGTCCTATTACTTCAAAGCGACCTTTGATAAGGAAGGGAAAATAGCTGGCATTTCAGGGCCTTCCTCGCTGAGGGACAGGTACATTGCCGAGGATGTTCCCTACGGACTGGTGCCGGTGACACTTCTGGCACGTCAGCTTGGAATAGCTACCCCAGTCATTGCTGCAGTGATCGAATTAAGCTCGGTGATAAACCAAACAGACTATTGGGAGAAGGGTCGCAAGCCGAAGGAGTTGGGAATAGCTGGGCTTAGCCAAGATGAACTGAAGCGGGTACTCCAGGAAGGACTCTAGCCAAAGTCACCAAATCAGCCCAACCCTCTCCTTAACCTCTCGGATGGTCTCCTGGGCAATGGCATGAGCCCGCTTGGCCCCCTCGCTCAAGACTTCTTCTACATAACCTTCCCTGGCAGCAATCTCAGCTCTTCGCTCACGGAAGGGTGCCAGGGCTTGGTTAATTCCCTGAGCCAGGAGCCGCTTACACTCCACACAGCCAATCCGGGCCTGGCGGCATTCTTCAGCGATCTCGGAGACCCCTTCTGGCCTGAAGAACCCATGGAGGTGGTAGATGTTGCAAACCTCTGGATGCCCAGGGTCGCTCCGGTAGCGGCGGGCAGGATCAGTAAAAGCCGCCATAACCCGCTTCAGGGTTTCCTCCGGCGAAGCGGCGAGCTCGATATGATTGTTATAGCTCTTGCTCATCTTGTTCACCCCATCAAGCCCCAGGACCAGCGGGTAGGAAGTGAGCTTGGCCTCGGGCAGGGGGAAAACCCTGCCAAAAAGCCGGTGGAAGCGGCGAGCTATCTCCCGAGTTAGCTCCAGGTGGGGCAGTTGGTCCTCCCCTACCGGAACTACATCAGCTTTATAGAGCAAGATGTCAGCCGCCATAAGCACCGGATAGCCTACCAGCCCATAGTTCACATTTCCGGGCTGGCGACGAGCCTTTTCCTTGAAGGTGGGTATCCGAAGTAACCAGCCTAGCGGGGTAACCATGCTGAGCAGGGTGTGCAATTCCATTACCTGAGGAACCCAGGACTGGACAAAGAGGATACTTCTCCCCGGATCGAGGCCTGCTGCTAACCAGTCGAGCACCATCTCATGAATATTAGCTTTGAGGCGGCTTACATCCTCCATCGTGGTGAGCGCATGCACATCCACCACGCAGTAGATGCAATCACACTCTTCCTGGAGCTTGACCCAGTTCTGAAGTGCCCCTAAATAGTTCCCGATATGCTGCCTTCCCGTAGGTCTGGCTCCCGAGAAAACTCTTCTTTTAGGCTTCACTACATCTGCTCCGGCGCAGTGATCCCCATGAGCTTTAGAAGCTTGCTTAGGACAATGCGAGTGGCCTCAACTAGCTTAAGCCTGGCCCAGGTTAAGGCCTCATCTTGAGAGACAACTCGGCATCTCTCATAGAAATTGTGGAAGGTCGTAGCCAGCTCTTGTGCATAGTGGGGAAGATGATGAGGTTCCAAATTCATGGCTGCCAATTCGATGACCTCGGGGAAAAGGAACAGCTCCGAAATAAGGGCGAATTCAGCCTCTTCCTTGAGATAGGAAGTGTCCCCCCGGCGGTAGTCTATCTTTCTCCCCCTCGCCAGGCGAAGTATCCCCGCAATGCGGGCATGAGCATACTGGACATAGTAAACCGGGTTTTCCGGCGCCTGGCGCTTGGCGAGCTCCAGGTCGAAGTCCATCTGGCTATCGGCTGAGCGCGAGAGAAAGAAGAAACGACAAGCATCCACGCCTACTTCCTCCACCAGTTCCCTCAAGGTAACGAACTCGCCCATTCGCTTGGAAACTTTAACTTCTTCTTCCCCTCGGCGAAGGTTCACCATCTGCGAAATAATCACCTTTAGCCTCTCCGGTGCGATCCCCAAGGCTCGGACGGCAGCTTTCATTCTTGGGACATGCCCCTGGTGGTCGGCCCCCCAGATATCGATCACTTGGTCAAAGCCGCGCTCCAAGAATTTGTTGTAATGGTAGGCAATATCTGAGGCAAAATAGGTAGGCATCTCATTCGAGCGCACGAGTACTGCATCCCTATCCTCCCCAAGCTCAGTGGAGGTGAACCATAGGGTGCCATCTTTTTCCTCCACCCAACCCTCCTCCATCAGCAAGTTCATGACCCTCTCAAATAAGCCTGACTCATAAAGTGACTTCTCACTGAACCAGTTATCGAATCTTACCCCCAGGAGTTCCAAATCTCGCTTAATGAGCTCTAGAAATCTCTGGACGCCGAGCTGGCCAATCTGGTCAAGGGCTTCATCGGGATGGGTTTTGAGCAGTGCATCACCTCGCTCTCGAGCAATTTCCTGTGCCAACTCCAAAAGGTATCCTCCCTGATAGGCCTCAGGGGGAAGTTCAGCCGGCAGGCCCAGTGCCTGCTGGTAGCGACTATAAAGTGAGCGAGAGAAGGTCAGAATCTGATTCCCCGCATCATTAATGTAGTACTCCCGCTCCACCTCGAAACCACAAGCCTGGAGAATATTGGACAGCGTGCTGCCCAGCACTGCCCCACGACCATGCCCCACATGCAGCGGACCGGTGGGGTTCACGCTGACGAACTCCACCTGCACTCTCTTCCCCTTTCCTAGATCCAGGTCGCCGTAGTGCTCGCCAAGGCGCAATATTTCCTCCACCTGTTCCGCCAACCAGCTCTTCTTCAGCTTGAAGTTAATGAACCCGGGCGGGGCGACCCAGGTTTCCTCTATCTCCTCAAGGGAGGGGAGAAGGGAGACCAAGTTCTGAGCAATTTTGTAAGGATCCAGGCCAGCCGAGCGCCCTAATTTCAGGGCTATCGGAGAGGCATAATCCCCATGTTCCGGATTCTGAGGATGTTCCAAATTTACCTCAGGAAGGGCCACCTGCGGGATCAGGCCCTTCTGCCGCGCTCCAGAAAGGGCCCCTTCAAGTAGTTTGGCCAGCTTATCTTTCAGCATCATAGGGGCAGCAAGTCACAAAAGTAAAAACGGTTGTCTCGTAGCACGATATCCCCCATTGTGAATGATATTCGCTCACGGAATATCGGCCCATCGTATACAAACGAGTGAAACTCCCCATTCTCTCCGCAGGGGTCAACGCTTGAAGGGAGTTCACGCAGAAATTGCTTGTCGTAGCTCCGACCCACAAATCCTTTATCGAGAACCTTGGAATCAACGCAGGTGATCACTGCTTTGAAACCCAAATCTATAAATGTGTGGGCTAGCACGGTGGTATCCTTTCCCCATATTGGGAAAATTCCCCTCATCCCTAGCTTGGCTAGATTGCTTTCCCGGTACTTCTTTACATCCTCCAGAAATATGTCCCCAAAAACTACGGAGAAAACGCCCCAATCCAAATATTTTATCAGGGCCTTTCTCATTTCGGACTCATACTCCTCATTGGAAGAGTCCTTTGAGATCAATATCTCCTCGAGGGGCAATCCCAAAGAATCCGCTTGCTGCTCGAGCAAAGTCTGCCGCACGCCATGCATACTAACCCTGTCATAACCTTTAGTTATGGTGGTCAACAATGCTGAGATCTCGTAACCCTTTTTCGCCTGGAGCTCGTAAAGAGCAATAGCGCTATCTTTGCCACCGCTCCAGGCAAGAAGAATTCTCTCAGGCACTATTATACCCTAACGCACTTCGAAATGCTTCTACACCAGCTTCAACACAAACGTCCGCTCAGGGTATTGGCCTCTACAGAACTAGGGAAACATGCCTCTCAAAGTCATGGCAGTCGCTATCCGACTTACCGCAACCATGTAAGCCGCTGTTCTCAGGTCCACTTTCTCTTCCTGGCTAGTCTCAACCACCTCGTCGAAGGCAACCGTCATGATCTTCTGTAGGTGGTCGTTTACCTGGGCTTCATCCCAGAAGAAAGATTGCAGGCTTTGTACCCACTCAAGGTACGAGATTATAACTCCACCCGTGTTAGCCAGTATGTCGGGGACAACGAATATGCCCTTATCATACAGAATCTTGTCCGCCTCAGGGCTAGTTGGCCCATTTGCGCCTTCTATGATTATCCTGGCCTTAACCGATGGTGCATTGTTTTCGGTTATTTGGTCCCCAATCGCTGCAGGCACTAAGATATCGCACTCTAGTTCCAAAAGTTCAGCATTGGTTATAGTCTCAGCGGCTTTGTAACCGATCACTGAGCTGGTTTCCTTCTTATAACGGAGCAGATCCTCGACATCTAAGCCCTTGGGGTTATAAACGCCGCCTTTAGAATCACTTACACCTATTATCCGACAGCCCTCTCTCGCCAGGAGTTTAGTCGCCGCCGAGCCCACGTTTCCAAAGCCCTGCACCACAACTGTGGCCTCACTAAGATCCAAATCCAAATGTTTGGTTGCCATCCGGGCTATGATCATGCATCCGCGTCCTGTAGCCTCAAACCTGCCCTTGCTGCCACCTATCTCGAGGGGTTTGCCTGTGGTGACCGCTGGCACGGAATAGCCTCTCCCCATACTATATGTGTCCATGATCCAAGCCATGATCTGGGGGTTGGTACCTACATCGGGGGCCGGGATATCGCTTTCCGGGCCTATCAACATCGTAATTTCGCTGGCATAACGCCGAGTTAACCTCTCCAACTCATTTAAGGACATCATCTTCGGGTCGCATATGACCGCCCCTTTAGCACCTCCAAACGGTATATTAACTACCGCGGTCTTCAAAGTCATCCTAGCCGATAAGGCCCTCACCTCATCCAGCGTGACATCCGGATGGTAACGAATTCCCCCTTTCGCCGGCCCTCGAGCATGGTTGTGCACCACCCTAAAGCCAGTAAAAACCCTCACTGCCCCGTCATCCATTCTTACTGGAAAGTGAACTATTAACTCCCGCTCGCATTCCCTAAGTCTGATGCGGCATGTTTCATCAACCTTCATCTTCTCGCAAACGGTGTCAATCTGCTCAGTTATGGTCTCAAATGCTCCTCTCCTAATGCCTGCACTCATCAATGCGCCTCCTTAAATAAAATACAGGGGAAATTATGTTTGCTTCGAATCATGCCGTTCTCTTCATGGAAATTATCCACCCTAAGGCCTAATTTTTCAAGTAATTGGCTCACTTGAAGCTCCCTTCTATATGGCTCCTGTTAAATACCTCCGCCTTAATCTTTCAAACAACGATACAAACTCTGGCGACTTCATGGGTGTACCTCCTTTCTTGGTTATTGTTTTTCTCTCCAGAAAGGGTACACCCTAAATTCATTTTCAGCAATATATCTTACATAACCTCTCTATCGTAGGTTTCTGTCCACTTTCTATATTGTTCTTCAATCTTCTTATCTTTCGTTTTAATCTCCCTTCTAATAGGGGGAACAATAATTCCACTTATGAGATTACATAGCGAATGCATTAATATGCATGGATAAATGAGGCTTTCTATAAAGTCATGAGGTCCAAAAAGTCACACTATTCGCTCTGTCACAGGATGCCTCACGAAAAGAATTACCATTGCCGCTATCACAGCGTAAACACCAAACAATGCGCATGTCCAGGTACTACCTCCAGACCTATCCATTAGAAGGCCTCCTATGAAAGGACCTGCCCAGCTTGCAATAAATCCGTATGCTGTGAAGATAATTCCGAAAATTGCCCCATAATGCTTTGTTCCAAACAAGTCCATAATCAGAGAAGCTGAAACAGCAAATAGCGTCCCAAACATAAGGCCAGCAAAAAGAGCGCATGTGAATATCAGAGGGAAATTAGCTGATGAAAGGAACGCAAGGACGAAGAAACCTAGCATTCCCATTAGAAAGGCGGAAAACAAGGTATATATTCTGCCTATTTTGTCCGATAAAGCCCCCATAGTGAACCTGCCGACACCATTTGTTATGCTGAAAGCTACCAAACATGTAGCTGCCAATCCGGGGGTGAGACCCAGCGACCCACCGATTGATGTAATAAGCCCTGCCATCCCTATTCCCGCTGCTCCCACTGTAGCCCAACAAATCCATATTTGCCAAAAGGGCATACATCTTGCCGCTTGTTTCACCGTGAAGGATACCTCTTCCCTTGTTCCTATATTCTTGTCTCCCCTATCCTGCCGGGAATTTATGCTCTTTCCATAAGGGGTACGCTCTGGAAATTCTGAAAGTTGAGCAAATGCCAAACAAATTCCGAATAAAAGTGCCGCGGCAAATATTATCACCACAGCGTAGCCATGACTAAGGAATATCACCCGGAAAGCTGGAATCATACACGCCGCTGATAAACCAAAAAACAAATCAACCGCTCCTGCTGCTAATCCTCTTTTCCCTTGAAGCCATTTCTGCGCACTAGTCAGTGCCGGTATATACAGAAAACAAGTTCCAGCGCCAAACAAGAATGCAAATAGATACAACGTCTGAACATTGGGAACAATCAGAAAAAGAAGAACAGCAGCCGCATCTGCGAAAGCCCCGATAGTCATAGTTTTTCTGGCCCCCAGCCTGTCAGATATGCGCCCGGCAAAGGGCATAACGCACCCCAAAGCTAATATGATAAATGTCATAACTAAGGCAACATTGGCCACCCCTGTATTAAATTTCTCTACCCAATAAGGTATGAGCAGCCCTATCAAACCGAAGTTTATGGCACCTGGCATCCAGGTAACGAGGCCACAACTTAGGAGTGCAAGCCACTTCCTCGTTTCCAGCGACATACTCCGTGCTATAGCATTTCTCCTTCTGCCAGTTTAAGTTTTCCGACTTGGCGTGATGATAACTGCCAAGAGCCTTCAATATCTCCTAATATACTTTCATTTGGGGCACCAACAGCTAACGTTGAGCTTTTGCTCAGGCTTATCAAAAAATTAACTCCAGCAATTTAAGTATGACAGGTTCAACTATACCAGAGACTTTTTCATCCCTTTCTGCTTTTTTCAAATCTGGACCATAGGGCGTTTTTTCCATGAGCAATGTTTGATCTCACAATGTAGAGAAGTTGTGCAGCTTTCTTAAATTTTTCCTTTGTATCGCTTGACTTAATATATACGAAATTCGCTTTTTGCTCCATTTTGAGTAAGCGAACCGCACGCGCCGCAGAGCGGAAATTCTCAATTCGTTACGGTGGAGCTCTGCCACAGGCGTTTCACTTCTCGGGCCAGGCTGGGATGACCCTTGAGCTCTGGGTCTGCC
>Ga0190286_1000419_pt1 | contig 17744 bp, 18 predicted proteins | sample 48691834_MG_FD_183241 | JGI IMG/M metagenome (GOLD analysis project Ga0190286, IMG submission 183241) | Hydrothermal vent microbial mat bacterial communities from Southern Trench, Guaymas Basin, Mexico - 4869-18-3-4_MG | ecosystem: Environmental > Aquatic > Marine > Hydrothermal vents >... | reverse complement strand
CCCTGGTGAGGGCCCCTCCCTCTATCCTCCATGGACGACCGGTATTAGGGTGAGGGTGTCTCCGTCGAGTATCTCTGTTTCGAGGCCTTCGAGGTTGTTGATCTCCACCCCATTTAGGAGTATGAGGGCCGTGGGGAGAGGCGTCCCAGATAGGGGGTCTATAAGCTCCCTCTCCAGCTTCTCCTCCACAACCTTCAGTAGCTCCCCTATCGCCGTCGCCACGTCAGCCCTATCCCCTGGGATCGTCAGCTCTACTTCACCTCTGCCTGAAGCCTCCTTGAAGGTTCCGAGGAGGAGAGCCCTCACCCTTATGGGCATCGGATCACCGCTGAGGCTCCCAGACGACGGTTCCATCAGCCTTTATCACTGCTGTCGCATGCCTCAGAGCCCAGCAGCTTAGGACTACGCCGACTGGCAGCGACGCCGGATGCCTCGCAGCGATCTCGATGTGGACGTCTAAGGCTGTTGGGCCCTCGCCGAGTCCCATGACCCCTATGCCGAGCTTATTGATCTTCTCCAGAAGCTCCCTCTCCATCTCTGCGATCCTCGGATCTGGATGCCTCTCACCGAAGGGTCTAAGCAGAGCCTTCTTCGCCAGCAGCATGCATAGGTCTTCTCCCCCTCCTATGCCTACGCCTACGAAGTAGGGTGGGCAGCCAAGCGATCCGGCTGTGGCCACGGCTTCGAGGACGAACTCCTTCACGCCTCTTAGGCCTACGCCTGGCTTCAGCATCCTGTGAGCCGCCACGTTGCTGCTCCCCCCACCCTTAGGCATGGCTGTCAACCTTAGCTCATCGCCCTCAACGAGGTCTATGTATAGGATGGGGACATGCCCCTGGAGGCCGACGTTGTCTCCGGTGTTCCCCTTGAAGAGGTCGACTGCGTTAGGTCTTAGCGGGATCTCCCTCGTGGCCCTCCTCGTCGCCTCTATGAGGATGTCCTTAAGCCTTGACCTTATCGGAAACTCGTCTCCAAGCTCGATTAGGAAGGCGACGATTCCCGTGTCCTGGCAGATGGGCAGCGACTCCTCGGCGGCCAGCCTTGCATCCTCGAGGATGTTGTTGAGCTGGGCCTTACCAATGTCCCCCTCCATCTCCTCCAGGGCCTTCTTCATAGCCTCTATGTAGGGCTTGGGGAGCTGCGTTGAGGCCTTACGGAGGAGCTCAACGGCGGTTTCCAATACAACCTTCTCCAGCTCCATGGGGCTCACCTCAGCGACGCCTTTAGATCCTCGAAGCGTTCCCACACCTTCCGCTTCACCTCCTCGGTGAGGTTTCCCCCGTGGGTGTCGATGGTGACTATGAGGGGGCCGAAGTTCTCAACCTCGAAGACCCAGAGGCATTCGGGCATGCCAAGCTCCTCAAGCCAATAGACATCCCTGATGGCCTTGATCCTCTCAGCGGCGAGGAGTGCCGCTCCACCTGTGAAGGCTGCGTAGACGCATCCATAGCGTTGACAGGCTTTGGAGGTTCTCTCCCCCATGCCGCCCTTCCCGATGATGACTGCAGGCCTGAAGGCCTCTATGAAGCTGTCCTCGAATATCTCCATCCTCATCGAGGTCGTCGGCCCAGCTGCGACGACAACCCACTTATCTTCTTCCCTCCTCACTATCGGGCCGCAGTGGAAGATGGCGAGTCCCCTGAAGTCTATCGGCGGCTTCTCCCCCCTCTCATGGAGCTCCAGCGCCTTCTTATGGGCCTCGTCTCTCGCTGTGACCATGGTTCCATCGATGTATAGGATGTCCCCCACCCTCAGCCTCCTGATCTCCCCCTCCGGGATGGGCGTTGAGAGATGATACTCCATCTCGACACCTCCATAAATAGCTCTCACCTCAATAAATGAGCGTTTCCAATTGATTAGGGAAAGACGTATATTGGCTTTATGGCGAATGATATAGAAAATGCCGTTGGGATCGGGGGAGACCCTTAGGCTGGGAGAGGAGCTGAAGCCCTTCCGTGAACGGGTTAAGGAGTTGAGCGGTGAGGATGTAGGGCTCTGCTACCAATGCGGAGCCTGCAGCTCCGGATGCCCGCTGACCGATGAGATGGATCTACTCCCCTCAACCGTCATGAGGCTCGTCCAGCTCGGCGTCGAGGAGGTCTTGAACTCAAAGACGATCTGGATATGCAGCTCCTGCTTCACATGCCAGGTTCGATGTCCGAGGGGCATCGACGTCGCAAATGTGATGGAGGCGTTGAGGCAGCTGGTTCTGAGGCGCAAATATGATAGAGTCTCCATCGACATCCTCACCCAGGAGGAGTTGAGGGAGCTCCCCCAGATCGCCCTCGTCAGCTGCCAGAGGAAGTTGACGGGGTGAGCTGCCCTGAGGCTTCCATACTACCCTGGATGCACCCTTAAGACGACGGCTCAGAACTTCGAGAGGTCAGCCCTCGCCGTCTCCAAGGCCCTCGGCATAGAGCTGATGGAGCTCCCGAGATGGAACTGCTGTGGGACGGTTCACGCCCTCGCTAAGGATGATGTGATGCATCACCTCGCCCCCGTTAGGGTTCTATTGAGGGTTGAGGAGGCCGTTGATGCTGGACTCGTCGATGAGCCGAGGGTTGTCACCCTCTGCGCCATGTGCTACAACACCCTCAAACGGGCTAACCACCTCTACCGGAACGACGCCGATAAGCGGAGGGTCATCGAGTCCATAATGGAGAAGGAGAGCAGACCCTACGGCGGCAAGGCTGAGGTCATACACCTACTCCAGCTCCTAAAGGAGGTGGGGTGGGAGAAGATTTCAGAACGGGTTGAGAAGCCCCTCGAGGGCTTGAAGATCGCACCATACTACGGCTGCCTACTCCTGAGGCCGAGGGGATTCGGCGTCGATGACCCGGAGGAGCCGAGGATCATGGAGAATCTCATAGAGGCGCTGGGGGGTGAGGTCATCGATATACCCTTCAAGTCGAGGTGCTGCGGAGCCTATCACACGGTTTTCATGAAGGAGGAGGCAGCCGAGCTGTCCTATAAGATTCTGAGGCAGGCCTCCGAGATGGGGGCCGACCTCATAGTGCTCTCCTGCCCCCTCTGCATGTTCAACATGGCTGATAGGCAGAGCCTCATCGAGAGGCTCTTCAGAGACTTTAAGGGGATTCCAGTCCTATACTTCACACAGCTTATGGCCCTCGCCTTCGGCCTTGGGGGGGAGGCCCACCTCGATGAGAACAACCCCGATCCCAGACCCCTCCTGAGGGAGAGGGGACTATGGAGGTGAAGCCGATGGAGAAGGAGGGGAAGATGGTCACCATATATGTGATGGGCAAGAAACACCGAGTGCCAGCTGGGCTAACCATAATGAAGGCGATGGAGTACGCCGGATACCAGCTTCGCAGAGGCGTCGGCTGTAGAGGGGGATTCTGCGGAGCCTGCGCCACGCTTTATAGGGTGAAGGGTAGCTACAAGCTTCAGGCGGCCCTCGCCTGCCAGAAGGTCGTAGAGGATGGAATGTACATCGTTCAGATACCCTTCACACCGGCTGAGAAGAAGCTATATGACATAGAGAAGATTAGGCCGACGCCCAACGTCTTCGTCGAGCATTTCCCAGAGATCACTCGATGCCTCAGCTGCAACACCTGCACTAAGGCTTGCCCCCAGGACTTGATGGTGATGGACTACGTCCAGGCTGCCCTAAGGGGGGATATAGAGAAGGTTGTTGAGCTATCCTTCGACTGCATCGCCTGCGGCCTCTGCGCCATCAGATGTCCAGCTGAGATCGTCCCCTATCAGGTGGCTCAGCTGGCGAGGAGGCTATACTCGAAGTATATCCTCGGCCTCTCGGAGGAGGTGGAGAAGCGAGCCGCCGAGGTCGAGGAGGGGAAGTTCGACGAGGAGATTGAGCAGCTGAGGAGGCTGCCACCCGAGGAGCTGAGGAAGCGTTATGAGAGTAGGGAGATAAGGTTGTGATGCCTATGGAGGAGTATCCAGGATACCCGGAGGAGATGTGGGATTCCCTAAGGATGGTTGAGGAGACCCGAGATGAGAGGATAGGGAAGACCTATCCCCGAATGTCGGAGGAGGAGAGGGAGCGCATCCTCAGGGAGTGGCATCCAGACTATAAGGAGGGGGCTAAACGCCCCCTGAGGATAGGCCCCAGCAAGGGGATGATGATCCCCCATGAGGTGGCAGACATCCTTGAAGCCCACCCACTCATCACACCAGATATGATAGACCTCTCAGAGATCGACTATGACGTCGACGTCCTCATAATAGGGGCTGGAGGCGCCGGGCTGAGCGCAGCCCTCATAGCATCTGAGCACATCGACAAGGAGGGCATACTCCTCGTTCAGAAGCTGAGGCTTGGAGACTCAAACTCCAAGATGAGCCAAGGCGGAATCCAGGCCGCCCTCGGCCCCGACGATAGTCCCGTCCTCCACTTCCTCGACATAATGGGTGGAGGCCACTTCGCCAACAACCCAGAGCTTGTTGAGATACTCGTCAAGGAGGCTCCGGATGTCATCAAGTGGCATCAATCCCTCGGCGTCCTCTACGACAGAAACCCAGATGGAAGCATAAAGCTCTCCCCAGGAGGTGGAACCTGCCGGAGGCGGATGCTAAGCTGCAAGGACTATACGGGCCTCGAGATAACGAGGGTTCTCCTCGACGAGTTCCTGAACAGGGAGATACCCTACCTCGAGTTCACCTGCGCCGTGGAGCTCCTCATCGATGAATCAGGCCAAGTGGTCGGCTCAGTTCTCTACGACCTCGACTCAGATGAGTATCTCATCGCAAGGGCCAAGTCGACGATCCTCGCAACCGGAGGATATGGCCGACTACACATCCAGGGCTTCGAGACAACAAACCACTACGGGGCGACGGGAGACGGCATAGTGTTGGCATATCACGTCGGCGCAGAGCTCCGAGACCTCGATGCGACTCAGTATCACCCAACTGGGGCAGCGTGGCCGGAGCAGATCGTCGGACAGCTATGCACCGAGAAGCTGAGAGGACGTGGAGCCCAGCCCGTGAACCGCCTTGGAGAGCTCTTCGTAAACCCCCTTGAGCCAAGGGATGTGGAGGCATCCGCCATCATAAGGGAGTGCTACGGAAGAGAGCTCGGCGTCACAACGCCGACGGGTATGAGGGGCGTATGGCTGGATACACCGCTCATCGACATAATCAACGGTGAAGGAACAATCGAGAGGGAGTTCGCGGCGATGTATAGAACCTTCAAGCGCTTCGACATCGACATACGTAAGGAGCCGATACTCGTCTTCCCGACGCTCCACTATCAGAACGGAGGCGTAGTCATCAACGCCAGATGTGAGACCACGGTTCCAGGCCTATATGCGGCGGGGGAGGTCTCGGGGGGAGTCCACGGCAAGAACAGGCTGATGGGGAACTCACAGCTGGAGCTCTACGTCTTCGGCAGGAGAGCTGGAAGATTCGCAGCTGAGAGGGCTAAGAGGGTCAACGTCGGGAGGCCGACCCTGAAACATGTGGAGCGATATGAGAGGTGGCTGAGGGAGGCTGGCATAGAGACCGATAGGAGGGCGCCCATACTACTGCCGGAGTATAGGGGGAAGAAGACCCTTGAGCATCATATAAGGCTGCTCTAAGCGGTGAGCCTATGAGCGGGGAGCCCAAGATCGGGGTCTGGGTATGCGAATGCGGAGGAAACATAGGCGACTACGTCGATGTGCAGAAGGTTGTTGAGGCCATCAGGCCCGAGGTGGCCTACGCCAGGCGTGAAAGATACCTCTGCTCCAAGCCCTCCATAGAGAACATTAAGCGGACGGTTCAACGCCTCGGCCTCGAAAGGGTTGTGCTCGCCTGCTGCACACCGAAGATGCATAGGGAGACCTTCGCCTCAAACCTCGAGGAGGTAGGCCTAAACAGGGCGCTGCTGGAGATGGTCAACATAAGGGAGCAGTGCAGCTGGGTTCATAAGGATGACCCCGAGGGGGCTACCCAGAAGGCCTTAGACCTCATCAGAGGAGGCATAGAACGGGCGAGGTTCTCAAAGCCCCTGGAGGCTAAGAGGGCGAAGTCCATACCTGAGGTCCTCATCATAGGGGGAGGAGTCGCAGGGATAACGGCCAGCCTCCGACTGGCTGAGTATGGCCTCCGGGTTCACCTCGTCGAGAAGAGGCCGAGCATCGGCGGCCACATGATACAGTATCCGAAGGTCTTCCCAACGCTGGACTGCAGCCAGTGTATATTGACGCCTAAGATGGCGAGCGTCTCCAACAACCCAAACATCGATCTCATAACCTACGCCGAGGTCGTGGAGGTATCAGGGGTTCCAGGGGAGTTCCATGTGAAGGTGAGGCTTAAGCCGAGGGGCGTTGACCCAGATAAATGCATAGGGTGTGGAACCTGCAGCAGGGTCTGCCCCGTCGAGGTTCCCAGCGAGTATAACATGGGACTTGGCCCAAGGAAGGCCGCCTATATACCCTTCCCCCAGGCCGTTCCATCTGTCTACACCATAGACTTTGAAGCCTGCACAAGATGTGGTAAATGCGTTGAGGCCTGTCCAGGGGATGCGATAAACCTCGACGATGAGGAGCGCATACTGGAGCTGGATGTTGGAGCCATAATCCTGGCGACGGGCTTCGAGCTATACGACGCAAAAGACCTACCAAGATACGGCTACGGCAGGTATCCACAGGTCGTCACAAGCCTCGAGATGGAGAGGATCCTCGACGTAAACGGCCCGACGGGCGGACAGCTCATCAACCCAAGAACCGGAAAGGAGTTTAAGAGGGTGGCCTACATCCTCTGCGCAGGCTCCAGGGACACGGAGAATGGTAAACCCTACTGCAGCAGGGTCTGCTGCCTCTACGCATTGAAGCAGGCTCAACTCCTCCTCGACAGGGGCGTAGAGGTCTGGATACACTACATAGACATAAGGACTCCAGGGCGACGCTACGAGGAGTTCTACCTCGAGACTCAGAGGAAGGGAGCCCTCTTCGTGAAGGGTAAGGTTGTGGAGCTCATCCCGGAGGGAGACCAAATCATCGTGAGGGGTGAGGATATGATGCTAAACCGCATCGTCGAGAATCCCGTGGATCTCGTCGTCCTCTGCCCACCAGTCATCGTCACCGATGAGACCCATAAGTTGGCGGAGATGCTCCGAATACCCGTCGACGAGGATGGCTTCATATTGGAGAGGCATCCTAAGCTCGACCCGGTGGCGACGAAGAGGGACGGCGTCTTTGCCTGTGGAATGGTTCTGGGGCCGAAGGATATCCAGACGACGACGGCTGAGGCTGAGGCTGCGGCCATGAAGGCCGTTAACTTCCTCTCAGCCGAGAGGCTGATAGAGCCCAATAAGGCTTACCTCATCGACCCAGAACTCTGCGACGGCTGTGGTGAGTGTGTTGAGGCATGCCCGGAGGCGGCCATAAGCATCGTCGATGGGAAGGCCGTGATAAATGAGTTGCTCTGCAGCGGCTGCGGAGCCTGCATACCAGCCTGCCCGAAGGGCGCCCTCGATCAGCAGGGCCTCACCGAGGAGCAGTTGAAGGCCCAGATCAGGGGGATACTCGAACGCTCTGAGGCTGAGGTTAAGATACTCGCCTTCGTTGAGAGGGAGGTGGCCTATACGGCTGTGGATCTCGCAGGCCTCGCCAGGTTGGAGTATCCCAGCAGCATACGTATCATACCCCTGCCATCCATGAGTAGGTTGAGGTTGGAGCACATCCTCTACGCCTTCGCCTATGGAGCTGACGGCGTGATGCTGCTGGAGGCCCCTGAGCATGAGGGCCCCTATGGGAAGGCCCACGTCATCTCGGAGGAGAGGGCCGACGACTATCGATGGGAGCTGGAGGATCACGGCGTAGACAGCGTAAGGCTTTGGTATAGCAGGGTCTACGTCCCAGATTGGAGGAAGCTGAAGAAGGTCTTCACCACGTTCCATGACATGATCGCCGATGAGGGCCCCCTCGACGAGGAGACCCGCATCCAGCTGAGGGAGGAGCTCGGCTAACCCCCAATTATATAAAGGGTTTACTCACCTATATCGGAGGTAAATGGTGGTTTAGATGAAGAAGGTAACCAAGGAGGAGTTGTTGGAGAAGGCCTCCAGGTGGGGTAAGATCGCGCCGCCATACCACGCCTTCTACCAGGGGAAGGTTGAGGTTATGCCTAAATGCGCCATACGAACCCTCCAAGACTTCTCAATATGGTATACGCCTGGGGTGGCAGCAATCTGCCGCAGGATAGTTGAGAACCCCGATGTCGCCTTCGAGGAGACGAGTAAGTGGAACTACGTCGCCGTCGTATCCGATGGAACGAGGGTTCTCGGCCTCGGGAACATCGGCGGCCTCGCCGGCCTACCCGTGATGGAGGGGAAGGCACTTCTCTTCAAGTATCTCGGAGGCGTCGACGCATTCCCCCTCAGCATAGCGACGAAGGACGCCGAGGAGATAATAAAGTTCTGCAAGTGGATCGAGCCAACCTTCGGGGGGATAAACCTCGAGGATATTGAGAAGCCTAAATGCTTCTACATCCTCGATAGATTGAGGAAGGAGCTTGAAATACCGATATGGCACGACGATCAGCAGGGAACCGCCCTCGTAATCCTCGCCGGCTTGATAAATGCCCTCAAGATAGTTGGAAAGAAGCTGGGGGAGGTTAAGGTGACATTCATCGGAGCTGGAGCCGCCTGCACAAGAACCTTCTACGTCCTAAAGGCCGCAGGCGTAAACCCAAGCCACGTCATCATGACCGATAGTAAGGGAATCCTACATACAGGTAGGGAGGACATTAAGGGGACATATAAATGGGAGCTGGCGGAGCAGACCAACGCCGAGGGTAGGACTGGAGGCATAAGGGATGCCCTGAAGGGGAGCGATGTCCTAATCGCCATGTCAAGGCCTGGGCCTGGGGTTCTGAAGAAGGATGACATAGCCGTGATGGCTGACGACGCCATAGTCTTCTCCTGCGCCAATCCAATCCCAGAGATATGGCCCTGGGAGGCCAAGGAGGCTGGAGCGAGGATAGTCGCCACAGGTCGATCGGATTTCCCCAATCAGATAAATAACAGCCTTGGATTCCCAGCCGTCTTCAGGGGAGCCCTCGACGTCAGGGCGAGGACGATAACGGATGAGATGTGCATCGCAGCAGCCATGGAGCTTGCGAAGTTCGCCGAGGAGAGAGGCCTAAACGAGAACTACATCATACCGACGATGGAGGAGTGGGAGGTCTTCCCACGTGAGGCGGTAGCCGTCGCCCTCAAAGCCATAGAGCAGGGGATTGCGAGGAGGAAGCTGAGCAGAGACGAGCTCTATGAGAGGGCCACCAACATCATAAAGAGGACTCAGGAGATAGTTAAGCTCCTTATGGAGAGGGGCTACATACCCCCACCACCAAAGGCTTAAAGACATACTTTTTATCCCCCACAACAATTAACCACTGGAATGCCCTACTGCGTCGAGTGCGGCGGGAAGCTCGTCTGGGATAAACGTTTAAAGATGTATTTCTGCCAGAGCTGCGGTCTCTCCTACACGGAAGCCGAGCTCTCCGAGGCCCTGGAGCGCCTCCACTCGATCAGGGATGAGGAGGAGAGGAGTCGTAGATATAGGGAGTATCTCGACTGGTGGCTATCTAAGAAGCCTAAGCGTTGACAACCCCCTTTTTAAAAGTGGACAACGGATCCAGCGATGCGACATCTAATATATATCATATTTATTTTGAATTTGAAAATATCGATTTTAGGCGTTCAACTTTTAAAGGCGTCTCAAATTAATTAATTCGGAGATGGCCTTCCCCGTCGAGAGCGAGAACAGGGCTATGAGGAGCATGCTCATGCTCTACCAGGATCACGCAAGGCTGCTTGTCGACATCTTCAGGAAGATATTGATGATGCTGGAGGCCATAAACTCAGATGACCCTGGAGACCTGAAGGGGCTGAGGGGGGAGCTGGAGGAGCTCTATGAGAGGTCGCATGAGCTTAGGGGCTTGATGGTTAAGGAGCTGAGGGAGGTCGGCCCCTTCCTCGCTGCGAGGGGAGACCTATACATGCTGACGGCGAAATCGGGGGAGCTCATCGACTACATAGAGGGTCTGGGGGCGCTTCTCACCGAGATCGCCAAGAGGGGTTGGAGGGTTCCAGATGATGTAGCTGAGGGGCTGAAGGAGCTGGCGGAGGAGATATTCAACGCCCTAAAACTCCTGAGGGAGGGCGTATTAGCCCTCTCCTTCAGCACGGAGAAGGCGGCCTCCATCGTCGAGGGGGTGGACGAGGAGGAGAGGAGGGCCGACTTCCTATATAGGAGGCTTGACCTGAAGATCATAACCAGCGACCTGGAGCTCCCCCTAATGCTACTATTAAGAGAGGTGGTGGAGCTCCTCGAGGGTGTGATAGACAGGGTGAAGGAGGAGGCAGACCTAATCAGGGTTATGGCCCTATAGGTGGAGGAGTTGGAGGAGCCCATAGCCACCGTCGAAGCCCTGAGAGATGGCAGGCTAATAGTCTGGTCGAGGGAGGAGAGCAGACGCCTCTACCGGCAGGGATACTATGGTAAGCCCCTCGGCGTATCAAAGCCCAAGGAGGACTTCGACGCCCCCCTAATCCTCGACCCCATAGAGGGCCTATACCTCCTCGAGAGAGGAATCATAAGGGTGAGGGATCCCGACGGAAGCGAGATGGACGCCGAGAGGCTGAGAGGTATCGCCAGGGAGACCATGGACCGCTTCGATGAGAAATACCTCATATACCGAGACCTAAGGGACCGAGGCTACATAGTGACTCCAGGGATAAAGTATGGATGCGACTTCGCAGTCTATCGATACGGACCTGGAATCGATCATGCACCCTACATCGTCGAGGTTCGAAGAGTTGATGAGGAGCTCTCAGCCTCAGAGATAGTTCGATCTGGGAGATTGGCGACGACGGTGAGGAAGACCTTCATCATCGCAGCCGTCGAGGGAAATAGGGTGAGATACCTCGGATTCGAGTGGTGGAAGCCCTAAATCTCCCTGCCTACCCCCCTCTCCTTAGCCAGCTTATAGACCTTGTAGGCTGTTCCAACATCCTGTATGGCGAGGCCTGTGGCCTTGAAGAGGGTTATCTCCTCATCCCTCTCCCTGCCAGGCTTCAGGCCTGCGACGATCTCACCCATCTCGGCGTAGACATCCTCCTCCCTTATGGCCCCCTCCCTCAGGGGTATGGCGAAGTCGCCGACGATGAAGGCCTGAGGCTTGAAGTCCACAACGATCTTATCGGCCCTCGTTAGGACGCTGGTCTCCAACTCCCTCTTAGCAGCCGTGTCGGCCCCTATCGCTGTGACGTGAACCCCGGGGCTGAGCATATCTCCGCTGAGGAAGGGCTTAGACGACGGTGTGCAGGTGACTATGATGTCCACATCCCTCACGGCGTCAGCCACCGAGTCGGCCTCCCTGATGTCGACGCCCGTCTTCTCAGTCATCTCCTCCACATATTGCCTCCTGGCGGAGGGGACGACGTCGTAGACCTTCACCTCCTCTATTGGTCTGACCTCACAGAGGCCGAGGAGCTGTGATCGACCCTGGACTCCGCAGCCTATGATGGCCGCCTTCCTGGAGTCTTCCCTGGAGAGGTACTTAGCTGCGACGGCTCCCGCAGCCCCTGTTCTCATGGCCGTTATGTAGGTGCCATCCATGATGGCGAGGGGCTCCCCCTTAGCTGGATCGTTGAGGATGATGCGGGCGATGACGGCTGGCAAACCATACTTCTTAGGATTGTCGGGGTGAACGGTCACCACCTTCAGGCCTGCGGCGTCCAGAGGCCTAATATAGGCTGGCATGGCGATGAGGACTCCGTTGTATCTCTCGAAGTGGAGGTAGACCCTTGGGGGCATCTCTATGTTGCCGAGGGCCATCTCCCTGAAGGCTGACTCCACCGCCTCTATGGCCCCCTTCATGTCGAGTAGGGACTCAACCTCCCTCTGTGTGAGATATAGGGTCATCTAAACACACCGAGAATTAGTTGGCCCTCGCATCCTTAACACTATCGCTCACTGGGTGAATCGCTCCCCCTCGACGAAGATCCTTGAAAGCTCGGCGTATAGCTCCGTGAAGCCCATATAGGTCTTCGACGATACCGGTATTGGGGAGAACTCCATCCCCAATCTGTTGATGATCTCCATCATATCCTGGCTGATTACCCTATCCATCTCCGAGACCTCCCTGCCGACGGCCTCCTGAAGCAGAGCTGGGTCCTCAGACCAGCGTTGAATCTCCTCCAGCTCTCCTTCGCTGAGGAGGTCTGCCTTCGAGAGTATCGGTATGAGGGGTAGCAGGAATCTGTTGGCTATGGCTGAGGCTATGAACATATTCATCACGTAGTTCAGGGGATTTCGGCAGTAGGTGGCGTCGAAGAGATAGATGATTCCCTTAGGCTCATCTGAGAGTCCCTCAGCGATCTTGACGCCGATATCCCTGAAGGCGAATAGCTCCATCTGTCCAGGGGTGTCGAGGATGACGAGGTCTGGGTCGAAGGATTCGATCTCCCTCGCCAACTTGTCGATGATCTCTATCATCATGTCGCAGGCGTAGACCAATCCCCCATTCGGCCCAAGGCCATAGCGCTCCATCACCTCCTCGACGGTTATGTAATCCCTCACATCCACATTCGCCGGATAGGGGACTATGATGGCCCCTGGATCGAGATTCACAGCTAAAACATCCTCCCCCTGAAGCTCAAGCCATCTGGTGAGGGATGCCGTCAACTCCGTCTTACCCGACCCCGCCGTCCCTATGATGAAGGCAAGGTTCAACCCCTTCACCCAGCTATGAACTCCTCAAACAGCCTATGGGCCTCACTCAACCTAAACCGTTTAGGGGGATTCTTGAAGGCATATGCCGATATGGGTGTGACAACACCCCTCAGACCCCTGTCGAGGGAGAGTTTCACAGCCCTTATCACGTCGAGGAGGACGGAGCCGGCGTTGGGGGCATCGACGGTTCCAAGCTTGAGGTCGATTGTGAAGGTTGCCCCACCATAGTAGCGCCCCTTAATCCACAGGAAGCTGTCCCTCGAGTTGCCGAGGAAGTCGACATAATCCGTCGACCCAGAGACGAGGGGGAACTCATAGGGTATCGAGGCGGCGACGGCTTCGGTCTTGATCTTCCTCTTCTCCCCCCTCACCCTCGCAAGGGTGTTGAGGGCCTCCATGCCGCCGCCGACGTCGAGCTGGAAGCTCTCCTCAATTCGGACGCCTCGCATATGGAGGAACTCAAGCAGGGCCATGTGGAGCGCCGTAGCCCCAACCTGATCGAGGAGGTCATCGCCGACGAGGGGAAGCCTAGAGGCCTCGAACTTCTCAGCCCAAGCTGGATCGCTGGCTATAGACGATGGAGTGGCGTTTATGAAGGCGCATCCAGCCTTGAGGGCCTCCTCGGCGTAGAACCTCGAAGCCTCCTCAGCTCCACCTGAGATGAGGTTCACAAGTATCTCAGCCCCGCTTCGCCTCAGCTCCTCGGCGACATCCACCGGCTCAGCGTCGGAGACGACTATGAGGTTTTTGGTCAACTCGCTGACGCCGTCGAGGACCGGCCCCCTCCTCACCTCCACTCCAAGTCTGGGAACCTCGGAGAATCTTGGGACCTCATTCACCTCGCTGAATATGGCCTCGGAGAGGTCTCTACCCACCTTTCTTCCATCGATGTCGAAGGCTGCGACGAACTCTATATCTCCAACGCCGTATCCCCCAATCTTCTCGTGGAGCAGTCCAATCGGCTCCGCCTCCCTGTAATAGTAGACGCCTTGGACGAGGGCTGAGCAGCAGTTTCCAACACCGGCTACCGCAACCTTGATTCTCCCCATCTCCCTCACCTTGGGGTGGTTAATGATGGGAAGCGGCTATATAAAGCCTAATCTCTCCCCGAGAGGGATTTCTCCATCTTTACGGCTGTCAAGCCCCAATAATAACGTCTCAGCCTCCCCGTCTCCCTATAGCCGAGATGCCTATAGAAGGCTCTCGCCCCCTCGTCGCCTTCCCTCACCTCCAATCTCATCCTCTCAGCCCCCAGCTCCCTGAATCTACGCTCAATCTCCCCCATCAATCTCGAACCTATGCCACGCCTCCTATAGGCCTCGTGGACGGCGATGTTGACAACGTGACCAACCTTCACGCCGTCATCCTCCTCAAGCTCCCCCATGACGTAGCCGACGATCCTCCCATCGGCGACGGCGACGAGGAATAGATGCGGCGTCTCCCTATGGAAGTGGATGAAGACCCCCCTCGACCAGGGCCAGAGGAAGGAGCGACGCTCTATGGCGTAGACCTCATCGAGGTCCTCGGGTCTGAAGGGCCTTATCTCGATGTCCATATCAACCCCTTCCCAGGAGGCTTCTCCCCAGCTGGAAGAGGCCTCCAAGGGTGAAGGCCAAACCCCTCAACACATCGAGGATGGGGTATAGAAACATCTTCCTCATCTTCTTAGACCTTATGGCTGTCCTGGCGTATAGGGCTGTGTGGAGCATGTAGATCGATGCAGCTGAGGCGATGAGGAGCTTCAAAAGCCTCGGCATGAGGGTTAAGCCGAGGGTTATGAGGGAGATGGAGAGGAAGAAGAGGATGGTGGTGGAGAAGAGATACGCCGAGAGCCATCTGGCGATGCGGCTCGCCCTCTTATAGATGAGCATGAAAGCTCCTCCACGCCCATAGTTGAAGTGCTGCTTCAACAGGCCCCAGAGGGTTGTCCTATGCTTATGCCAGACGAGAACCCTTGGGTCGAGGACGATGCGGAAACCCCTGAGGCTGAGCTCCTCCACCGGCTGTAGGTCGTCGAAGCCGTAGTAGATGCGCTCATCGAAGAGATCTATCTTCTCGAGGGCATGCCTCCTAAAAGCCATATTACAGCCGGCTGGGAAGCGTAGTATCCTCAGGTCCGTGGTCTCATAGCGGTTTGTGAAGCTGGGGACTGCGTGGAAGAAGGTCTCATCCATATAGATGGAGAGGAAGCTATCCTTATGGTAGCCCTCGACGAGGCCTCCGACGAAGCCGACGGAGGGATCCCTGAAGTTCTCCACCATCGCCCTAACCCAATTCGATGGGACGACGCAGTCACCGTCTGTGAAGGCGATGATCTCACCCCTCGAATATCTCACACCCGTATTCCTCGCCGCGTTTAGGCCTCTACCCTCCTCGAGTATCAACCTCACAGGATAGCGCTCAACGATCTCCCTCGTCCCATCTGTTGAGTGGCCGTCGACGACGACTATCTCAAGCTTCTCCCGATCATAGTCGAGCTTCATAAGGGAGTCGAGGAGGTCTCCTATGGTCCTGGCGGAGTTCTTCACTGGGATGATGATGGAGACGTGGGGCTCATAGCGGTCTTCAGGCATCCCTCTCCTGTTGATGGATTCGGCGTCTTTTAAATTGAGCGTTAAATAAATCTCCCATCAGCCTCCCTATAGCTCACCCAGGGGAACCTCCGAAGGGAGTGCTCATAAACCCCCCTATTCTTATGGTAGCTGTTCCCTATGAGGAGGGTCTCCTTACCGAGGATGGCGGCCAATATGGCGACATGCAGCCTATCCGTGTAGACCCTCTCCGCATTGGCGACTGTTGAGACATAGTCCTCGAAGCTCCCCCTCTTAGAGATGTCTGCCACCAGGGGGTTTACGGCCTCCATCATTATGCTTCTCCTCAACTCCTCAGAGATCGCTGACTCCCGATCCCTCCTTAGGCAGACGAGGTCGTATTGCTTTCCCATCGGCCTTATAAACTCCTTCAGGTCCTCGGCTTCGAGGTATAGGGCCGTATCCTCGGCGAGTTGAACCTCCACAGAGGGGGGGAGTCCAAGCTCTGTGAGATGTCTATGGCTGTAGGGTTCACGGCAGAAGAGGATGATAAATCTACACTCCTGGAGGAGCTCCATGAAGCTGCCATCCCTAAACCAGTAGCTCTGGGGGGCGACGGCTATCGGCTTGTCATGGAGTCTCACGGCCTCCATCATAAGCGCTGGGCCATGCCATAGGTGGCTCATGTAGCCTCCACCCTCGAAGAGGATGAGGTCGAAGCCCTCCGTCTCATAGAGCTTGAATAGATGTCTCAGGCCGAGCCTATAGGAGGCGATGTTGAGGAGATACTTAAAGCCGAGGAGGGGCCTTCTCCAACCCTCCCTCTCCAGGTTTATGGCCTTATAATCGATGCCGAGTTCCCTCAGCTTCTTCTCCAAACCCATGTGGATGAGGGTGTCACCGTGATTTCCGCCTGGTGCGACGACGAGGATTCTGTCATCGCTGTGGCTCCTGAGGAATCTCTCGAAGTTATCCATCAAATTATTATTGGATTTAAACATCTGTAGGTGCTACCTTGCTGAGGAGGGGTGGAGGGCTTAGGGGGAGACTCGGATCACTGTTTTTACTCTTAGGCATCAGCCTCTTCGCCCTCTACCTCCTATGGACAAACCCCTTCAGGGTGCTCCTCGAGGCCGGTAGGCTGAACATCCCCCTATTCCTCCTCTCCATCCTCATCAACGACATGGGGCTACTACTCTTCGCCCTCTCCTGGCATCTCCTCCTCAGGGGTATGGGGGTGAGGCTCTCAACCCTTAAGTCGATCTCGGCGACCTTCATCAGCCTCTTCGTCGTCTGGCTCATGCCGATACCGATAGGCTCAGAGCTGATCAGGGCCTACCTGGTGAGAAACGAGGAGGGCTCAGACCTTGGGAAGGCGGCGGCCTCTGTGATGATACATAAGGCGATGTATAACCTCTCCTTCGGCCTATTGATCACGTTGGCAGCCGTCATCGAGGCCTCGAGGGGTGTTAGCATCCCCATAGAGCGGGGCCTCCTCCTCTTCGTCATCTTCTTCGGAGTCTCCACAAGCCTCCTCTTCAGCCTCCTCCTCACCCCAAGCCTCCTAAGGGGCATCTACAGCAGGCTGCCGAAATGGCTGAGGATGAGGGTGGAGGGCGCCCTCAACGATCCAAGGGTTGGAGCTGGAGGCTTCGAGGGGCTTCTAAACAGCTTGGAGGATGCCTTAGAGGCCTTGAAGTCGAAGCCCCTCATAAATCTCTCAGCCCTATCGATGGTCGCCTTCCAGTGGAGCACAGGCTCCATAACAACCTGGCTCGTCGCCCTATCGCTTGGATGCCGAATAGACTTCTGGATCATCGTAGTCCTCTACGCCGCCGTTGAGTTCATACAGCAGCTAAACATCATAATCCCAGGGGGCCTCGGCATAGTCGACGCAGGCCTCACAGGCTCCCTATACCTACTGGGCCTACCCCTCAGCCTCGCCTCAGCCATATCGCTGCTGACGAGGCTCGTCACCTACTGGCTTGAGCTCCTCCTCTGCTCCATCGTCTCCCTCCACTACGGCTACAGGGAGCTCCTAAAGGAATATCTCTAAGGGCTGCGATGCCATAATATCTCTGAGAGCGGTTCCCTTGAGGCTGAGGCTCGGCATCATCGGCTGTGGAAGGGCGACGACACTATTCCACCTAAAAGCCCTGGAGGAGGTCGGCGAGATAGAGGTGGTGGCCGCCGCCGACAGAGAACCTGAAAGGGCGAGGAGGGTGGCCGAGGAGATTGGGGCCAGATGGTATCAAAGCCATAGGGAGCTCCTGGAGGAGGGGGAGGTTGAGGCCGTCGCCGTCAACACCCCTCCAAGCCTCCACGAGGAGCTATCCCTCGAATCCCTAAGGGCCGGTAGGCACGTCATCTGCGAGAAGCCGATGGCGAGGAGCCCAGAGGGCTGTAGGAGGATAGCGGCTGAGGCCGAGAGGAGGGGGCTTGTGGCTCAGCCCTTCCACAACTACGCCTATACGCCGATCCTCGACGAGGCCCTAAAGCTTCTCGGGGAACG
>Ga0190286_1000418_pt1 | contig 17865 bp, 13 predicted proteins | sample 48691834_MG_FD_183241 | JGI IMG/M metagenome (GOLD analysis project Ga0190286, IMG submission 183241) | Hydrothermal vent microbial mat bacterial communities from Southern Trench, Guaymas Basin, Mexico - 4869-18-3-4_MG | ecosystem: Environmental > Aquatic > Marine > Hydrothermal vents >... | reverse complement strand
TTACCTTCTGCCCTCGCCAGCACAGCATCTCGCGCCTTTTCCCAATACTGTTCCAGCTTATTACGGTCTTTTGTCATCGGGAACACCGGTTCAACAACGATGAGCCCATTTCCCCGCTCTTTTATAACCTCTTCAATCGCGAGTAAAGCCAGACTCCTTTTATCCTCCCTCGACTTCGGTGCAACTATCATATCCACTTCCTTGAGTATTCTGTATGCCTTCAGAGTGAGCAGTTCCGGGTCGCCCGGTCCTACACCTATTCCATATAGCTTGCGGATTCTCATTTCTTGTCTCCATATATCAGGAATACCGGATAAGAAGGAGCGAGTGCGGTTTTACCACCCAGGTCCTTGCCCCTGTTCAAGCAGATATTCAGAACCTCTGGATTGATACCTCTGTTCTTCAATACTGTTATGGCTTCCACCACAGTCTCAAGTCTGACTGCTGCAATAATAACCCTACCTCCCGTCTTCAAGTGCTTGAACACGTTCTCAAACGATTTCTCAAGATTGTCCGTGCCGCCGAAGAATGCAACATCGAAACTATCTGTATCTGATAAATTGATATGTTCCATCTCACCAAAAATAAGCCGGATCTTGTCAGCCAGTCCGAATTTTTCTATATTCTCTCGCGCTATCTCGAAATTCTCTTCGTCCTTCTCCACCGCCGTGACATCGCAACCCAGCTGTGCGAATTCGATAGAAACGCTTCCTGAGCCCGTGCCCACATCTAAAACCCGCTCGGTCCCTTTTATCCGGGCTTTTGAGGTGATGACCGAGCGAATCTCTTCTCTTGTCAAGCCCGCTTTCGATCTCAAGAACAGGCTGTCAGGTATTCCACTTGTTTTATATTGCCACTTCACTTCTCCTTCACTCTCTCATCCTTATCCTTTTTATCCTTTATTACTCTCATTATTTTAAGCTCGCTCTTCGGATTTCACTATGACGATGTGTTAATAGAGTTATTGTGGCAGTTGATTTGGAATTTGGCGCGATTATTTATGCATTGCGTGAGAACTGTTCAAGCAAGTTCTTACCTTTTTCTCCGTTTAAGCCCTAACCCTATGCCGATCAGCACTAAAACAACAATTACTGCTATTATCCCCATCAACGGAGCACCTGATATAGGAGATGCAGGTGATGGCTTTTCAGTTTTTTCCTCTTTCATCACTTTCCCTTTCTTCTCCGACGCTTCCTCCGGCGGTTTCTTCAACTCTTCACCGGTTTTGCTCACACCTCTCGTTTCGGTCATATTTGCGAGACTTTCACCCATCTCTTCTTCTGTTTCTGCTTCGGCAAGACGAGCGCCACCACCCCCCGCTCTGAAGTATGTCCGCTGTTCTGGCGGTTGTTCCGGAACCGAAAGTATGCCCTGTATGTAATCCTGTAAGAGTGGGTTGCCACAGGTGTGATGGCAGCATGTCACGCCATATTTCTCGACTGATTCTTGATATGTCTCAGCAAGTGCAGTCTTTACGTCTTCAGAGGGGGTCCAATAACCTTTTCTTATCGCTTCGAGCATCCTCGCAATGATAGATTGCTCCGCGTAAGGGTTGTTCTCATCAAACCAATCCTTTAGCCCCAGGTCATATTTGTCCTGTACATAGATCGAATACATCTCGTTCCACATCTCTTCGGTTATAACATCCGGGCATGTAACATCCCAACCCCAGAGGTTTGTCATGACCGTTGCAATCTCCCTTGCCCCTGCGTAACCATGTTCCATCATGCCCTTGATCCAATAAGGGTTAAAGTACATTGAACGCAAGTCCCTCATGATGACATGACTCAACGTCTCTAACCTTGCGCCGTCCGGATTCTTGAGGTTATTTATGTACATATCAGGCGTCTTACCTGTAATCTTGCGAATCGCCATGCTCAAGCCACCAAAGAACTCGAAGGTATGATCAATGCCGAGCACGCTATGGGAATGTGATGACCACCCGAATAGCGCTACCTCTGTTCCGTTGAGATTCTGCTTGAATAGGTCAACATATTGCGCGCCCCAGATCGTATCGCCATAAACATTAGCCATATTTCTGATATAGAGGTCTGCAAGCGTGCTTTCGTTTTCCCATGTACCACTTCCTCCTATTGCCCCTCGGAATCCGCCAACACCCCACACGCCATCCGGAGGTCCGAAAATCCGTATCAATGAGAGTTCACGTGCCTGCGATTCGGTATAGTTATGTTCAATCAGCCAGTTATATATTGATTGTGTGCTCTCATTTACAAAGTTCCTGTGGTAGGGCGAATCATCCGATTCGGATGCTAAGCGTACCGCTTTATTGATTAATTCGATCTGATGCGGCCAGTTCTCGCGATATATACCGCTCATGGTGACAACGACATCTATTCTTGGTCTACCCAGGTCCTCTATCGGTATGAGACGAACGTCAATGACGTTCCCGTTTTTATCCCATACAGGCTCCACACCCAGCAGGTAGAAGAGCTCAGATTCGAGCACGCCCAAATCCTTCATTGTATTAAATGAGAACATAACAAACCCGATTTTCTTTGGATAACTTTCATCGGTTCCGTTATAATATTGAGAGAGCAGTTGATCTATCAGTTCCTTACCAACCGCCCATGCAGGTTTCGTTGGCACGATGTTTGGGTCAAAGCCGTAGAAATTCCGCCCGGTTGGCAACACGTCCGGATTTCTGATTGGATCATTACTCGGTCCGGGTAGGATGTATTTTCCTTCGAGTGCATCCAGCGTTCTTGGTATCTCAATCATGCATTCTCGCAGGTTGTCTGCGTAAACTCTCGCGAGATTCAAATAGTTTGTGAGTGGTGTCTCCTCTTGTTCCTCTTCACCTGAACTCTGCCTGCTTATAACTACCGTTGCACCGTCCATTTTCATTACAGTGCCCATTGCCGATACAAGTACACAGCCTGATACCGAAGAAGTGCCAGTTAAACCACTCGAATTAACCGTTGCATTCAATACATCATTTGCGGTTGTCTTCGCATCCTCTCCGGAAGTTAACCATACGTCGATGTCGTTGTGAATCTCTCCATCATCTATACTGATATTTACACTTCCTGCGACCCAGAAATTCATTGCGGGTATATATTTTACCGCTGTTATAGTGTAATTTCCGGCAGTGAGGTTGGAGAATGTGTAATTTCCATTCTCATCAGCGGTTGTTCTTGCCAATACAGTCATGTTTTCTGATGCTGGCTCTGTAACATTCTCCGATGTGCCCAACACCTTCTCCTGTGCCTCTTTCGGAGATGTTCCATTGATTATCACCTCTTCCAATAGCATTCTCGTCCGGTTCTCTGAGATGTTCATGCTTTTGATATAATCCATGAACTCATATCCAAGCAGTGATTTGGTCATATCGACCACACTATCGTTGGAAAGCGGTTTACCCAGAATATGTAAGCCATAGGGCATATACTCCCTCTTTATCTCAAGGAGATAATCATGCATTTCATCGAGAAACTCCTCAAAGACTGTTTCGTTGCCGGCAGCAATCTCATCCAGATCAACGCCCAAATCATGATCAAGATCCAGATCGCGGCACATCTCTATTATCTGCTCTCTATATTTACTCTTGAGTGTGCCGTTCTCCTCCTGCTCGTAGAGCGGTATAGTCTGCTCAAGATTTGATAGATTCCCGTAGAGTCCTGCTGCAACGATCACAGGTGTCAGATGGTCAATCATGACCGCATTGCCTCGTCTCTTCGCCATAACGCCTTCGCCGATCCCTTCCACTTCGTAGAGGTACACAACAGGCATGTCCTGGATCAGGATCGCGGGCCAGCAATCCTCTACCGACAGCCCGACACCTTTTCCGGGCAGCCATTCCTGAGTTCCATGCCTGCCGACAGACACAATCGCATCGACTCCATACACATGGCTCAGCCAGTAATAGAATGCGATGTACTGATGCGTTGGCGGCACCGATTTATCATGGTACAGCGCGGTCATATTCTGCTCTGCCGCACGCGATGGCTGTGGAGCGACCAGAATGTTGCCGAGTGAAATCTTCGGAATCACGATATACTTGCCAGATTCATTTTCATAAACCATAATCTCACCAGGCGGAGGACCCCACCGTTCGATTACCTCATTCCTTTTCTTTTCTGGCAGTTCTTCAAACCATGATAAATATTCATCTTCCGGCACAAGTGCCACATCATAGTTCTCTGCCACGTATTTTATTTGATCAGGCACCCATATTCCGATATTTCTACCCTGTTTCAGCACCAAATCCAGCAGTTCCTTGTCAGTCGGTATATCATCACCAAGTGTATATCCCCTATCCTCCATCGCATGGAGCAGATTCACAATGCTTGGCGCAACATCAAGATTTGACGCAACCAGGCAGCTATCATTGCCCACCGAATGGTGATAGTAGATGATTGCAACTTTCTTCTCGCTGTTATTTTTGTAGTGCAGATTGCCCCACGAGAATGCCCGGTCTACAGCCCACTCCACCTGGCTATTAATAGGTTGTAAAAGCGATACATCGTATGTCTCGTTGTACACTCTGCCACCAACAACAATAAACTCTGTCTCTCCCGCAATTTCCATTACTGGAATCTGCATATTGAAATAAGGACCCTTGCCTGTGGTTCCATTCTTCCACTCTTCTATGGGAGAATACAATTCTATACATTTCATCACCGGGACATTCAGGAGTTCGAGATACCTACGCTGTTTTACCATCACAGAAAGAGGACCCATGCCCAGCCCAAGGTCTATCATGACGTCAACTGCTGGTTCATCGTCCTTCATGAAGATTTTGGTTATATTTTCTTCAAATAACAGAAAAGGAGGATACGCAGCGATTACATTCCCTCCTCTTTCTTCTATTGTCTCGATAAACTTATCCACCACTCCAGTCTCCCCGGTCCCATATCGTTCCTTCCAGAATACGATCCCTATAGTCAGGTTATCTGGATTATAAACGTGATGGGTGCCTGTATCGTCTTCATACCACTCAAGATACTCGGTCAAATTCTCAAAGATTCTATCAGCACCCGGGTGGTAGATACCTTCCTCAGGGATGACGCTCGGTTCTTCAATCACACCATCCAAGCCACAGAACTCTATACCAAGATAAACCAGGAGTCGCTCCATGTTCCTGATGTTACGGCTACTCCAGTATTGCATGATGTTTGGGTGCTCAGCAAGGTCAATATTGCTCAATTCAGCAGGGTGGGTGCATATTACCGATACATTGTTCTCCTTCGCCGCATCGAGTATTGGCACAACTACGTTCTGTATAGGTTCGGTATACAACCGGGCTGCAAATATCACGTCATACGTTGTTAGATTTAAGTCTGGAGGAACCCTATAATTATTATACACGCTTATATTCAGCCCGATATTTTCTGCTGCTCGTTTGATCAAATATAAGTCGGCATCAGATATCGAGAAAAACGCCATCTTTGGTTCTCTATTTACGCATCCAAGATTTCCATCACCGATGTAGCTGGTTATGATAACCAATGCAGAAGACACGGGCTGCGCATTGGAAGATCCCTGTGGCATCTCCATGAGCACCATGCCAGAGATCGAACCCGTGCCATATGGACCTCCGGAATTAACGTAGGTTGTATTTTTGATAGCTTTAGCGGTTTCGCTGTCGATACTTCGGTTTAGCCACAACTTAATATCGCTAATATGCTCACCTGCTTCTATGTTTATGGTGAGATCACCGATTGCGATGCCCGAAGGACTTTCATACAGTGCGGTTATCGTGTAGTTCCCGGCAGGTAGATGAGTAAAGGTGAATGCACCACCCGCATCCGTGATCACTTTTGGTGCATCGAACACATTTGATACCGGTTCTTTGTTAACATCGGCAAGTGAGCCTTCACCAGCATAGGAGTATAGATATACTGTCACACCTTCGATGGGAGATGGAACACCACCCATGCCAGCCGATAGAATAGTCCCATTAACGATACCTCTTCCTACCGAGCCTTCAAGTTCATAAAGCACTTTGCGCTGTGAAAGCGATGCTACGAATTCAGCATTATCGGTGGTGTTGAGGAGAATCTCTCCCGCGGAATAATGTTCCCCTTCACTGAGGTTAACCATAAAGGAGACTGTCTCGTTGATGCTTGGCATGCCCGGAGCCATAGAAGGAGTATATTTATGGGCGATGAAGGTGTAACTCCCAGGGGGAAGATTGGTGAACTCAAAGAACCCATTCTCGTCGGTTATAACTTTAGGGGATTCGATGCATTCAAGCCTGACCCCCTCAACACCTTCAAGCGAGCCATTACCATCATAGGCGGTAATAGCAACGGTGGTATTGGCAATTCCCATGTATGGTCCGTGTTCGCCCATATGAATGAGCGCAGTTCCTGTTATCATCCCATCGCCACCTAAACCGTTATTCAGATAGCTAGCATTCAGTGCCTTGGCTGCATTTACTCCAGTCTCGTCGCTGGGTTCAAGTCTCACCACTGCATCATTGATTTTCTCGCCCTCAGAAAGCTCTAAAGTAACGTTACCAACTGCATAACACATCACACCCATTGGATTCTCTCCTGCCGCATACCCGGTGAGTGTATAATTTCCGGCTGGAAGGTTCTTGAATCGGAAGTAGCCACCCTCGCAGGTTACCGTAGCAGGAGCGGATTCCTTATGGGCGTATTCTTCTAAACTGCCTGTACCATTATAACCCGTGATAAGAACAGTTATGCCCGGGACGCCCACGTAAGTGTGACCCATTAAGATTCTGGCGTTTCCGCTGATAGACCCGGTGCCGGGTGGTGCTGAAGAATTGTAAGAAACGGTAGCGTTCTTTGCAGCTTTTAATGCCTCCTCGGTAGCCTGAGCCACGCTTGCGTTAATTACCACGCTCCCATTATGCTCACCCTCTCCCAATGTAACTGTTACAGTGCCAAGAGCATTGCCCATTCCGCTTTCCATGTATGCGGTGAGTGTATAGGTACCCGCAGGGAGATTGACGAAAGTGAACGTTCCGCCGTCGCCGGTCTGCGTGCTGGGGGCAAGAATCGTAACGATTGTGGAGTCCTCTCCAGGCTGCGCACGTGTAACCCCCAACGGCACGAACACTTGCGCAACGAACAACATCAATACCAACCCAGCAGCTAACTGCATGCTCTTATTCTTCATCATTTTTACCTTTTTCTCCGTTTAAGCCCTAACCCTATGCCGATCAGCACTAAAACAACGATCACTGCTATTATCCCCATCAACGGAGCGCCTGATATAGGAAATGCAGGTGAGGGTTTCTCTATCGGCTTTTCCTCTTTCATCACTTTCCCTTTCTTCTCCGACGCTTCCTCCGGCGGTTTCTTCAACTCTTCACCGGTTTTGCTCACACCTCTCGTTTCGGTCATATTTGCGAGTCCTTCGCCCATCTCTTCTTCTGCTTCGGCAAGACGAGCGCCACCACCCCCCGCTCTGAAGTATGTCCGCTGTTCTGGCGGTTGTTCCGGAACCGAAAGTATGCCCTGTATGTAATACTGTAAGAGTGGATTGCCACAGGTGTGATGGCAGCATGTCACGCCATATTTCTCGACTGATTCTTGATATGTCTCAGCAAGTGCAGTCTTTACGTCTTCAGAGGGGGTCCAATAACCTTTTCTTATCGCTTCGAGCATCCTCGCAATGATAGATTGCTCTGCGTAAGGATTGCTGCTGTCGAAGAAGTCTTTCAGACCGAGGTTGTATTTATCGCGAACGTAAACGTCATAGACCTGGTTCCACATATCCGCGGTAATGCTGTCCGGTGTAACAACATCCCAGCCCCAGAGATACTCCGTGAACTTCATCATCTCACGTGCTCCGGCATAGTCATGCTCCATCATTCCCTCGATCCACCTCGGATTGAAATACCTCGCAACAAGCTCCCTCCTGAGGAAACTCTCAAGCGTTTCTGTCACCGGATTGTGCGGGTCTCTCAGGTTTGTGATGTAGAGATCTGGCGTCTCACCTGTTAATGATCTTACAGCAAGTGCAAGCCCGCCGAGGTATGAGAATTGGTCGTCGTTGTCAAGCATCCCATAGAGGTTCGAGCTCCTGCTGTGGATGGCAACATCAACGCCCCTGAGGTTTTCTCGGAAGAGATCAGGATTCACGAGACTCCACCCGCAATCACCGTATGTATAACCAAGCCTGTTGATGTAGAGGTTCGCAAGCTTTGCTGTATCATTCCACGTATTACTCGCTGCTATCGCATCGGGGAGCCCTGTGCCGTAGTTTCCGCTCTCCTCTGAGAAGACCCTTGCCATCGAGAGGCAGGTCGCATTATCTTCTGAGTAGCCATTCTCGATCAGCCATTCATATATCGCATCCGAGTGTTCCTTCACATAGTTTGTACAGTTATTATCATCTGCCCGAGCTGCAACCCTCACCCCCTCATCGATGATACCGATCTTACCAGCGAAGGTATCCCTGTAAAGACCAGAAGCGGTGACAAGCACATCTATCCTCGGTCGTCCAAGCTCACTGCATGGTATCAGCTCAACACCTTTCACCCTTCCCCGCTTATCCCACTTCGGCTTAACACCCATGAGATACAGGATCTCTGACTCCATGACCCCCTGATGTCTCATCGTCTCGACGCAGAAGAGGACGAATGCCACCCTTTCTGGATAAGTATCATTGTGTTCCGCCCTATACTGCTCAAGCAGGCTATCAGCCATGGCTTTTCCAACCTTCCATGCCTCCTTCGTCGGTATTTCCCTTGGATCAAAGGAATGGAAGTTATTGCCCGTAGGAAGCGCCTCAGGGTTTCTTATCGGGTCGTTCCCAACCCTGGGCGGGACGTATTTTCCATCAAGTGCATCGAGTATCCTCGGTATCTCGATCGTGCATGCGGTGAGATTCGCTGCATAGATCCTGGCGGTCTCAAGATCCGCTGTCACATTTGCTGATACGTTTCCTGCTCCAAGCACCTTCTTCTGTGCCTCCTCTGGATCTGTGCCATTGAGCAAGACCTCACTCAGGAGTTCCTCGATCACGGTGCAGTTCTCATGTGCGGGAGATAGCTGGTGCGGATCCGGATATACCTCTCCCACATGCTCCACGAACTCATCTCCAAGCATCGACTCTACCATAGATACGAGCTTCCATCCCTCTGGAGGGGAGCCGAGTATGTGGAGCCCGTAAGGCATGAACTCAGATGCGAGATCATGGAGGTATTCGTGAAGTTCGCCATTTATGAAGTCCTCGAACTCGCTCTCATTCATCACCCTGAGTTCATCCGACGTAACACCGAGGTCCTCGCTGAGAGAGAGATTATTGTAAAGTTCTGTTATCGTCTCCCTGTATTCTCCCTTGAGCGTGGTGTTTTCTGCGGTGAGATACCGGTGAATCCTCTCATGCAGAAGAGATAGATCCCCGTAAAGCCCACCTGCCACGATCGGTGGTGTGAGATGGTCCACGATAACAGCCTGACCCCTTCGCTTTGCCTGCGTCCCCTCACCTACGTTATCCATGATGTATGGATATACCACCGGAAGATCCTGGATCAGTATCGCGGGCCAGCAATCTCTTGCAGAAAGGGCAGTCTCCTTACCCGGAAGCCATTCCTGCGTTCCATGCGTTCCGAAGTGGATTATTGCGTCTGCACCATACGCATTCTTGAGCCAGAGATAGAACGCGATATACTGATGGTGTGGTGGGAGCTCCTTGTCGTGGTAGAGTACAGCCTGATCCTGGAGCCATCCACGGGTTGGCTGCGGTGCAAGTAACACGTTTCCGAGTCTTACACATGGAATGACAAGATACTTCCCCGTCTCGTTCTCGTAGACCATGATCTTACCGGGTGGCTCGCCCCACTTATCAATCACCTCCTCCCGCTTGTTTGCTGGAAGCTCATTAAACCAGCTCTTATACTCTTCTGCGGGAATCAAAATCACGCTCTCATTCTCAACCATCTTCTCAAGCTCTCCGGGTGCCCATGTCCCGATGTTTCTTCCCTGATGGAGCATGAGATCGAGAAGCTCCTTCTCATCGGGCACCTCTACCTCAACATCATACCCCTCCTTCTTCATCGCATCAAGGAGATTCGTGAGACTCGGGACGATATCGAGGTAACTTGCACCGAGGTTATCCTTTCCTCCACCGTGATTGTAATATATGATAGCGACTTTCTTATCTGAGTTGTTCATCCGATGTAACTTTGCCCATGAAATTGCCCTATCTGTGAGCCACTCAAGCTGGGAATCGAACGGTCTATAGTAGTACTCACCGCTCACAGGATCCTTCTCCTTGCCCGAAAAGAGGATGAACTCGGTCTCGCCATCAAGTTCAGGGAGTGCGACCTGCCATGCAATTTCCGAAGGCGATAACCCGTTGCTCTCATTCCACACACTCTCGTTCATGTAGTAGCTCATGATTCCTTTGACTGGTGTTACGTTCAGATGCTGGAGGTAACTGATACCTTTGTCTTCATGATGGTGCCACAGCCTGAAGGAGTTGAGGATGATGAGAGAGTCAACCAAGGGTTTACCATCCTTGAGGAAGTATGTGGTGGTGTTGGGATCCTTATAGCTGAAGGTTGCAAATATCACATTCGCGCCCTTATTCTCTATCTTCCTTATGAGCGGATCGAGCGTCTGGTAGGAGCCGTACTTTCCCGATGCATAGTAGTAATGGATGCCCACGGTCGGTGCACTCTCGTTGAACCTTCTTGTGCTTTTATACCATGCAAGATAATCATCTATGGAAGAGAAGATGCCGAGTCCCTGGATGCCCGCACCCTCTGCCTTTGCATCCGGATGGTATATACCAAACTGCGGGATCTCGACCGGTGATGGGATTTCATCAAGTCCGAAATCGCCTACCGGGATATTACAGAGTTTCACACCGAGAAATACAAGCAATCTCCTCATGTTCTCGGTCCCACCGTTTGCCCAGTAGGTGGCAATATCCTCATACTCCGGAGATGAGAGATTTACGGAAGACATACCATAGATATCGGTAAAAGCGATTGTGATTACATCAGCGCTGTTATTATTCTTTGCATCAAGCACCGTCTTGTGGATTGCATCCTGCACCGGGTAACCGATCATCCAGAGTAAGATGACATCCTGATCGCTAAGGTTCATACCCTGATAGCTTTCTGGATTATCGTGCGTGTATGTGCAGAGTGATATGTTGAGATTTCGCGTAATGTAAACGTCATCTAAAGCCTTTTCAAGCCATGCAGCGTATGATGACATCTCTGATACAACAAAAGCCACCTTTGCTCTATCTTCAGGCGGCTCAGGTGGATCAAAAGTCGTGTTATTACCGTAGAACTTATTATCCATGTAGATAATGAGATTCCGTATGTTCTCATCACCGCCCCAGACCCAGTACCGGGTGATGTTCACATCATCCACATTCCCGATACTTATGTTTGTCGTTAGGTTGTATGCCACAACATACGCACTTTCGTTTATCGTGCTATTTATACTTGCAACGGTCTCGTTATCGAGAGAAGCCAGAAACAGAACGTTTTCGTTACTGAAATTAATAGTTTTCGCCTCTGTTGCATTGTATATCGTAATGTTTACTGTAGCATTCACCGTAGCATTTATTGATGCATTCAGAAGCGATGCCAGGTTCTCATCCGTTCCGAGCACAAATGTTATTCTATTCTTATCCGGTTCTTCATCGGCGGTCTTCACCGTGATATTCTCTGATACATTCGTGGAAAATGTCAAATTTCCATTCCCATCCATTACTGTCTCATTACCTCCCGACTGCGCACGTGTAACCCCCAACGGCACAAACACTTGCGCAACGAACAACACCAATACCAACCCAGCAGCTAACTGCATGCACTTATTCTTCATTTTACCTCAAATGGGAGGTAGTCCTAGAAATGACATATAAAACTTTCTATTTTCAATTTCAGCATAAGAGTTATAACCCAAATAGCTAACAAAATTGTGGAATATCCAGCGAGAAAGAAATTTTTTGCTTGTAGTTGTGGTCAGTTAATTCTACCCTGTCGCATTTTCCGGCACGTATATTACCTCACCCGTTGTCAGCCGGTATGCAGTCCCCAACTTCCTGCCTTGCCCGCCCGCGACCTGCTCTGTCATATTCATCACCTTTATCTCCCGCCCCTTCTTGATAATCACCTGCATATTCTCCTGACCCGGATTCTTCACCACTGTTATATCTGCAGTCGGGTTCAAGAGCTCCGGGACGCTCGTGGATATTACCAGTGCGACGAGAAGAGCAACGGCAAACACCATTGCGGCATCAAACAGGTTTGCAACCCCACTAAGTGGGTCCTCCTCTTCCTCTTCCTCCAGAATCAACCGATTTCGCCTCCTCCCGCTTCTCATCACCATTTTATTTCAGTACCTCCACCACGTATTCCATATCACTCAAATCCTGCGTGTACCACCTCTTCTTGACCAATGAGATTGTGTATGCTATACCACCGCTAAGAAGTCCGAGAACCGTAGTGCTGAATGCCACAACCAGATTAGTTGCAAGTTGCTGAATGTTTCCCGCAGTGAGCCCCATCAATGCAGGTCCTAAGGGTATCAATGTGCCCATCAATCCGAACATGGGTCCCAGCTTTACCACCAGCTTCGCCTTCTCGAGCTCCTTTGCTATCCTTAGTTCATAGTCCTGAAGCAGCTTCTCCGCTTCTACCGCGAATTTATTCTCTTTTAGCGATTCTGTAAGGTCATTCAGGAAACTTCTGAGGAAGTCATTAGAGCCACTGGACCTCAGGACTTCTGCTGCTTTTCTGTAATCCTGCATCTGCATATATTTCCTTGCGGCTCTACACCCAACCTTTAGTTTGGCTATATCCCTGTTCCTCGATGCATATTCTGATACTAACTGCCCTGCGGAAATGAGCGACCATGCGACCAGCCCGAGCAGTATGATAATTACAGGGTAGAGCAACGAGTTAGAAATCATGAACATCGCTCCAATTATTCCAGAAGTTGCGTCCATTTTTTGCCTCCCTTTTGCTCTTCATTCTTTTATACTTATCCACTAAAAATCCAAGCACTATAAGAAGAGTCATTACTGAGAATGAGAGAGCTATCTTATGATAATCTACCGGGAACTCAGGGATTGGAGTGCTTTTAGCCTGAATATATGCCGGGATTATTAAAGGGGATAAGAGGTAAAATAGACCGAAGAATAACATAACAGTGCCGAGTGTGGAGGGGTTTTTGATTTTTAATACGCTTGCGATTGAAGAAGAAGTAAAGGAAGATAAGCACACACCGATAAAGAAAATCACGCCCACCAAAATGCCTATTCTCAGATTGCTAATCCCGGTAAGTCGAGATAGCATCAGACAGGCTAAAAATGTCGCTGTTAAACATACTGGACATGGAACAGAGAGCCAGAGGAAAGTTCTTCTTGAGAGGTCATTGCCATGAGAAAGCCATTCCCTCTTCGTTCTTATCCCGAAATACACAAGTCCAGTTGCGATGATAAGGTGCATTGTAACACCCATTGCAAGTATATTTTGCGTTACATCCAGCGCTATAACGCCTACTAAATAGCTGAGGATGATGGAGGTAATGAAATAAATAAGAGCCACGTAAACAATCTCTCTTCTCTTCAGGTTGGCGAAACCGCATCCTAAACCTGTTTTTAATGCTAATATCGCTACGCCCGTAATCACTCCCAATGTAATGAGGTTACTTATCTCTGTCATTTATTTTCTGCTCATGCTAATTTCTTGTAGATGCCAATATATACCTTTGTATTTAGATAACAAATATTACCTAAATATGAAAAAGATCTAAGCACTGTCAAACAATGCCTCAATACGCTACTGGAAGAGGCTGTGATTACAGGATACAGAAAGCGAACCAACCCAGGACAGGAGCTTTTATGCGGTTCGATTCCCAAAAAACTTCGGGCAAAATTCATTTCCGGTTTGATTTCTTAGGATTGCATTCCCACTCTTGGTTGATACGCCGGGTGATGGTTCTGTCCCTGCTGTTCAGCGACATTACACAGAAAACAGTCGCTTCGAGCACTAATTACACAGATATGATGGATTACCCGGAAGCGTTGAAGCCATCCTGACACTGTTCTTTTTATATTCATATTATCGTTGAGATAACAAAATGAGAACCGCCATAGGGGCAACGAAGAGCATCTGCCCGGTCTGCCATCGCGTCATAGATGCGCACCTGTATGAAGAGGGAGGCGCGGTATACATCGCCAAGAACTGTCCAGAACACGGTCATTTCAAAGACCTCTACTGGTCTGATTATCAGTTATACAGGCGATTTGAAGCGCAGGACATACGGATACGGAATGTGAATGCAGTGAATGCCAAATCCGAGCCCAATGCCAATTGCCCTTTTGCATGTGGTCTGTGCCCGAGTCACGAATCACCCACCGTGCTCGGTATCATAGACGTGACCAACCGCTGCAACCTGAGATGTCCGGTATGTTTCGCGGGTAGCAATGGACACGGATACGATAAAGACCCAACGGCAGATGAGATAAAAGCCATCATAGACAACTTCGCAACCAATACAAACGCGGCGGGAATCCAATTCAGTGGTGGCGAGCCCACACTCAGAGCAGACCTGCCGGAACTGATAGCGTATGCGAGGCGGCGATTCGAGCATGTGGAAGTGGATACGAACGGCATAAAGATGGCGCAGAGCGCGGAATACTGCCGCGAGATAGAATCCGCAGGCACAAGTGTTATTTATCTCCAGTTTGACGGTGTGACGGATTTGCCCTACGAGAAGTTGCGTGGTCGGAAACTGCTTGCAATAAAGAAGAAAGCGATAGAGAACCATCGGAAAGCGGGTCCTAAACCCGCAATCGTACTCGTGCCCACGCTTGTTAAGGGCGTTAACGATGACCAGATCGGTGCTATCATAAAGTTCGCAATAGAGAACAGGGATATTATACGTGGTGTGAATTTCCAGCCGGTCTCATTCTGTGGTAGAACACCCTATCGGGCGAGCGAGCGTATAACGGTATCAGATGTTCTGAGAGCGATAGAAGAGCAAACGGGCTTCATACATAAGAGCGATTTCTTCCCTCCCTCTTTGATGAGCATGCTGCTCACATCCATCGGTAAATCGGGAGTCGGATGCCATTTCGCATGTGGCGCCTTCTCATACCTCGTGTTCTTAGATGATAAGCGCGAGCCAAAACCGGAGCCGATAACGAGATATGTAGATATGGAGAGGCTGGCAGCGATATATAAAGAGCGGGGTAAGATATCACTTATTGCGGCATTGAGGAATATCAGGCTGGAATTGTTGAAGAAACTATTTGTGAGTGTAATAAAAAGCCACGATTATCATGACCTGAGCGCTCTGCACTTCAAACTCCTATTCATAGGCACTATGCATTTCATGGACTCTTATAACTTCGATCTCGAGCGTTTAAGGCGGTGTGTAATTCATTATGGCTTGCCGGACGGCAGAATAGTGCCTTTCTGCTCTTATAACAATATACACCGGCGTGTCTGAAGCGACAGCGACAGTGAGGTTTATCGAGGTTTTATTTTTATAGCATACAATATAGGAAGAGAAGCAATGGAGAGGAACAAAGATAAAAGATTCGGGAGGGGCGCGAACGCATGCAGGCGATGTGGCAGACGGCGGGGTTTGATCCGCAGATACGGGATATATCTATGTCGGCAGTGCTTTAGGGAGATAGCGAGGGATATAGGGTTTAAGAAATACAACTGATGGAGGATAATGGGGAAGAGAGGAAGGAGAGAGGGGAAGGATGTCATTAAATGACCCACTTGCAGATGCCTTATCGCATATAAAGAATACGGAACGTGTAGGGAAGATGGAATGCAGTATAAAGCCCGCTTCTAAGCTGATAGGAAACGTGCTGGGGGTAATGAAGGAAGGTGGCTATATAGAGGAGTTCGAGTACATAGAAGATGGTAAAGGCGGCGTATTCAAAGTGAAGCTGAGGGGCAGGATAAACAACTGCAATGCAATAAAGCCCAGGTTCTTCGTTCGTGTGCGTGAATATGAGAAATGGGAGAAGAGGTTCTTACCCGCACGAGATTTCGGTATGCTCATAGTCACCACATCAAAGGGCGTGATGTCACATAATAAAGCGATAGAAGCGGGGTTGGGCGGGCAATTGCTCGCTTTTGTTTATTGATGTCCAAATCCAATGTCTGGATTGCCTTTTTGAGCTCTTCATCCGAGAAGTTGTGTGGCACGATATAAAATACCCATTCGTGGTCTGCCCAGAAGTAGTGGTAAGTTATGCCATCGGGTGAGGTGATGTAAACCTGCTTACCGGCAATTGTGGTCGCGTTCAGGTTGGATGCCCAGCCGTCACCCCAGTTGCGCATACCTGCTGCCATCTTCCGCGCTTCGTTATATGCTATCTCATCGCTGGGGTAGAGGGTCGTCCATAGGGTTAAGAACTTACTGCCGTTCGTATTTATGTAGTGTATGATTGCCATGTCGCGAACATGCTCGATCTTACCCCTGTGGGATTGCTTTACGAGCGTGAGAGCGTCTTCACCACTGGCAACGGGCAGCTTCTCCATCCCGAGTAGCTCTTCCGGTGCAATTGCCACCGCAGCTTCCTCTTGTGGATTATAATAATGGCAATATCCCAGATAGCCAATGATAGTGAGAGCGATGGCGATAATGCTGATGATAACCAGCGTGATTCTCAAATGCTTGTTTTTATATCCGCTACGTCGGGCGTTCATTTAGTTCTTTTATTATTATCCTCTACCTTTATCACTAAGTGTCTTCTCGTATGTATATAATCTAATCCATTTCGCAAACGGTCTCCCCTTCTCACCGCTATTCCTCCTCATCACACCCTCTCTTTTTGTCCCTCTTTCTCCTGTGTATCCATCGTCACCACATCTACCGCACCACCCTGAAAATCTCCTCCACCTCGCCCATCTTATCCTCTATCCAGCCCCCCATCTCAAGGTATGCATCCCTCAATCCCTTTATCACTTCCTCATCTGCGTTCCACAGTCCGCGTTCATAAGCCTCCAATAATCTCCTTCCGACCTCTTCCATGGGTTGTTCTCCTCAAAGAACTTCCTCATAGCCGCACCCAGAACAAAAGTCCTCGCTATATCATCGAATATCCAGTCATCTACTTCCCGTGTCGTCGCTTCCCAGCCGTAAACTCTCCCTATTCGCTTTGATATGTCGCCCGCACCCTTGTATCCATGCCGTTTCATCACCTCTATCCACTTCGGGTTCAGAAGCTTCGTTCCGACAAAACGCCGAATCTCATCTGCGAGCGCCTCACCTCAACCCTACCGCTCGTATCACCATAATATGCCCGCGTGCTGCCCGGAGAGCTCTCTTGCAGCAGTTGTGAGCCCGCCATGCGTTCCAAAATAGCAACAGCAGCCAAAGAGGTCGTATTCATCCGTAACTGTCTTATTAAATGTCAAATCAACGGTTTATAACTTTTTACAAGTCGGTTTTTTTGTGAGCCCGACACAATGACGCGCGGAGGCGCGGTTACAATCAATGGCACTTTCCCCACGCCTCTCCCTCCTACCCCTCTACTCCTGTCCCTCAGATGCGCCTGGTGGTCACCGCAGATGAGTAATAGCCCTTCTCTTGCCGCTACTGCATCCGCTATCTCTCTGATATTTCCGTCCGTAACAGTGGCTGCGAGACGCAAATCCCAGCCCCGATGTGCAAATCGGTCAATGGTGCGGATATGTGAAAATACCATCTGCACAGGCTCTACATTCCTCAATATAGATATCGTGTGCTCTTTTATTATCTTATCATATTCTATTATATCCATACCCTCACGGTCTTTAACACCATATACATAACTGAGCTTCCCGATGAGTGGTTCTGCACCCTTTCTCTCTATTACTGCACACGTTTGCTTCCCCTCTTCTTCCATAAGCTCCAGAATTGATTTTATATTCGACTTACCAACATCGTC
>Ga0190286_1000417_pt1 | contig 17911 bp, 20 predicted proteins | sample 48691834_MG_FD_183241 | JGI IMG/M metagenome (GOLD analysis project Ga0190286, IMG submission 183241) | Hydrothermal vent microbial mat bacterial communities from Southern Trench, Guaymas Basin, Mexico - 4869-18-3-4_MG | ecosystem: Environmental > Aquatic > Marine > Hydrothermal vents >... | reverse complement strand
TCTATCGACGGGGTCGAACCTGTCCTCAGGGTCGCGGATCTCATCGAGGGGCTTCGGCCGTAGGAGCGCTCGGACCTTCGAGGTTATTACCCCCTTGAGACCACCCACCGCAAACATGTCTCCACGCCCAAGCGTGCCCTCGTAGATGATCACGTCTATGGTTTTCCCGAGGCCGGTCTCTTCCTTTACCTCAAGCACTGTGCCTCGAGCAGGCCCGGTGACCTCCACTGTAAGTTCCCTTTCCAAAAATCGCTGAGCTAGGCCCGCGAGCACCATGAGAACCTCCGGCAGACCCTCTCCCGTTTTGGCGCTCGCCGGGACGATGCTAACCTGTCTTCGGAAATCGCTTACTCGATCAAAACGTTCCGCTTCGAATCCGAGCTCGTGCAGCTTGCCGACCAGCTCGTATACCTTATCATCAAGCGCCTGCTGTACTTTTGAAGACTGCCTCGCGAGGGAGTCCAGGAAACTTGCCTTTGGAGTCGACCGCCAACCGGGGATCAGGTCAATTTTGTTCGCGACAAGCATGAATGGTGTCTTGTACGTCTGCAGGATCGTCAGAGATTCAAGTGTTTGGGGCATGACTCCCTCGTTAATGTCCACCACCAGAGCCGCCAAGTCGGCTAGGGCTCCCCCACGACGACGGAGATTTGTGAACGCTTCGTGTCCTGGAGTGTCGATGAAAAGCAGGCCAGGAATTGTGAGTTTGATCTTAAACTTCTTAATCAATTCACCGCAGAGTTTCTGGACAACTGACGTGGGTACCTCGGAGGCCCCAATTGCCTGGGTAATTTGTCCTGGTTCTCTAAGTGCAACAGTCGTGCCCCTAATACAGTCCGCGAGCAGGGTCTTACCGTGATCGACATTGCTTGGTTGAACGGTCATAACCGCTCAATGTCCAAGTATCGACACGATAGGCTGCCTTATTTTCATGCGAGATTCTCCCCTCATATCTATCCCCTCCCGTTTTGGCGGGATATGACTTAAGTGCCCCTTCCTTGACTCCAAATGCTTCATCCCCAACTATTTCAAGAAGCAATATGTTTTTTCAATTAAACCTATTTTGGCCATACCTGAAACCAAAAATCCCCATCCTCCAGCCGTCACTGGTGGATATTTTTTCCAAGTTTTCCGTTAGTTCCCAAAAAACAGCGCCAGCTCGCGTTTGGCGTTCTCGGGGGAATCAGCGGCGTGGATGATGTTCTCCCTCGTGCTCGATCCAAAGTCCCCGCGGATGGTCCCCTTGGCGGCCTTGAGAGGATCCGTCACACCGATCAGTTCGCGCATGCGCGTTATCGCTCGATCGCCTTCGACCGTCATTACCACCACATCGCCTGAAAGCACGAAGTCGACCAGCGGCTCGAAGTAATCCTTTCCACGGTGGACCTCGTAGAGCTTCTCTGCAAGCCCGCGGTCGAGCTTCATCCGCCGCATTGAAGTTACCTGCAGACCAGCACCCCTGATGCGCTTTAGGATCTCGTCAGTCAGACCCCTTGCCACGCCGTCCGGCTTTATCATGACAAAAGTTCGCTCCCTCAACTCTTACCCCTCAACTTTCTGGAGCGTTCGGTCCATTTCACGCGGTGCGGCTTGCGCCCGAGCCTCATATTCCGCTCGCACTTGGACGAGCAGTAAAACAGCACTGTCCCATCCTTCTTAACAAACATCACACCGGTCCCGGGCTCGATTCTCCCACCGCAGAAGGAACATTTTCGAGCGACAGGCATTTACGGCACCCTTATCTCCCTAGCTTCTCGCTCGGTCTCCCGAAGCATCAGGATGTCACCCGTCCGCACCGGCCCTTTCACATTGCGGGTTATGATCCTCCCCTTATCCCGGCCTTCAAGCACTCTGCACTTGACCTGCATGATCTCTCCGGTTACCCCTGTCCTGGCCCTTATCTCAATGACCTCTGCAGGATAGCCCAAATCCTCAGCCGGCATCGAACTCACTTTTTAAGTTCCTTGACGCGTTCGGATATTTCCCTGACAGCGTCGGCGGATTCCCCAGGATCGGCTATGACGACCGCCGCACAGCCCACGTCGATCCCGGCAGCCGCGCCAAGCTCCCGTTTGCTCGGAACGTAGATGTACGGTGTCCCCTTCTCCTCGCAGAGCGGTGGCAGGTGGGCGACTATCTCAGGTGGATCCACGTCCTCCGCGATCACCACCAGGGCCGCTTGCTTTCGCTCGATGGCCTTTGTCGTCTCGTTCGTCCCCTTTCTGAGTTTGCCGGTATCACGCGCCTTTTCCACTGCCTCGTACGCTTTGTCCGACAGGTCCTTCGGGACCTCGAACTTCACGTAAATTGGTTTTGCCATTCATCTCTCCCTCCTTCGGTTTTTAACCTCATCATTCACCGATTATGGCATTTATAGCATGGACAGAGGGGGATAAAAAGTCTGTGCTATCTATGAGCGTAAACGGCGGTCAGCTTTGGTTTCACCGTATCTATCCTCGCGAATCCGTATCTCTCGAACTGAACCACCGCTCCGGTCTGAAGCCCCGCGACGGCCGGCTCCGCCAGTCCCCGCTCCACGCGGTTGTCCGGCATCACGACCTCGAGCCAGACCGCACATCCGGAGACCCAGTGGAGCTTGGGCCCTTCACCAACTTCCATGCCCTGAAAATCCGCTTTGAGCACTTTTCCCTTTTCCACCAGCTTCACGTTCATCAGGTCCTTCAACCGGAATACCTGTCCCTTTTTCAGGGATGCGGCATCGCGCCCAGCAAGTCGAAATACCAGAGCGTCCCCCCTCCACTCCAGCGGCAGGATGCGCTCGCCGCTTTCCGGTCTGTTCGGATGGAGACGAAGTCTGACCTCCCTGAGTTTTGGGGCGTGGTACACAAGCATCTCCACGGGCTCGGGCACGAAGAAGTATCTGTTCGCCATTCGATCCACGACCTTTCTGTTGTACGCGTAGAGCGTCTCCCAGCTGAGTGAGGAGTCGACCAGGGTAAGACCTATGTCGAGCATTAGCTGTCTTATAGCTTCCGGGACGAACCCACGCCTCCGGAGCGCTGCGACCGTGGCCAACCGTACATCGTCGTAACCCGAGAGCTCCCCGCTCTGTATGGCACGCATGGTCTGGGTTTTGCTCAGGGCCACGCCCGGCATCGTCAGGCGGCCGTGCTGAACCGCGGTCGGGTATGACCAGCCCAGGTGTTCGTACAGGATACGCTGGCGCTGTTCATTGACCTCATGTTCCTTCCCCCTTATCACGTGAGTTACGCCCATCTCGTGGTCGTCGATAGCTGCAGAGAAGTTGTAAAGTGGCCAGACCGAGTAACGCTCGCCAACCCTTGGGTGGGGCCTCGTCACCGGACGCAGGGCTGGCCAATCCCGCACGGCCGGATTGGGATGATCCATGGTTGTCTTGATGCGAACCACGGCTTCTCCCTTGGATAGATCACCGGCCAACATGCGCTCCCATCTGCCAAAATGTTCATCGGGAGGGAGGTCTCTGCATGGACATGCCTCCCCGCGATCCCTGAGCCTCCTGAACCGTTCAATCTCACAGGTACATACGTACGCCTTGCCTTCCCGGATCAACCGCTCGGCATATTTGTAATACAACTCAACCCGGTCTGACTGCGCGTACTCCTCGTCCCAGCTGAGACCGATCCATCTGAGATCACGTTTGATCAGTTCGTACATCTCCGGCATCGTGTTTTCGGGGTTCGTGTCCTCAAACCGGAGGATGAATTTGCCCCCGTAACGTCTGGCATATTCATGACTCAACAACGCCGTCCTCACATGTCCCAGATGTAATGGACCGTTGGGGTTGGGAGCAAAACGTGTGACCACTTCGGGGTATTTGTCTACATCGGGTAAGTCCGAGAGACCGCGTCGCTCTTCCCGCGTCCGTCTCTTCACAGGGCCAATTTTTTTCAGTTGGAGAAGCTGCTCCTCACTGGACCAGGCGTTCACCTCGGCCACGGCTTCCCTAGCTATCTCCGAAAGTTCTCTTATCTTGGACCTCCATCCAGGCAACTCCGCAACCAGTTTTCCAACTACGGCTTTGAGGTTGGCCTTTCCCTTGTGCTCGATAGCGTTGGTCAAAGCCCACCTTAGCGCTTCCCTTCGAATGTTCTCCAAAAACCCTCCGCCTCCGTTATAACCTCTGTGGATGTGACGGCATAAAAGTCCTGGATCCCTGGGTTTTCAAAATTCCCGTTCGACCACGAAATCCGCAAGCGCCAGAAGCATACTCTTTGCATTTGACTCGGACAGGGGGGCAAGCTGTGCTTTTGCCTCCGCCACCAGCCTTCTGGCTTTCTGCAGCACGTAATCGATCGCACCCGTCCTGCCCAACGCGTGTATCGCCGTTTCGATCTCCCGCTCAGACGCGTTTCGCCTCCCCAGAGCACGAAGGATGTCCCTCTTGTCTTTTTTTGAGGCAGAGGAGAGAGCCCTGAGCACAACCAAAGTACGTTTGCCCTCTCGAATATCGCTTCCTATCGGTTTTCCAAATTTTTTTCTGTCGCCGGTAACCCCAAGCACATCATCCTGGATCTGAAAAGCTGTGCCTATCAAAAGCCCGTAAGCACCAAGCGCCTTCACCTGCCTGGGAGTACCCCCTCCGAGCAAGGCTCCGACCTTCGCGGACGCCTCTGTCAAAGCACCGGTCTTTTTCGCGACCATGTCCATGTACTCTCCCTCGGTGACCTCATCCATCTCCTCAAACACCATGTCCATCGCCTGGCCCCTGCATATCTCGAAACTCGCCTTGCTGAGGGTGTCAAACAGTTCTATGACGCGGCTTTTCCCCAAACTGAGCCTCCGGGCGTTCTCCGCTACGGCCTCGAAGACTCTAGCAAAAAGGGCATCCCCGGCTATTATCGCCATGGGTTCCCCCCACACCTCGTGGACGGTCTTCACATTTCTTCTGAATTTGTCCCTGTCCATTATGTCGTCGTGGATGAGGGTGAAAGTGTGCAGAAGTTCAATAGCAGCGGCTGTTTCAAGCGCATCCTCGGTTTTCCCGCCAACGGCCTCGCATGCGGTAATGACCAAGCACGGACGGAGTCTTTTCCCGCCTGCTCCGATCAGATGCCCCGCTGCCCTCGCCAGTACCACCGGCTCGAACTCCGGCACCCATCGATGGATCTCCCGCTCCACCAAACGCGCTCGGTCCCTCAGATATCTCAGCACATCCATGTCATCCACCCAGTCTCAATGATATACCGTTTCGGAGATGATGCATGTTTTCGTTCGGATAACCCAGCTCGTGGCCGATCTCCATCATCAACCTGAGTTTATCCGATGTACCGTGACATGGTATGAGATGCTCCGGCCTGATCATCTCGAGAAACTCGATCGTGTCCACCCTGCCCGCGTGTCCGGATGCATGAACATCCCGGTAGATCTTAGCTCCCTGAACTCTGAGCTTGGTCTCCAGAAGCTGACGGTTAGATTCGTTTATCGGGTTCGGGATCACGCTGGCGGAGAAGATCACCCTGTCCCGAGGGCCTATCTGCAGGGGTAGCTGACCGTCGGCTATACGTGAGAGGATGGAATTCGGCTCGCCCTGGTGCCCGGTGCAGATCAGCACGAAATCCTCCTTGAAACGCTGAACCTCCCGAAGCATGTTGTGAACCGCGTTGGGACGCCCGTGAATGCGCAGCTCTTTTGGAAACTCGACCAGCCCTATCTCAAGCGCTGTGGTACAGTAATTTCGCAGGGACCGCCCCACAAGGACCGGAGTGCGCCCGATCTCAAATGACAGGTCCACTATGGATTTCAACCTTGCGATATGGGAGGAAAACGTGGTCGCGAGAACAAGACCACCGCCGGCCCCAGCCTCCCTCATGACCTCCCTCAGCTTTTCTCTGACGTGGGCCTCGGAAGGTGTCGGCCCGGGATCATCCACGCGCACCGTGCCCACCATGGCCGCCAGCAGGCCCTCGTTCGGCAACCTTTTCAATCTTTTCCGGTCGGTCCTGTATCCCAGCAGGGGTTCCTCATCAAGCTTGAAATCGCTCGCACATAAAATCGATGCGTTGCCGTCGCTGATGAGGGGCAAGGTGGTATGAAGAATGCTGTGCGTTACGGGTATGAACTCCACCTCTATGCCCTTCACCCTGACCTTGTCCCCAGGCATCACGGTTCTGAATTCATTTTTGACCCTGAAATGTCGCTCCTCGCGAAGGAGTTTTTTCGTGAGCTCCACGGTGAAAGGCGTACCGTAAATCGGAGCATCGTACGCGTGAGCCAGCTTGGACACCGCGCCGATGTGGTCCAAGTGTCCATGAGTAAGCACGATCGCGTCCACGCGGCGATTTCGAATGATCGCGTCATTGGGGATACCATTGATGCTTATGAGCTCCTCACGGCTCATGCTCCCTATATCCGCGTCCTCGAACGCCATGATGCTATCAAGTCTTATTCCCATATCGACCAAAATGTACCTTCCGTCGAATCCCAAAGCCGTCATATTTTTGCCTACCTCGCCCAGACCGCCCAAAGGAAGTATCTCAACCGTCATGAGCAGTGCGTTCTCCTAAATCTGTCTGGATCGAGACCGCGGGCGACCAGCCATTCCCTGGTCCATCCCGTGATCACCAGCGGCGTCTTTCTAAGATCCTTCACCTTTCTGCATCCAGTCAAAAACATCGCCGCCCTTAACTCCTCAATGAAATTCGAGAGAAGACCGACCATCTTCCTTTTTCCCCCGGAGGCGACCCGGAGGGCGGGAAGCGCTATGCTGACCAGACTGGCCCCGAAGGCTAGAGCTTTTGCGGCATCCAGCCCCGACCTGATCCCTCCCCCCGATATAACCGGAACTTTCACGGCCGATACGGTCTCAGCGGTGGAGATAGCCGTTGGGATGCCCCAATCCCAGAACGTGATGCCCAATCGAGAACGTTTTTTCATCCTTAATGTCTCAACCCCTGCCCAAGAGGTGCCGCCTGCACCTCCGACGTCTATGGCAGCGGCACCCGCGCGAACAAGCTTTCTTGCCACCTCCGCGCTTACTCCACATCCGGTTTCCTTCGCTATCACCGGAACGTCCACCCCGTCACAAATTTCAGAAAACTTGGCAAGACCTCCCTTGTATTTTGGCTCTCCCTCTGGCTGAACAAGTTCCTGCAGAGGATTCATGTGAACTGAAAGAGCGTCGGCATCGATCATTTCCACTGCTTTGCGCGCCTCGGAGACCCCATATCCCTGAGCGAGCTGCGGTATCCCCAGATTACCGACGAGGAAGATGTCGGGGGCTACCTTTCTCACCTGAAAGGTCTCGGCGAGCCGGGGGGTCTCGATGGCAGCCCGCTGACTTCCCACCCCGAATGCTATGCCAAGCTCTTGAGCCGCTGAGGCCAATACGCGGTTCACCTTCCGTCCATGTTCGCTGCCACCCGTCATCGCGGATATCATTAGGGGGGCTTCTAGCTTCGCGCCCAGAAACGACACGCTCAGATCGACTTCATCGAGATCAAGCTCCGGCAGAGCCACATGAACCAGATCAACTTGGTCGAATCCCGTGGTCTTGTTGACGGCCTCCACATCGTGCTCGAGACATACCTTTATGTGATCGAGCTTTCTCCTCACGGTTTTTTCGCTCATCTCTCACCGCCTTCCCGAGACCACCGTACCAAGACCTCTCTCCCCACGGATCGCCCTCTCGAGCACGCCCGGTTTTGATGCATTCACGATCTCCGCCTCTATGCCCTCTTTGGCGGCCTCCAATAATTCCCTTACCTTGTTTCTCATACCCCCTGTAACGTCTCCTTTCCCGGCCGTCCCCAAGGACGATAAAAGTTTCTCGTCATCGGGAGTTATCCTCCGGATGATCTCAACGCGTTTTGAACTTTTACGGCCTTTACGATATACGCCGTCCACGTCAACACCCATTATCACTCTAGAAGCCCTGAGTTCCCTGGCGAGATAGGAAGCTATCTGATCTCCAGACAGGATGCTCATGCCCTGGCTGATATCCGGCACAGCATCGCCGTAGAGGACTGGTACCATGCCGAGCTCAAGCAACTTTCGAACCGGGACGAGCTCCATATGCCGAATTCGTCCTCCGTCCACCACCACGCAGGAAGAGGGTTGAACCCCCATTGCCGGCAAACCGGCTTTCTGAAGGGCCCCGACCACCTCGACGTTCAACTGTTCCATCGCCCCGTGAGTCAGAGACAGGCCCATCAGCTGGGTTTTGCTTCTGTAACCGTTCGCTATCCCATATTTTGATGCCAGGGGATGGCCGAACGATCCACCCCCGTGGATTAGGACAAGCGGACCCCTCGCCGACTTCAGCTCGTGTGCGAGTCTTTTTACGACTTTTCGTCTGACCCTGAACGGAGTGTGCTTGTCGGTTATCACGCTTCCCCCCAGCTTCACGATCAACGGACCCAAGATATCACCTAGACACCACGATGGAGGCATATCCGACTACCTCTGACATCGGGCCCGCCGTATCTCCGCTCGTGGCGTACTTCAGCAACTCGGCCTTTTTTGCCCCCATTTTTATTCCTGCCCGCAACATGGCAGAAACCGGTCCGTAACCACACATGGTGATCCCCTCGGAGTCAACGGTCCTAATCAATCCCTCCGCGTCAAGTGCCAAAATTCTCTCTATCGCCTTCCGGTCCTTCTTGGCGGCTGAATCCCGGGGTTCATAGTGGGTAAAATCCGTTGAAGCGATAACGACCACATCCTTTCCGTCCGATGCCTCTGCGATTGCATCTCCCACTTCCAAACTTGTCCTCACGTCCTGCAGCATCATACAGATCGGAACGAGTTTGAATTTGGCATCGAAAAGGTGCTGTAAAAAGGGAAGTTGAACCTCGAGGGAATGCTCGTAAAAATGAGCCGTCTCATCCACATCTATCACCCCAGAGCTACGTCTTATGGCCTCGCTTAGCGACCTGTCTATCTGTATCTCGCCCAGAGGGGTCCGCCATTTGCCCGACGTCATTATCGACACGCCGGAACCAACGCCGGAATGGTTTGGTCCAATGAGCACGACCGAACTTGGTCTGCCATCCTTGGCCATGCGTGCAAAGCCGTGCGCTGCCACCGGACCGGAGTACATGTAGCCAGCATGTGGCGAAACCAATCCCACCAACCGCCTATCTCCATCCCGGATGCTCGGCAGGACCCCGGGCCCATGAGGATGCGTATAGCACCATTCTATCTGCCTCAAAAGCTCGTGTCTGTTTCCGGAGTAGAACTGACCAGCCACGGCTGGAGGTCTCATGAACGTCCCCCAAAGTGAATGGGAGTCTGGCTAAAAAAGTTGTGAGGTGGCTCAGGAATGGGCCTCCAAGGGAATAAAACCGCACGAGACTTGAGATACGCGTCCAACCGGAAAACGTTGGCCATCAGGACCATCAATTGAGTATGCAGTTTATCGTCAGGCTCTTAACTATCCAGTCCCGGGTTTGGTCTCGAACTCCTCGACCGAAACCTCAAACGGCTGATCTGGAGAAAGCTCTCCTCTCTCCCTCAGCACCTGCCGTGCGAGAAGCCAGTAGACGAGAGCGAGAGCCTTCCTGCCCTTGTTGTTGGTTGGGATGACCAGATCCACATCCGCGGTCTCGTTGTCCGTGTCGCAAAGGCCAACCACGGGTATTCCGACCTGGGACGCCTCTCGTAGGGGCTGCTCATCCGCAAATGGATCCGTGACGACGAGCACTGCGGGCTCGATATATCCCTTGTAGCTGGGGTTTGTGAACGTCCCGGGAATGAACCTCCCAACTATCGCCATACTCCTGGTGACCTCGCCGAACCGTTGCGCTGGGCGCTGCCCATATTGCCTGGCTGAAACCACCACCACATCCTGAGGATTGAATCGTGCCAAGAATTTTCCGGCTGCTGCTATCCTCTCATCGGTTTTTCGAACATCGAGAACGTAAAGACCATCAGGACGAACCCTGTAGATAAATGGTGCCATCGCGCCGGTTTTTTGCCTGGTGCCTATGTGGACACCGCTGGAGAGGTACGTCTCGAAATCTATCAGCCCTACTAGGCCTTCTCCAAATTCCGCCGCGCTCATCTGGGTCGCCCCATTTTGGCCTTTGGCCCGAGCTCCTCCTCGATTCTGATCAGCTCGTTCAACTTTGCTATGCGTTCTCCACCAACAGCCCCGGTCTTTATCAGGGGGCAGCCCCATGCCACCGCGAGATGAGCTATCGTATCATCCGGAGTTTCCCCGGACCTGTGGGAGATCGTGGGGGCACAATTATGCTCTTTTGTCAGTTTTACCGCAGCTAACGTGTCGCTCAAGGTCCCTATCTGATTGGGCTTTATCAGCACGGCATTCGCCGCCCCGACCTCCATGCCCATTTTGATCCGTTTCACATTTGTCACGAAGATATCATCTCCACATATCAGACAGTCCTTTCCCGCTTTACGTGTGAGCTCCGCGAAACCCTCAAAATCCTCCTCGTGCATTGGATCCTCCACGTAAAAGAGTTTGTAGGTCTTTATCAGGTCCAAAACGAAATCAATTTGTTCGCCCGGATCCCTCGTCTTTCCCTCACGTCTGTAAACGTATTTTTTCTGTTTCTCGTCGTAAAGGCTACTGGCCGCCACATCGAGCGCTGGCCTGACCTCGAAACCCAGCTCACCGGTAACCTGCTCGCACGCCTCGGCAACCACCTCCATTGCCTGGAGACTGTCCAAGTTGGGCGCCCATGCTCCCTCGTCGCCCTTCCCGCCGGTGAACGTCTTGTCCCTTTCTCCGATCTTCGCCTTAACTTGTTTGTGAACTTTAGCGTTGGCGAAAACAGCATCCACGAATTTTTTGGCGCCGATTCCCACCGATATGAACTCCTGGATGTCCGGAGCCATCTTGCCAGCATGCGCTCCGCCTCCGAGTACGTTGCCTATCGGATAAGGCAAACTGTATTCGTCACCCTCGTTCAGGTACCTGTACAATGGGAGACCGGAAGCCGCGGCGGCGGATTTTGCCACGGCCATGGATATCGCGACCGCGGCGTTTCCTCCCAGCTTGGAAAAATTGGACGTGCCGTCGAGCTCATGAAGAAGGGAATCAATCTCCTCCAGTTTTTCCACGGACTTTCCGGTGAGTTTTGGTGCTACAGTGCCCCTCACCATTTCGATCGACGCGTCCGGCCCTCCAGCGGGAAACGCCACTACCTCATGCTTTCCGGTGCTGGCCCCACTGGGAGCCGCAGCCCTGCCGAACCCGACCTTTCCATCGCTGGCCACCACGGCATCGATCTCGATGGTCGGGTTTCCCCGGCTGTCCAGTATCTTCCGCGCCGCGAGTTTTTTGACCGTAAATCCCTGCAACCGCATCACCTTTATCCGATATTCATCCTCCCTTAAAAATCACTCACCCGTGTCTCGGTTCTTGAAGTGTGCTTGTGATAACGAAGTCCCACCGAAAGTGGTGGGGCCGCCAGGATTTGAACCCGGGTTTGCAGGTCTCTTCTAGCCGCTCCAGTGGGTCATCATCCTTTCATCAGCAGACCCACAATAACCACTGGAGCCTGCCGTGCTAGCCAAGCTACACTACGGCCCCACTAACGTGTAATCTGCTTTTGTGGTTTTAACTTCTGCGGCGGGAACTCCCCTGCGAAAGCCGGGGGGATAAAAGCCGCTTTTCCTGTTTAGAGCCTCCACCAAAGTGTTTGCAGAGTATGGGGGAGCCATCCCGAATTCACGCCTTCCCCGAAAGGGCACCCGAACAAAAAGGTGAGACATCGAGACCTCCGTAATCCGTCTCTGCCTTCGGGCAAGCGGGAATCGAGTCCGGTGGGCGGAAGCAGGAACCGAAGCACCGCGTACAGGGGGGAAGCTTCCGCGAGACGCTCCCCAAGCAGAGACAGTGGAAACGCGACGCAAAAAAAGTGGAGGCCCCTTGTGAGAGCATGGGGGGTCACATCTCCTTGAAAAGATGTCCCGGGCTTTGCAGCTAGCTCCTCAACATTTTCTGCTTTATGGGACAGCCAAACACTATCAAACCCACGAAAAACTAAATTTCTGGAAAATGAGAAAATCTTGGGATATGATGAAAACGGTCGGTATTGATCTGGCGGGACTTCAAACCAACGCGAGCGGTTTCGCCGTGCTATTCGACCGCAGGATACAAACGCGGTTAGTTTATCTGAATCAGGAGATCATCGAACTCTGTGTTCAGAACCGTCCTGAACTGATCGCTATAGACGCGCCTCTGAGCTGGCCAAAATGCGGAAATTTGAGAAAAGCTGACCGGCTTCTCATGAACCGGGGGTTCCGAGTGCTCCCCCCTCTTTTTGGCGGCATGAAATCACTCACCAAGAGAGGAGGATACCTGATAAAAAAACTGCAAAAGGAGAAGATCGACGTAATAGAGGTCCACCCCACCACTTCCGGAAAAATACTTTTCAACACTTCGGATCGCGAGAAGTGGGTCAAGGGGCTCAAAAGGCTGGGTTTTCAACTTGAGAAAGGAAAAAGCAGGCACGAAGTGGATGCTTCCATGGCTGCGTTCACGGCGGCGCTGCATCTGAAGGGCAAAACGGAAAAAGTTGGAAACACGAAAGAGGGGGAGATTATCGTCCCTCTGCCAAAAGCTGTCTCACCATAACGGCATTCTTAGAGAGACTTGAAATCCCAACACCACATTCACGTGCGACCCTGCTAAGAGTAATTTTTTCTCCAACAGATTTTGCCGCGATGTAAAGCGAAAGCGCGGCCAAGAAAATCGGTGACTTTGACTGAACCAGCCTCCAGGGAAGAGACTTATGCAAATCGTGGGCCTTCTCGACCGCCCTCCTGCTCAACTGAAGCTGCGACGCAAATCTATCAATATAATCATCGGGCGTGACATGAGGCAATTTTATCTTCAGCTCACGTACAAATAGTTTCACCATTTTGCGAAACCCACGCAGGTTGACTTTTTTCCTGGCAGTTGAACGTCTGCTCACTGCCCGGTAGATCTCACTCTCTGTGCGCGGAAGGCCCCTTGCCCTGCACGTAATGAACAGGAGCGCTCCCAGAACCTGATGCAGATCTCTGCCAGCAGTTATCCTTTTCGCTCTAGCTTGCCGGTACCTGACGCTAGTCTCGACTTTTATTCCCTTCGAGATCGCCAAGTCCTCACAAAGCTTGTCCAACTCCAAAAGCGCCTCGCGCAGGCTTCTGTCCTCCCACCCAACCACGCGAGAACGCTGATGCCACATGTGCAATCGTCTCAATTTAGCACGTAAGCTCGGAGGGACCCCCCTCGAGACGTCGAACTTGCTTCCCAATCCCAAATCATGCTGCGTGAGATCCACCGGAGAGGTGACATCCGCTCCCTCTGCTCTTGGGTTGGGCCTACCCTCCCCTCCAAAACTGGGCTCAGGCAATCTTTCCATTATGACGAACCCGCACTGGGTACATATTCGCTCCCCCCTCACGCGGTCGTAAAGCACAGCGGAACTACCACACTGGGAGCAGTGCATCGAGATTCCCCCTACCCTCCTATCGGACGAGCATCCTGGCCTCCTGGACCAGCATGGATGCGATGTCCCGATCTTTCGACAGGAGCTTAAGCTGGGCCTCGGGATCAAAACCAGCGAACGCTCTGACAAAAGCACGCCGAAGCTTCGGTTTTCTCGACAGCATGCGTGTGACCGCGTCCATTTTCCGATCCTGGGAGACCCCAAATGAGGATCGCAGGAGCTTTCCGATTCTAAACGCCATCCCAAATTTGGATCTCCACTCATTTTCATATGCGGACAATCCCTCTCTGGAAACATTCCCCTCGGTGATCGCCTCCACAGCCGTCCTGCCCGCTATTTCCCCACACCTGAGCGCGTACAGCACTCCATGCCCGGAGAAAGGGTAGAGTTGACCGGCTGCGGCTCCAACGGAGATTATCCCATCCGCGCAGGTACGATCCAGAGGTCCGTCTAAAAACACCCTGCTTCTGGAGGAAGCAACCGGAACAGCGCCCGCGAATCTTGATGTGGGGTACCTTCCAAGAAACTCGTCCAGGGCGATATCCGGGTAAATGCGCTCTCCACGGATACCAACCACAGCGAAGCTCCCCTCAGCGGGGTAAGCCCAAGCATGACCCCCCGGGGCCAGATAGGAGGTGAATACGAGCTCCGCATTTTTTTCCTCCTGCACGTTGGCCATGAGATACTCGCTGCTGAACATCAAGAGCTCTCGCGTCCAGTTTCTGTTCAAAACCTTCCTGAAGAAAAGGCCTGACCACTCCCCCCCGGATCCAGTTGCGTCCACGACCACTTCGCCTTCTATCTGTTCCGACCAGCCGCTGGCTTTTATCCGAACACCGGAAGCTTTACCGTTTTTGAAAATGAGATCCACGACCGGAGCGCTGAGCCAAATATCCGCTCCCTTCTCCGATGCCTCAGCGGCCAGCAGCCTATCGAACCTCTGCCTGTCCACTATGCTCCCAAAGTCGCCACGTATGGTGAGCTCATTCCAAGGAGATCGTAGTCTTACCTCACTCAACCGTGCAACCACTGCCCGTCTCAACTTGGGATTCAGGAGGGTGGTCGGCACCCAGCTCACGAAACCCGTACACCCTCCCACCTGGGCCTGCAGTTCGAGGGCCAGGACCTTGGCGCCCTCCGAAGCTGCCGACTTGGCCGCGGACAGACCGGCCGGACCGCATCCCGCAACGATGACGTCGTATTTTTCGCCCATACCACCACTCCCCTTTTAAGCTACTCTGATTTATAAAAGAGAGAAAAAGATCCTCCACCGCGGTATTCCGGAGGAGCAAAAGGAGTCCAAGGGAATCCAAATGCGGCTGATAGCTGTGGCCTCTGGCAAGGGAGGTGTCGGGCGAACGACCATAGTTGCAAATCTCGGGATCGCCCTCGCAGAACTCGGCAAATCCACCATAATCGTGGATGCGGGCTTGACCACGCCCGACCTCGCACTTTTATTTAAACTGGAAAAATCCGTGTACACGATAAACGACGCTCTGGCCGGGGAGATCTCCTTCTCGGAGGTGCTGTACACCGGACCAAAGGGAGTTAAGATAGCTCCAGCTGCCGTCAGCTTGGATCAAATGAGAAATGCGAAGCCAGAATATCTGCCTGGACTCATGCGGACCGTTCCGGAGGGAACCGACTTCGTGATCATGGATGCCCCCAGTGGATTAAGAAGGGAAACCACCGCGGCCCTCCGGGCCTCCAGGGAAGTCCTGCTGATAACGATCCCGGACATGGTTTCCGTTTCCGACTGCATGAAGACCCGTCTCATATCCGAATTTCTGGGTCTCTCTCTGATCGGCATAGTTCTGAATCGTGTGCGTGGAGAAGAATTTGAAATCAACGCAGATGAAATAGAGTCCATTCTGAACGTCCCCGTCATTGCTCAAATCCCGGAAGATGAAAACGTGAACCGAGCCTTGAACAGGGGGGTGCCTCTAATGGTGCTCAAACCCAAGTCACGCGCAGCGATGGGCATCAAAGAACTGGCGAAGAAATTAATCAAAACCAAAAGGGGAGAATCCCGATCTTCATCCAAAGGAGAATCCCACGTGCGCGATGTCAAAAAATCATGAAAACGGGAAGCCGAGAGCTGGAGAACCCGCCTCTCATGCCCGCGGAGCCGTGGCATATCGACAGCTACTTTTGAGCGGCGGAGAATATCACCTTCGAAGCTCATGAAATTTGTAACCGATGGAATGCTCGGTAAGCTCACGCGCTGGTTACGTCTCTCCGGGCACGATGTCGTTTACATCGGCGATCTATCCGTGCCGGAAAAAGACCAGGATGGGGTCCTGCTGGATCTGGCCAGACGCGAAAAAAGAGTTCTCCTGACCAGGGACCTTTCGCTGTACCGAAGTGCCAGAAAAGCCGGGATAAAAACCGTCCCCATCGAGACAGGCGAGGTCATCTCCCAGCTGGTCGAGATCTCGAAAAAATTGAACCACAGGATAAAAATTGACCCGGAGAACTCCAGGTGCACGGCGTGCAACGGGGTGCTGAGATCCGTCAACCGGGAGGCGGTCGTGGGGCTCGTTCCAGATTCGGTTCTGAGGGGCGGAAAAAAATTCTGGCGATGTTCAAAATGCGGAAAGATATATTGGGAGGGAAAGCACTGGAAAACGATAATCGAGACGATCTCACGTTATAATGAACTGAGGGAACAAACATGCTGACCCTTGAGGAAGGGACGTTCCTGGTCAAAACGGCAAGGAGGGTGATAGAGGCACACATCCGAGGAAAAAGACCACCGTCCGTGAAAAACGTCTCCGAGGAACTAAAAAAGCCTCGGGGTGTATTCGTCACCCTGACAAAGCACGGCGAACTCCGAGGGTGTATAGGCCACCCGATGCCCACGATGCCCCTCATCGACGCCCTGGTGGACTCTGCCATAAGTTCCGCGACCCGGGATCCCCGATTTCCGCCACTGGAGGTCAGCGAACTGGACAAAATCCTGGTGGAGGTAAGCGTGCTCACCGAGCCGAAACCGATAGAGGTGGATGACCCGCGCGAGTACCCCGGCGCCATAGTGGTGGGAAGGGATGGGCTCATCGTGGAATACGGCGGCCACGCGGGTCTCCTTCTCCCCCAGGTGGCCGTGGAGTGGAAATGGGATGCAGAGGAGTTTCTGTCTCACGCGTGTATGAAAGCTGGCCTGATGCCGGACGCCTGGCTCGACAGGGGGATCAGGATAAGCAGGTTCTCGGCACAGGTTTTCAGCGAAAGGACTCCGGGCGGAAAGGTCGAGGAACGTGGGTTCGAGGAAAGATGATCTCTCTCGTTCGTGTACCTGCGGACATGGCGCCGGGGAAGCCTCTCAATAATACAATTTAATTGGAGGCGACAAAACCCGTGCCCAAGCTCCGAAAGGCGTTTCTTGGTAACAAGTCCCCACACGTCTAACGCCGGCGAAGCATGGGATTTGAAATCGAGCGCTGGCCAGAGCAGTGGCTGTAAACAACTTCACAGAAGACGCCGGGCGGGCGGGTGTGAAGTGGCAGTCCGGAAAGCTGATGCTCAGGGCCTCCTGATGGCATCGTCCTTTTCCGGCCGGTATTTGATGAACCCTCTGACCGGATCTATTAACCTCTTGAATTCCCTTTTATTGCTGACTGTGCGCATTGCCGCAAACGCCACTATTCTCGCTTTGGGAAAAATCTCATGAAGACGCCAAGCAGCTCCGAGAAAGGTGTGTCCCCTAGTGACGATATCGTCGACCATCACTATTAACGCGGGTGCTGTGAGCGCCCCCTCCGCCGACATGGAGTGATGGTGCTCCAGAGGTCGGGGCCTCTTGGTCGGCGAAACCAAGGAGGATCTCGGGAGGGATTTCACCCTTTTGAGCGCTACCACGAGCTTCCCGAGTCCATTTCTTTCCAATGCCCTTGCCACGTTGAGCGATGGCCACAGGGCATCTTTTCGCATCAGGGACGATCTGGGCACCGGCACGAGGACCGCTTCCCTTTCAAAGAAATCGTTGAATGGAAGGATCTCAAAGTAACGTTTCACCAGAACGGCAATCCACTCTGACGGTGGTAGCTTGCCGAGCAGCGGATCCTCTATCTGCGGGTATTCGTTTTTGATGGCCTTCATGATTTCCTTGGCGAATTCTCCGGTCTCGGAAGTGGCCCGCGGGCAGTAAGAAAGGATGGAGCCGAATTCAAGATACGGAGGGGCTTTCAAGACCTTCTACCTCTCTGATCTGGACCGCCCCCTCCACGGAAGGAATGAACTCGTCGATTATGCGTTCGATGTCGGCGGGAGTCCTGAGAACGTGCGCGCCGTAGTCGAGCATCTTCCTCGGCCATTCCAGATTTTTCTTCAGCAGCGCCTGCCAGAGACAGAGCTGTCTGCCGAGCCTCAGGCTTTCCCATCCTTGGGAGATTGCGCCGCTCGTTTTCCCCGCTTCCACGATTATGCTCGCGTTGGAAATCAGCGCCATGGTCCTATTCCTCAAAACGAAGTCTTTCGGTTCGGTGATGTGGCCGATCGGATACTGGGTG
>Ga0190286_1000416_pt1 | contig 17971 bp, 10 predicted proteins | sample 48691834_MG_FD_183241 | JGI IMG/M metagenome (GOLD analysis project Ga0190286, IMG submission 183241) | Hydrothermal vent microbial mat bacterial communities from Southern Trench, Guaymas Basin, Mexico - 4869-18-3-4_MG | ecosystem: Environmental > Aquatic > Marine > Hydrothermal vents >... | reverse complement strand
GTAAACCCCTTTTCTGGGGGAAGAGGAAGGACGGTACCCCAGGAATAAGTCCCGGCTAACTACGTGCCAGCAGCCGCGGTAAAACGTAGGGGGCAAGCGTTATCCGGATTTACTGGGCGTAAAGCGCGCGTAGGCGGCTCCGCAAGTCGGGCGTGAAAGCTCCCGGCTCAACCGGGAGAGGCCGTTCGATACTGCGGGGCTTGAGGGCAGGAGAGGGAGGCGGAATTCCCGGTGTAGCGGTGAAATGCGCAGATATCGGGAGGAACACCAGTGGCGAAGGCGGCCTCCTGGCCTGTTCCTGACGCTGAGGGGCGAAAGCTAGGGGAGCGAACGGGATTAGAGACCCCGGTAGTCCTAGCTGTAAACGATGGATGCTAGGTGTGGGTGGCATTGACCCCATCCGTGCCGAAGCTAACGCGTTAAGCATCCCGCCTGGGGACTACGGCCGCAAGGCTAAAACTCAAAGGAATTGACGGGGGCCCGCACAAGCAGCGGAGCGTGTGGTTTAATTCGATGCAACACGAAGAACCTTACCAGGGCTTGACATGCACGTGGTAGGAAGCCGAAAGGTGACCGACCCTTTGGGGAGCGTGCACAGGTGCTGCATGGCTGTCGTCAGCTCGTGCCGTGAGGTGTTCCCTTAAGTGGGGTAACGAGCGCAACCCCTGCCGCTAGTTACATGTGTCTAGCGGGACTGCCGAGATAAACTCGGAGGAAGGTGGGGATGACGTCAAGTCAGCATGGCCTTTATGTCCTGGGCTACACACACGCTACAATGGCCGGTACAATGGGTTGCCAAGCCGCGAGGCGGAGCTAATCCCCTAAAGCCGGTCTCAGTTCGGATTGGAGTCTGCAACTCGACTCCATGAAGCCGGAGTTGCTAGTAACCGCCGGTCAGCAATACGGCGGTGAATACGTTCCCGGGCCTTGTACACACCGCCCGTCACGTCATGGGAGTCGGCAACACCTGAAGCCGGTGGGCTAACCCCGACAATCCGTTGTTGGGGAGGCAGCCGTCGAGGGTGGGGCCGGCGACTGGGACGAAGTCGTAACAAGGTAGCCGTAGCGGAAGCTGCGGCTGGATCACCTCCTTTCTAGGGAGAAGCGGTTAACCGATTTAACGGATTAAGCCGATTAGATCGGTTGACCCAGCTCCTAGGTCAATCACAGGCTGTAGGGCCTGTGCCTAAGCCGCCTTCCTATCACTCCTCAGTTGTTAAGGTGCTGGTGTGGGGATTAGTGAGTTTTCGCTAATCCCTAAAATTTTGCTCAGGTTGAAGCCGGCTTCTCCTTATTGGTTCAGGAGGAAGCCGGCTTTTTTGCTACTAGAAATGGGTTCCCAGACCCTTCCAGAAGGCTCATTCATTTGAAACCTGGGCTCCAAAGTTCATTTCACAAGCACGGGCTAGGAAGCTCAAGCAGCGGCATTTTTCTTTAGGAAATTTTAAGGTAGAAGCGCACCATAACCTATTGACTGTTAAGTTAAAATATGGTAAAATATAGACATCTGATGTCTAACGTCTAATGTCTACCCCTTAAATGGATATACGAAAGTTTTCGATTAAAGGAATCGAATACCGGCGAACTTTGCCCTCTCTAGTCACTAGCAAGATTAGGGCATTAATTCAGAGCGGCGACTGTCCACCCGGCGCTCAGCTTCCCAACGAGATGGAGCTAGCCAAAGCTATGGGTGTCAGTCGCACCACATTACGTGCAGCGCTGAATGCTTTGGAGCAGGAAGGCTTGATAATTCGGCGGCGCGGAGTTGGAACCTTCGTCGCTGAAAGGCCCTTACTCAAAAACAACTTGGAGGTCAATTCCGGCGTTACCGATCTCATCGAATCTATGGGCCTGAAGGCAGGGTGTGAGGACCTAAAGATCAGGATAGCACCTGCTGATGTCCGTGTAGCTGAGCAACTTGAATTGGCACCAAATAGCAGCATCGTTATTCTGGAGCGTGTGCGAACAGCTAACGGGAAGCCAGTGGTCTTCTCCACCGATTTCTTTTCGAGCAAATTATTAGAGCAGGGACCACGAATTATCAATTTAGAGGAATTGAGAGATCTTTTAGCTATCGAGCTTTCACTGTACCGCGTTTTTGAGAAGCATTTGGGATTATTAGTCGATCATGGCGTGGCGAAAATCAAGCCTATAAAGGCAGGTAGGGCTTTAGCGAATAAATTACGTATCCCGGCGAACTCGGTTCTGCTGTACATCGAACAGGTCGATTTCGATACCAATCAGCGGCCTATCCTCCTATCTGAAGAGTACCATGTGGCGGAGGTTTGCACATTCTCAATCTATCGTAGAAGGCCCTAAACCCTGCTGTCATAGGCTGGGAAAAGGAGATTATCACTATACCGGCTTCCTCCAAATCGGTCGTACCATAACCTAGAGGTCAACTGGGTGCAACGATTTTATTATCAAGGGGGTGATGTGGCGGGACGAAGCAGGCAGTAACCATCTTTGAAGTGACATGAAATCCAAAAACCAGGAGGGGAGAAATGAGGAGGAGATTATTAACTTTGTTGTGCGCGCTGGTGGTTATGGGCCTGCTCATCACCAGCTGCCGTCCAGCGCCGACGCCGACACCGGTTCCGCCGACGCCAGTACCAGTTGCGCCTACACCAGAGGAGGTGGTGTGGTCTTTGGAGGAAGCCACTAAGCCCTGGCGGGGAGAAACCCTTACAATGATCGGGGAGGAGCTTCCTCCGTTGGAGGGTTTGGATGAGGTTAAAAAGGAATTTGAGGACATAACGGGCGTCAAGGTAAAGATCGAGATGTATGGCCATGAGGAAGCGATCGAAAAAGTCACCCTCGATCTTGCTGGCGCGACCGGCATCTACGATGTGGTTATTCAACCTCACCGGACCCTGGGGAAGTACGTGGAGGCGGGGTGGCTTGAACCCCTGGATAAGTACTACGAGGATCCCAAACTGAGGGACCCCGAATTCGACTTCGATGAGGTCGTCCTGAATCCATACTGGTATCGAGAGACCTGTATGTATAAGGGCGTGCGATATGGCTTCCCCCTTCACTTCATCTCCATGTACATGTGGTGGCGCTACGACTGGTTCGAGCATCCGGAGGAGCGGGCAGCCTTCAAGGAGAAGTATGGCTATGAGCTCCCATCTCCACCTATAACCTGGGAGGAGTATTATGACGTGTCCGAGTTCTTCACCAGGAAGGCGGGGGAGAAGCTGATGGGCGAAGTCCTCGACCACGATATCTATGGCACCTGCTGGGGAGGGGCGCGGCACGTGACCACTTGGTATGACTTCATCAATGTGCTCTATTCCCTCGGTGGGCGGGAGATCTGGCTGCCGGACAATAAGGGATGCGAATACGGTGGCACCATTGGCGTTAACTCTGATCTAGCGGTGAAAGCCCTAGAGTATATGAAGAGCATACTGCCTTTCTGCCCCCCAGGCACCCTCACCTACACCTGGGATGAGAAGCAGTCGGCCCAGCAGGAGGGTATAGTGGCCATGGCCATTCAGTGGGATGACGCTACCTTCGCCGTTGAAGACCCAGAGGTGTCAGTGGCCGCTGGGAAGATGGCTTACAGCGGTCTGCCTATCGGAATGACGGGGAAAGACGGCGAGAAGTGCATCCAGGTCGAGGGGTGGAGCTTCTTCATACCCTATAGCTCTAAGAAGAAGGAGCTTGCCTACCTGTTTATGCAGTGGGCCATGGGTGAGACCTCCCAGATCGCCCAGCAGTTACACGGTGGTGAGTCGGGCATTAGGACCACCTACGAGGATCCAGAGGTTCAGAAAATCCCTTATGTCCCCACAGCTGTTTACCTGAAGACCGGAGGGGAATGGGTTATCAGCACAAGGGAAGTGGGCGATCCTATGGGGGTAGGTGTGCCTAAGCGCTATGTAGAGGCGATAAACCCCGCCACCGGAGACACCTCGGTTACCATAGTCTCCAAGCCAACCTGGCCCGAGGAGGAGATGGTTACCGAGGCAATGGTCATAGCTGTATGCGATGCGCTTCGAGGGGAGAAGACCCCGAAGGAGGCGCTGGACTGGTGCGCAAAGAGGTTTAAGGAGATACTAGGGGATAAAATAAAACCCTAGTAAATTCGATGGGGGTAGCCTTGCTGTAGGGGTGTTAATGAGCATTTCTCTTCAGCATGGCTACCCCCTCCAGATTAGGGCTGAATCTTCATTAATAATTTAAAATAGGAGGATATATCTATGCGACCTTTGGGGAAAGAATTCAGACTTAAAAGGCTAATCCGTTCCGAGACGAACTCCTCTGTAATATGCGCCCTCGATCATGGCATGACTTCCCCTAAGTTCTTGAGTGGCCTGCGAGACATGAAAGCCAGGGTGGATGAGGCTCAGAGGGGAGGGGCTAACGTTTTCATGATGAGCAAGGGCTTTGCTCGTATTACAGTGGGCGAATTTGCAAGGGACACGTCTTGGGCCATGCTCCTCTCTGCTTCGGCAGCAGGGTGTCCTAAACCCAATATCGTGGTTCAGATCGCTGAGGTGGAGGAAGCGCTTCGCCTGGGCGCTGATGCGGTGGTGGTGTACGTGGCCCTTGCCGGTGAAAACGAGCCCGAGATGATTCATTTTGTGGGTGAAGTAGGTAGAGAATGCGAGAGGCTTGGAATGCCTTTCATAGCTGAAGCAGAGTATCCTTCTGCCTATGCTACTCTAGAAAAGCTGCAAGAGGAATATGGCTTTGACTATTTGATCCGTAACTCCAGATTGTGCGCAGAACTTGGTGCCGACATTGTCAAGACCAACTGGCCCGGAGACCCAGAACTTTTTGCTAAGATCGTCGAGGCCACGGCGGTGCCTATGGTGGTAGCCGGAGGGACCTTGGTCTCTGATGAGGAGCTACTCACTCGAATGGAGCAAGCTATGGAGGCTGGCGCCATCGGGTGTTCGGTGGGAAGGAACATCTTTCAACATGAGAATCCCTTTGCTATAACTAGAGCCCTTTCCAGGGTTATCCACGAGCGCTGGAGCGCAAAAGAGGCTTTAGAGGAACTCAAAGACACCTTACACAAGAGCTGAATGGATTGAGGAGCGGAGCAATAAGATATGAAAGCTGCGGTGTACCAAGGGGTAGGGAAAGTAAGTTTGGAAGAGGTTCCAAAGCCAGAATGTCCTCCTGATGGCTTGTTACTTAAGGTCAAGGCTTGCGGTATCTGTGGTACAGATGTGCGCACCTATTACAATGGGGATGATAGAGCCCAGCCGCCTTGGATTCTGGGACATGAAGTTGCGGGCATTGTAGAAGAGGTAGGCGAGAGGGCGAGGGATATGATCGATGTCGAGGAAGGAACTAGGATTCACGTTATTTCCACCCTCTCTTGCGGTCATTGCTACTTTTGCCGCATGGGTATGGAAAACCTGTGTGAGAACCATAAGCTCCTGGGATATGCCCCCTTCCCCGGTGGCTACGCTGACTATATGGTAGTTCCCCAGATGGCACTGCGTAATGTCATGAGGGTTCCCGATGATGTGCCATTAGAGCTAGCTACCCTTACTGATCCTCTCTCTGATGCCATTAACGGAGTGGAGCAGCTTGATGTCCGCATTGGTGACAAAGCGGTAGTTATCGGAGCAGGGCCTATTGGCACTATGCAGGCCCAGATGATTCGAGCCCGTGGGGCGGGGCTAGTCATCTTGTCGGAGCTTAACCCTGGCCGTCTAGAGTTGGCTAGGAAAGTGTTGGGAGAGGACAGGATAATTTATCTGGATGCTTCTCGGGAGGATATAGTGAAGGCTGTGATGGCAGAAACGGAGGGCAAGGGGGCAGATCGGATCATTGTAGCCTGTGCTTCGGGCCAGGCTCAGGAGGAATCTTTGGAGATGGCTGCTAAGAGGGGAAGGATTGTTTTCTTTGGCGGCTTACCCAGGACAAAGCCGGTCATCAACTTCAGGAGCAATTTCCTCCATTATGGGGAGCTAACGGTGGCGGGTGCCTATGCATCAACCTTAAGGCAGCAAAGGCTGGCCTTGGAGATGATCAGGATAGGCACTATAAATGCCGAAAAGATAGTCACCCACGTTATTCCACTACACGCTATCAGCGATGGTTTTGAACTTATCCATAGGGGGGAGGCCTTAAAGGTAGTGGTCAACCCCGAGTTGGATTAATAATAAGATATTCCTTAGGTGGAGAAACATGGTAACATTTGATCAAATTTGGTGGTCATTCAGGGTTTTTGTCCTCATCGGGCTATTATGGCTCAAATTCCTTGAGGATTATATTCCCCTGTGGGGGGCACTCGTAGTTTGGGCAATAATAGCAGCTTTTATCTTTAGCCGGCGGCCCAAGGAAAAGTGATCAGAAAATATCAAGCTAAACCAACTCGTAAATTGGATCTTCCAAATGGCAGGAGGTTAAGCATCATACATTATATTCTTAGGATAGTGAAAGATGGCTACTATAGAGCTTAAGAATGTCTGGAAGAAGTACGGCGAGGTTCTCGCTGTTGAAGATGTATCATTTAAGTGTAAGGATGGAGAGTTTTTCTCTCTTTTAGGACCCTCGGGTTGTGGCAAATCCTCCACATTAAGGATGATCGCTGGCCTGGAGGAGATCACTTCAGGGGAAATATATTTTGATGACAAATTAGTCAATACCTTACCCCCAAGTGAGAGAAACGTAGCTATGGTCTTTGAGACGTGGGCTTTATACCCCCATCTCTCCGTTTATGAGAACATCGCATTCCCTCTACGGATAAGAGGGCTCCCAGCGACGGAGATAGAAAAGAAGGTCCGATGGGCAGCAAGGTTTTTGGATTTAGAAGACATACTTCACTACGGCGTGAAAGGGCTAGCTGGCGGCCAAAAGCAGCGTGTCTCTATTGGGCGGGCCATAGTGCGGGAGCCTGCAGTGCTTCTCATGGACGAGCCTATCTCCCATCTGGAGGCGCGGCTACGGGCCAGGATGAGGGAGGAGCTGAAAGAGCTAGTGAGGAGCTTGGGCGTTACCACCGTATATGTCACCCACGATCAAGCGGAATCCATGGCCATGGCTGATCGTATTGCAGTTATGAACTTTGGAAAGCTTCAGCAAATAGGCACTCCAAAGGAGATTTATGAACGACCTCGAAACGAGTTTGTGGCTGGATTCATCGGTGAACCCCCGATGAACTTTGCCAATTGTGAGCTGGTTAGGGAAAATGAACAGCTTTTCCTGTCCTCCCCTTCCTTCAGGATCGAGTTAACCCCTCACGAGTTAAGCCCTCAAATGAAGGAGAAGGTTTCTTCCTATCACGGGAATCCTCAGGTAAAGATGGGCATCCGGCCTGAAAGTGTGGAGGTAAGTCTGTCTCCTGGGGAGGGCACCGTGGAAGCTGTGGTGGATCTCATAGAACCTCAAGGGGAAAGAACGATCCTTAGCGCTAAATTGGCGGGTGGTGAGATATTCTTGATTGAGGTTGCTCCTGACTTCAAGCCGAAGATAGACCAAGCAGTGTACCTGCGATTTGATCTAAAACGTATTCATATCTTTGAAGCTCAAACAGGAATGAGCATAGTCTATTAGTTTACACAACTAAGATGCTGCGGCGCGCAAGTTTCGGAGGCAAGGAATGGCTAATATAGTATTACGGGACATCTGGAAACGGTACGGGGATGTCCAGGCGCTTCAGGGCGTGAGCTTCGAGTGTAGGGATGGCGAATTCTTCTGTCTCCTCGGCCCCTCAGGAGCGGGGAAGACGACAACCATAAAAATAATCGCAGGGATAGAGGCTCCTGACAAGGGAGATGTCCTTATAGAGGATAAGTCTATTTCCGGATCGCCTCCCTGGGATAGAGATGTAGCAGTAGCCTTTGAGAGTTATGCCCTTTATCCCCAACGTACCGTATTTGAGAATATGGCTTTCCCCTTGAAAGCCCCTATAAGAGCCTCTCGGTATCCAAAGGACGAATTGGAAAAGAGGGTCAAAGAGATAGCGAATTTGCTGGGCATCGGTGATCTCCTTGACCGCTACCCTCGGGAGCTCTCTGGGGGGCAGCGGCAAAGAGTGGCTCTTGGACGAGCATTAGTGAGGAAACCAAAAGCATATCTTTTGGATGAGCCAATAGCCCACCTGGACGCCAAGCTCCGACACCATATGAGAGGGGAGCTGAAGAAGATTCAAACAGAGCTGGGCATTACCACTATTTATGCCACTCCAGATCAACTGGAAGCCCTCTCTATGGCGGATACTATAGCGGTAATTAACAATGGGAGAATTGAGCAGATTGGTACCCCTGATGAGATTTACAACCGTCCTGTCAATGTTTTTGTGGCCCGCTTTGTGGGCGACCCACCGATGAACGTCTTGGACTCTATCCTTGAAGCGGAAGCGCTAGTTGTTCACTCCAATGGCTCTTTCTTCCGAATCCCCATCCCACCCATGGATTGGCCTCTTTTGACTGAAAGGGTAGAAGGAGGGGAGCTAAAAGTAGGCATTCGAGCGAAGGACATCCAACTAGTTCCGGAGAGTGCTGAAATCGTCCATGCTAAAGGGCGGGTTAAGGATGTTGAAACTCTGGGGCAGACTACGGTGGTTATTGTGATGGTCGGCTCTGTTGAGGTGAAAGTGAAGATTCCCACAGCGCAGGCTCCAGATCGAGATAGCAGGGTTGGCTTAGTTCTGGATAGCTCTAAACTTCACTATTTCGATGTTAAGACCGATTATCGGATTAAGTAATTATTAAGGGGGTGCTAGCATGAACAAAGGGGGCTATAAATGGATCGTGCCCGCCATGATCCTCCTCATTGCTGTAGGGTTGATCCCCTTTATTATCGCCCTTACCTATAGCTTTAAGGCGGTTAGTTATACTGATTCAACAGCGAAAGGCCAGTTTATCCTTTGGGATAATTATAGAAGGCTGATGCACGATCCAGATTTTTTCAATAGTCTGAAGGTACAAGCCAAGTATATGATTCCAGCCTTATTCTTGCAAACAGGCCTAGGCTTAGCTGTAGCCCTTATTCTAGCCCCTGCTGCCCGGCGCCGAAGATTGGTGATACCTATTTTGTTACTACCAACCCTCACACCACCGGTGGTAATAGGCCTGATAGGGCTGTTGTCGCTGAATCCCGACTTCGGGATAATAGGCATCTACCTTCACCGTTGGGGCTTAGTGAAAGAGGCGATGTTAGGGAGCGCCAAGTGGGCCCTTCCGGCAATTATATTGGTAGATACCTGGCAATGGATGCCGTTTATGGCCAGTATCCTGCTTTCTGGTCTGCTATCTCTCCCTAAGGAGCCATATGAAGCAGCCCAGGTGGATGGTGCTAATGCCTGGCAGATTTTCCGCCGGGTTACCTTGCCCCTCCTTAGGCCTTACTTTACGGTAGCCATTTTAATAAGGGCTATTGATGCTTTTGCAATCACCGATATCATCGCGGTTATGACCCGCGGTGGTCCTGGCACCGTTACGGAAGCGATTAGTATGTATGCCTACCGACTCAATTTCAGATATTGGCATCTAGGTTACGGTGCTGCCACCGTAATGATCATTTATATGATGATCGAAGTGGTAATTGATCTCTTAAACAAGGTTCTTACCCGCAAAGCAGCTCCGGGCGGAGCCTAGTATGGTGAGGAGGGTGCGATCAATGAGCAAAGCTGTATCTGCTAGGGTTCTAGGTAGATGGGTTACCAAGGTCAGTAGAACCAGGCTTGCCAAGATGGTTGCAAGCTGGCTACCCAATATCGTGCTTATAGTCGTTTTGGCCGTTAATCTGTTTCCTTGGCTCTGGACGTTTAATTTGGGATTCAGGGAAAGACACGATATCCTGAGCCCGAATCCTGTTTGGATCTTCAAACCCACTTTAATGAATTTCGTCAAGGGGCTCTTCGAAGAAAGAATGTGGCGCTTTATAGTCAACTCCGTCATTGTTGCACTGGCGACCACGGTTCTCTGCCTTGTGGTAGGGGTGCCTGCCGCCTACGCCTTTGCCCGCTTCCCTATCCCTGGCAAAGAGCCCCTTTTCTTCTTCATTCTGACCATCCGTATGGCTCCTTCGGTTGTAGTTGCTCTCCCTCTCTACATTATGTTTTCCAAAGTCCGTCTCTTAGGTACCCATGTAGGGCTTATTTTGGCTCACACCACTTTTACCCTGCCCTTTGTCATCTGGCTGATGAGAGGATTTTTCGATGATATCCCCGCCGACATTGACGCTGCGGCGATGACTGATGGTTATACTCGTTTCGGCGCCTTCTTCCATGCGGTTCTACCGCTGGTCAGATCAGGGATTGTGGCTGTTGCCCTATTCTCTTTCATCTTCTCTTGGAACGAGTTCCTTTTCGGGCTTATTTTGACCGGCAGCGAAAGTAGGACCCTACCGGTTGGCATCCGAGGGTTGATCAGGCCCCATGGAACACTCTGGGGGGAAGTCTGTGCTGTAAGTTCTATCGCCACTATTCCTGTGGTCATCCTTATCTTCTTCTTGCAGCGCCATCTAGTTAGAGGCTTGACCTTCGGAGCGGTTAAAGGCTGATATATAAGCTCGTTCCTCTTTGTTTGACCCTTCGTCAAAGATTGTGAAGCGAGGGTCCTGGTGGGCAGCTTTGCCGCCTGCCAGGACCTTCTCACCACTTTTTCAGGGCATTTGATAAACCCCTTGTCGTTTTGAGGGCAAAGAGGCAGTTATGCGTTATGTAATAGGCTGCGACATCGGTTCCCAGGCCCTGAAGGCAGTTCTTTGGAGTGAAGAGGGCCAGGTTGTGGCTACGGGGGGACAGGAATATCCTATCGTCTATCCCCGACCAGCTTGGGCAGAGCAGGATGCAAACTACTGGCTGCAGGCGATGGAAAAGGTTATCCCTCGGTTACTTGGAGAGCCTGGGGTATCGGCGAGAGATGTGGTAGCTATCGGGATAGATGGAACTGTAGATGCTTTTGTTCCTGTCAATGAGAATGGGGAGCCTGGTGCTCCCTGTATTCTTTGGATGGATAGGCGGGCAGTAGAACAGTGTGATCGAATCGCCGAATTAATAAGTCCCGAGAAGCTCTTTGATATAACTGGCCTTAATCTGGACCCCTCTCATACAGCCGCTAAGATCCTTTGGCTTCGAGACCATAATCCGGAGGCATACGACCGGACTCGGAAGTTTATGCCGCCAGCTACTTTTGTTGTCTATAAGCTTACTGGAAAGTGTGCGGTCGATTTCTCTAACGCATCTTCCACCATGATTTTTGATGTCCGGTCTCGCCAGTGGTCTCAAGAACTCCTCGATTTGATGGAGATCCCTTTAGAGCTTCTTCCGGAGGTGCGACCAGCCACTGATGTGGTGGGGTCTCTGACAAATGAAGCAGCGAGGGGGCTTGGATTGTCGGCTGACACATTAGTCGTGGTAGGTTGCGGGGATGAGCATGCGTCCTGTGTGGGTGCCGGGGTCATAGATCCCGGCATTGTTGCCGATATCCTGGGTACTGCAGAGCCTGTGTGTACACCTTCCCATCAGCCGGTGTTTGACAGCTCTCAACTTGTCGAGACCCATTGCCATGCAGATCCGGATCGCTGGTTATTGGAGAATCCCGGATTTGTATCTGGGGGTAACTATCGTTGGTTTCGAGATAACTTTGGCACTTTGGAGGATTTTACAGTTGATGTGTCTGACCTTAGCTCCTATGATTTGCTTAACCTGGAGGCATCTTCCGTAAATCCGGGAAGCGATGGTTTGATTTTCCTCCCCTGCATGATGGGAGCGATGGCTCCTGAGTGGAATGCCAAGGCACGGGGGGTTATATACGGGCTGACCTTAAAACATTCACGACAGCATATAATCAGAGCTATTTTGGAAGGTTCAGCTTATGCCCTACGCAGCATAATCGAACGGATGCAGGCCACTGGCTGTGTGGTTAAAGAAATTAGAGCTGTAGGAGGAGGGGCTAAAGGTGATCTTCTAAGGCAGATCAGGGCGGATGTAACCGGAATTCCAGTGGTATTAATGTCAACAATAGAGACCACCGCATTGGGTGCCGCTCTCCTGGCAGCGGTGGGCGCTGGCCTATCTCCCAACCTGAAGGAAGCCTCAGAACGCACCATCAAAGTGGTCCAAGTTAATTACCCTATTCCGGCTAATCAGCGCATCTATGATAGAGGATACGAACACTTCTTAAAGGTCTATAATAGTCTCAAAGAGTGTTTTGAGTATTGTGAAATTTGATGCTTACCTGCCGCGTGTATATCACTACAGAATGATGCCTGCCACCATTTTTATCGTCATATTATAGAGTGGGACAGGCTTTTTGGCTTCTCGTGAGCCGCCTTGTGGCCCTTGAGAGAGCCATGTGGACGGTTGGTTCGTGGATAAGCTGTCCTACATGAATGGATAGCCTGGCACTGGAAATTAAAATTCTGGGCCGTCACCAAAAGACACTTGACAAAAGGGAAAATTTGTAGTATACTTTTAGTGGCTAGATGCTAATGTCAAACTGATCCTCAGCAGTTGGGCCTTTAGCTCAGTTGGCTAGAGCACTCCTCTGATAAGGGAGAGGTCTCTGGTTCGAGTCCAGAAAGGCCCACTTTCAATGACCAATGATCCAAATCCCAATGACAAAGAGCTGCTTTGGGATTTGGTCATTGATTTGGGGATGTAGCTCAGTGGGGAGAGCGCCTCCTTTGCACGGAGGAGGTCAGGGGTTCAAATCCCCTCATCTCCACTTGGAGGCGCGAAGCTTTTGTTTAGTCACTTGACAAGAAACGAGAATTGTGGTATACTTAGAATCGAACGCGAGGGAATATGGGTAAGATCCTGCTAACAAAGGAATCGAATAATTTTACCTAAAGCATATCTGCGGGCTACATTTGAAGCCTAGCAATATGCTGGGCTTTTTTCATGTCTATTGGCTATTAGCCGCTGGCGATTAGTTAAAAAACTAACCGTCAGCAGCTAGCGGCCAATCGCTAGACTGGAAGTTGGAATTTAACTTCCAAGTTAGCACCTTAAAAACTGAACAGGATGCGAGGCATCGAGACCGTTGTATCACGTGGGTTAAGCTACTAAGGGCATACGGTGGATGCCTTGGCGCCAAGGGCCGATGAAGGGCGTGGCTGGCTGCGATAAGCCTCGGGGAGCCGCCAGCAGGCTTTGATCCGGGGATGCCCGAATGGGGAAACCCGCCTGGGGGAATGCCCAGGCACCCCCAGCTGAACACATAGGCTGGGTGGGGGGAACGGGGGGAACTGAAACATCTTAGTACCCCCAGGAAGAGAAATCAAAAGAGATTCCCTGAGTAGTGGCGAGCGAAAGGGGAAGAGCCCAAACTCACGTCGTGCTAAAGGGACGGCCGTTGCGGTGTGAGGGTTGTAAGGCTCGGCAGGGGCCGCCGTTCCGGCCCCAGGGAGTTACAAATCTGGTCTCTAGTCGAACGGTGCTGGAAAGGCCGGGCATAGAGGGTGATACCCCCGTAGACGAAAGGGATCCAGACTCCCGCCGATGGCCTTGAGTACCACGGGGCACGCTAATCCTGTGGGAAGCAGGGAGGCCCACCTCCCAAGGCTAAATACCCTTGGCGACCGATAGTGGACAAGTACCGTGAGGGAAAGGTGAAAAGAACCCCGGTGAGGGGAGTGAAATAGAACCTGAAACCGTATGCCTACAAGCAGTCGAAGGGCTACGCCAGGTTGAAGCGCTATGCGCTCCCTGGAAGGCCTGACGGCGTGCCTTTTGGAGAATGAGCCGGCGAGTTAATCTCTGTGGCGAGGTTAAGGGAGTGACACCCGAAGCCGTAGCGAAAGCGAGTCTGAATAGGGCGATTAGTCGCAGGGATTAGACACGAAACCAGGTGAGCTACCCATGGCCAGGGTGAAGCGAGATTAACCTCTCGTGGAGGCCCGAACCCTTCAGAGATGCAAATCTGAGGGATGAGCTGTGGGTAGAGGTGATATGCCAAACGAACCTGGAGATAGCTTGTTCTCCCCGAAATAGCTGTAGGGCTAGCCTCAAGCGTTGAGTGGCGGAGGTAGAGCACTGGATCGGCTAGGGGGCATATCGCTTACCAAACCGAACCAAACTCCGAATGCCGTCACTTAAAGCTTGGGAGTCGGACGGTGGGAGATGAGTTTCATCGTCGAGAGGGAAAGAGCCCAGACCGTCAGCTAAGGTCCCCAAATCTGGGCTAAGTGGGGAAGGATGTGGGATTACTGAGACAGCCAGGAGGTTGGCCTAGGAGCAGCCATCCTTTAAAGAGTGCGTAACAGCTCACTGGTCAAGTGATCCTGCGCCGAAAATGTAACGGGGCTTAAGCCCAGTACCGAAGCTACGGGACGTTAGGGAATTAGTTGATTAGGCGATTAGTTGATTGGGTTGAGCACTGCTCCCTGGTCATCTAATCAGCCGATAAACCAATCGACTAATCCCCTAGCGTCGGTAGGGGAGCGTTCTGCTCAGCGTAGAAGCCAGATCGTGAGGGCTGGTGGAGCGGGCAGAAGTGAGAATGCCGGCATGAGTAGCGCAAAACACGTGAGAAACGTGTTCGCCGAATGCCTAAGGTTTCCGACGGAAGGTTAATCCGCGTCGGGTTAGTCGGGCCTAAGCCGAGGCCGAAAGGCGTAGGCGATGGACAACGGGTTAATATTCCCGTACCACCTGGGAGGAGCGATGGGGGGACGCAGAAGGGTAAGCCAGCCCGTTACTGGATTCGGGTGCTAAGCCTGTAGGGCGATGATGGGGGTAGGAAAATCCGCTCCCGGAGCCTGAGAGGTGATGGCGGTGCCTTCGGGCCACAAGTGGCTGAGCCCACGCTGCCAAGAAAAGCCTCTAAGCGATGAATCCCAGGTGCCCGTACCGCAAACCGACACTGGTAGGCTGGGTGAGCATCCTAAGGCGATCGGGAGAACCCTCGTTAAGGAACTCGGCAAAATGGCTCCGTAACTTCGGGAGAAGGAGCGCCCCGGTAGGGTGAAGGAGCTAGCCTCCGGAGCCCGAGGGGGCCGCAGTGAAAGGGCCCTGGCGACTGGTTAACAAAACCACAGGTCTCTGCCAACTCGTAAGAGGATGTATAGGGGCTGACGCCTGCCCAGTGCCGGAAGGTTAAGGGGAAGGGTTAGGAAGTCCGAGGTCTAATGTCCGAGGTCCAAAGTCGGCTCGTCCGACTAGGGCTTAGGACTGCGGGCTGAGGACGACCGAAGCTCTGAACTGAAGCCCCGGTGAACGGCGGCCGTAACTATAACGGTCCTAAGGTAGCGAAATCCCTTGTCGGGTAAGTTCCGACCCGCACGAAAGGCGTAACGACTGGGGCGCTGTCTCAACGAGGGACCCGGCGAAATTGAAGTGACGGTGAAGATGCCGTCTACCCGCAGCACGACAAAAAGACCCCGTGGAGCTTTACTGCAGCTTGGTATTGAGTCGGGGCTTAGCCTGTGTAGGATAGGTGGGAGGCTGTGAAGCTGGGGCGCCAGCCTCGGTGGAGCCGTCCTTGAAATACCACCCTGGTTAAGTCTTGGCCCTAACCCCTGGCCGTTATCCGGCAGGGGGACAGTGCCAGGTGGGCAGTTTGACTGGGGCGGTCGCCTCCTAAAGGGTAACGGAGGCGCCCAAAGGTCCCCTCAGGCTGAATGGAAACCAGCCGTGGAGTGCAAAGGCATAAGGGGGCTTGACTGCGAGACCTACAAGTCGAGCAGGGACGAAAGTCGGGCTTAGTGATCCCACGGTACCGGGTGGAAGGGCCGTGGCTTAACGGATAAAAGCTACCCCGGGGATAACAGGCTAGTCGGGCCCAAGAGTTCACATCGACGGCCCGGTTCGGCACCTCGATGTCGGCTCATCACATCCTGGGGCTGGAGAAGGTCCCAAGGGTTCGGCTGTTCGCCGATTAAAGTGGTACGTGAGCTGGGTTCAGACCGTCGTGAGACAGGTCGGTCTCTATCGGCTGTGGGCGCAGGTGACTTGAGGGGAGCTACTCCCAGTACGAGAGGACCGGAAGTGGACAGACCTCTGGTGTGCCAGTTGTCCCGCCAGGGGCATCGCTGGGTAGCCATGTCTGGAAGGGATAACCGCTGAAAGCATCTAAGTGGGAAGCCCACCCCAAGATCAGGTCACCCACCGGGATAACCGGGTAAGACCCCTGGGAGACTACCAGGTTAATAGGCGGCAGGTGTAAGCAGGGCAACCTGTTGAGCTGAGCCGTACTAATGGTCGAGGGCTTAATCCAATAGGGTGATACAGCGTGGTCTATCCGAGCATCCTGTTCAGTTTTTAGGGCGCTAACTACGAAAGAGCGCGAGAGATTCTTTATGTCTTTCGCGATTTTTCGTGCTATTCGGTTCCTCTGGTGACTATAGCGGAGGGGAAACACCCTGAACCATCCCGAACCAGGAAGTTAAGCCCTCCAGCGCCGATGGTACTTGGGGCGAAGGCCCCTGGGAGAGTAGGTCGTTGCCAGAGGAACCTTTCTTTTAAGGATTCGAGGTTCGGTGCGCCGATGGCGTGCCGAACCTTTTTTGTGGCTGCTAGCTGTTAACTCTGGAGAGAGGACCACCCTGATTTGCACAAATGCCTTAAAGTGTGATAAAATATAAAGGGGGCAATGATTGCCCGCTGGAAGCTATGGGGCGTGGTGTAGTGGTAGCACGCCGGACTTTGGATCCGTCGGCGGAGGTTCGACTCCTCCCGCCCCAGCTAAACCCTCCGAGGGAGGGAGGGATTAGCATGAAACTCGCTGTCGTCATACTGGCTGCGGGCCAGGGTACACGGATGAGATCGAGCTTACCGAAGGCGCTCCACCCCGTGGCCGGCCGGCCGATGGTCTATTATATTCTAGACACCATCGCTGAGGTCACCGCGGAGAGGCCCGTCTTGGTGGTAGGCTATGGCGCAGAGCAACTCCGCCAAGCGGTGGGCGACCGCGCTGTCTACGTCGAGCAGGCCGAACAGCTGGGCACGGGCCACGCCCTCCTGCAGGCGAGAAGGCTGCTGGAAGGGCGAGCTGATACGGTCTTGGCCCTCTACAGCGACATGCCCCTCCTCTCATCGGGGACTCTACGTTTACTGCTTCAGCTTCATCAGGAAGGCCAAGCCCCGATCACCTTGCTCACCTGCCAAGCCGATGACCCTATGGGCTTCGGTCGCATCCTGCGCGATGGGGAGGGGAAGGTGGTGGGCATCGTCGAGGAGGCCGTGGCCACAGAAGAGCAAAGGAGGATAAAGGAACTTAACTGCGGCGTCTATTGTTTCCGGGCCGACTGGCTCTGGCCCCACCTCCCCAAGCTCTCCCTTAACCCCAAGGGCGAATATTACCTGACCGACCTGGTGGCCATGGCCATCGGAGAGGGGGAGCGGGTGGAGGCGTTGACCGCAGCTGATCCTACGGAGGTCTTAGGCATCAACGATCGGGTCCACCTGGCGCGGGCTGAGGCCATCGTGCGCCGACGCATCCGCGAGGAACTGATGCTATCGGGCGTGACTATCATTGATCCCCCCTCCACCTACATTGATGCCCTTGTCCACATCGGCCAGGATACAACCATCCATCCCCACACCCACATCCAGGGGGATACGCGAATCGGGCGCGATTGTCTCATCGGCCCCAATGCCATCATCCGCGACTCGACCATCGGCGATGGCTGCCGCATCCTGGCCTCCGTGATAGAGGAGGCGATCCTTGAGGATGGGGTCAGTGTGGGCCCCTTCTCCCATCTGCGCAAGGGGGCCCATCTGGCCAAGGGGGTGCACGTGGGCAACTTCGGCGAGATCAAGAACTCCTACCTGGGCCCTGGGACGAAGATGGGTCACTTCAGCTATGTGGGCGATGCCACGGTGGGGCGCGGGGTAAACATCGGCGCGGGGACTGTCACCTGCAACTACGATGGCGTAGCCAAGTACAGGACGATCATCGAGGACGGGGCCTTCATTGGCAGCGACACCATGCTGGTCGCCCCGGTGAGGATCGGTGCCGGGGCCAAGATCGGTGCCGGCTCCGTAGTCACCCACGATATCCCTCCAGGGAGCGTGGCCTATGGGGTTCCGGCACGGGTGAAGGGGAAGGTGGGG
>Ga0190286_1000415_pt1 | contig 18057 bp, 14 predicted proteins | sample 48691834_MG_FD_183241 | JGI IMG/M metagenome (GOLD analysis project Ga0190286, IMG submission 183241) | Hydrothermal vent microbial mat bacterial communities from Southern Trench, Guaymas Basin, Mexico - 4869-18-3-4_MG | ecosystem: Environmental > Aquatic > Marine > Hydrothermal vents >... | reverse complement strand
TACCCCTTTTTCTATTACATCTAAAAGTTCCTGTGTATCTATGGTTTTCCTTTTAAAAACATCTTTTACTACCTCTACCTTTACATCCTCTACTGTTTGTGCTAAGCTCTCTAAGGTTTTCATGGCTTATCCTCCTCCCTTCTTTATTTATTTTTACTAGTTATTTAGGAGGATAAGCCCTAATAATTTAATTGCAAGCAATTTTACACACAGCCTGGGACGGTACCATTGTGTTTGTATATGGAATTTTTAAAAGCAAAATGATAGAATATGCAACATATTTTTGATTGGAACATGGGCCCGGAAGTTTGGCCGAGGTAAATAGGCTCCCATTGTTAAAAGGGGGCAGAACACAGCCAGAAAGATAAAAGAAGAATCATGGGAGATTGAAGAGATAGTAAAATATCAGAAGAAGGTCGGGCAACCCAGGTTTCTGGCAGGAAGATGATGGGGTTGAGGAACAAGTATATATAATGTTTTAGAAAAATTAACAGAGGTAAGAAGAATGAATACATTAATTTGCGATGCCATAGCTTTAAAACAACTTATCCGTTTTAACTATGATGGTGGTTACCGTATTGTTGAGCCATTTTGCTACGGGATGGGTACAGCAGGTAATGAGCTGCTCAGGGCATATCAGGTTGAAGGCTATACCAAGTCTGGCAGGCCCGTTGGACGGAAACTCTTTCGCGTCTCTCAAATAACAGGTTTATCAACTACTGGTCAGTATTTTACAGACATAAGGCCTGGTTATAATCCTCAGGATTCGGCAATGAAAACAATATACTGCCGTGTGTGAATTTTCAATGACATGGAGTCCCGTATATAAGGATGCGCACATTATATTTAAAAAGGAGCCATCATGGAAAAATACCAATTAAGTGTCTTATTAAGGGATAAAAGGGCTATAGAGATAGTAAAGAATCTCCCGATAACGGAGCGTGATAAAACCATTGAAAAGTACATAATTATTGGGGATACGGTAATAAAATATGCATCTATTGTAACCAGTGAGGCTAGCCTTCAACAATTCTTTGAGCCCATTAGTAAAAACCTTACAGTATTATCTGAGGATCTACAAAAAACCGTTAAACACCTTGAGGGAAAGATACCTGATGCACTCAATGCCAGCTTGAGGGTAATTGCCAAGCAATTAGAGGGAACTGCAAGCTCCTTTGAACAGCAACATAAAAATTATTCAGACATGCTATCTCAGATATTCCCTAAGCTTGCAAAGTCAGTGGAAAAGGGTGCCATTTCCTCTGAGATCATTTTTAACTCTTTGTTGGAGACCTTCAGGGAGGATCGCTTTGAAGATGTATCAGGCAAAGCGAGGTTTACAGACATTATAGGGATTCCCCCATTTGCAAGTGAAAATGCCATTTTAATAGAAAATAAGGAGTGGACACAGCCAGTTGCAACTGCTGAGGTTGATAAATTCTGGAGGGATATGGAGGCAAGGAATGCATCTGTTGGCTGTTTTTTCTCTATGTCAACACCAATCCGTTCTATTACAAATGATTTTGCCATTGTGCCTAGAGGAAGCAAAGTTGGCATATTTGTTGTAAATGAGGCATTTAACCACAAAGGGCACATCTTTGGCTATATGGTGGCAAGAAAGATACTAGAGATGATGTTGGGTGAGAAGACTAATATAGAGGCGGGGAAATATCAACTGATAGCACATATCTTAAACAATCGATTACAGGAACTAAAAGACAGGATGGATGACCTTGAAAGCATTGAAAATGAGATTTGGAGGGCAAAGGAGGGTATCAACAAAACGCTTGAGAGGCTGGCCGCAAAGGTCTCAAAACTACGCCAGAACATTGAAACAGTAATTGAAATGACATTTAAAGACTTTTCAAGTGATGTAAGGGCTTAGGTATTTAAATATGAAAGGCTAGAAGTCAAAAAATTGTGGAAGGCAGGTAAGTCATGGAAACAAGGTTAATTGAAGTAACTATCCGCCCACCACGGATTGTCACTTTTATTAACGCAAAAGACCCACATTGGCAAGATACGGTTTTGCGTATTATTGAGATTTACAGTGAAATCTGGGGTGGTGCTTATGACATTATCGTGCCGTATGAGATTAAAAACAATGTCTTGTCCATCAATCCGGTGTTTGAGGCTATTTTGAAAAAATATGACCCTGATTATATTAGATCTTTTCCAGAACAAGGGGTAGGCACAGGAGATTTAACTGGTTTAATTGACAGATGTATTAATCCCTTTGAAAACACAGTTTATAATGTTAGTTTATCTTTGAACTATTTGAAAGGACAATGCTTCTATGTGCAAATTCCGTTTGATGACAACTGGCTCCAGCTTATAGTCTATTCTGTGCTTGGAAAGTATAAATCTTCCTATGAAAGAGAATTTAAAAAGCATACACCAAAGATTAGGGACATTGCCAAACTTTTTGCTAAACAATCATTATTTAGTTTTTTTCGTTCCTCTTTATCCCGACGGTATCCCCCTTCCCCTCTATTCCAAACATCTCCTTTTGGTGGTTCATTAGCAGATTTGAATTTACATCTGCATCAGGGACCTTATTTTGATCCTATATATCATCCTTCGATAATAGTATTAGGAAATTCGTTATACGATTTCCTTCTCTATTATGATCTTTTGAGATTAAACTTTGGTTGTGTTTTTATACCAAAAAACTTACTGGAAAGCGCCACACTTGCGGAATTTCGGGATTACATTCGAGCAATTTTCGACAGCTACCGGCATAAAGAAGCCTACATTGCTTCTTTATCCAGCCAGGATACATCCGAAAATTGGGAAAAGATAAAAAACACTTACAAGGATAAGATTATAGCAGGTGCCAATATAGAAGTGAGACCTAATTACATTTTACCAGAGGAACTAAAGACCAAAATCACTGAAAGTGACCCTGTTCAGATTTATTATAGTTCTGAGCATACAATGGTTTCTCCTGAAGAAAATAAGCTAAACTTAAGCCTAATCTGCATGTTGAAGCACCCATTAGAATATCTGGATTCTATAGTTGATTTAAAACCCAAACAAATCAAATACTTACCAAAAAAGTTGTTAAATCGCATCCAACTTATGTCTCCCAGCGATATTGACTACCGCATTTCTCATTCAGCAATAAGTATAAAATGCAGAGGTGAGGCAGGCCCAATAGATATTGAGGTATCAAATGCTTTTGATATTTTCTCAGGCAGTTAAAAACAGGGCTTGCATGTAGACTTCTCTGCTTAAAGAAATATGCTCCTTTTAAAGGAACTAGGCATGTCATCCCTCTTCGTCATAGGTATTGCCGCTCTATCCTTAGGTTTCCTTTCTTGGGAACAACCTATAAATAGTTGCAAAAAATGTTTAATTGTGCTATTAATGCATAGGTTCTTTGAAAATTGAATATGGCTGACTTGGAATATGCGGGAACCTCAACTGTCTTTGAAAGTGCCCAATTTTTGGATTGGTTCCCGAAAAGAAATATGCCTGATTTTTAGGGCACTCAGGCAAATTGTTTATTGTAAAAAGCCCCAAAGGAGAAAAGAAAAAAGGAGGTTCCCGAAAAGGCCCTTCTATTTTCCCAGTACTTCAGCAAAATTTTCACCAGCAGTTAGAAAAGTTGACCCGATAAGGAGGGGATTGAGACAAGCCCTTTTGGGCACCAGTCTGTTTAAAATTTTAAGTTAGAAAAGTTGACCCGATAAGGAGGGGATTGAGACGGGTCTTTAACATGAAATGCTAGATTCAAGATAAATCCGAATCACAATATCTCCAGAAAGAATACCCTTTCTGCTGCCACAAGAGGCTAAAAGAAGCCAAATCAAGTGAAAAACAAGAATCAAAAAATCCTTGATTTTACAGGTCTCTTTCTGTGTTACTGTTTGTGGATCTGTTTCTGGAAGGACTCAAAAGATTGCAAGGCCAGAGAGACAAAGTCCCAAAGATGAATCCATTCTATCATCTAGTGCGAGGCATACCAGCTTTTGTCAAGTACTTTAATGATTTTCTTTATGTTTCCGGCTTTACTCTGCTCATACAGCTTTTTGAGCATGTAGGACAGGCTCCAGTCACCATACACCTTAAAATACTGTGGTTTGTTTTCCAGGTTCTCCTTAAGCCCCTCACTCAAGTCATCCAAAGGATGAACGTCCTTTGCGTAGACAATACACGGGACCTCCTCAACCCCGTAGTATCTAAATAGCAGGGGGTCTATCCATATCTGGATCCTTCTGGCCCTGGTCCTAAGCTCTTCTTCCCACCCATCCCTGGAAGTATCAACAGAGGAAAATCCCCCTGGGACTATAATCTTCTGTATAAATTCAAGTGTTGGCCTTATGCGCTGACACCCACCGATACAGCCCCTTAGTACCATGACAATATTTGGATCCCTGATTTTATCAATATCCTCTGCATAGTTATTCCATGTAACCATGGGGACGCTGCTGCTCATAAATATGTATATCCTCTCATCAGCCATAAGATAATGATTCATCTGTGTGGAAACAGGCGAAATGCCAGATGATAGCCCTGTGTCTATACCATATTGTTTCTTCAACATCTGGTTATAGGCCTCTATTTCCTGTTTCCTTCTCCTGCGAAATTCTCTTATCTGTTCTAGTGCCTGTTTTCTTGCCTGCTCATAGTAACGGTTTATCTCTGGACTTATGGTAAGCCTTCCTCTGAGTGTTTCTGCCTGTTTCTGTGCCTTTTTTATGGCCTCTATTGTGTTATCCCCTCCATAGACCAAGAAGGGAATAGCTATATAGAGTACTGCACAGATAAGAATGGTTAATATCAGAATAGCTATAGTTTTTAGCACTGAGGATTTATTTTTCTGTTTCACTTTTTCTCCTTAAAAAATGGCGTTTAAACTTAGGTGGTTTAAGGTGGACATTAACCCGACTGCCTCCTTCGTCTATGGTAATCTCTGAAGCCCCCTCATGCAGTTTGCTTATCTCCTTAAGCACTGATAGGTCTACCCCTTCTTTTATTACCCACTCAGGCATCCTGATTATTCTGTGTGGTGTCCAGTCCGGGCGGTAGCCGCTATAGTCCCATGTAACACTGGCTGCAAACCCACCTGTTGCAAGAAAAATGATGTAGAGGGTAGCTATTAGTGTTTTCATGAAAATCCTCCTTTAATAATGCTGCAGTTGCTCTATAGCCCTTTCCATTGTTTTTTCCTGGATGTCAGAGGTAGCCCTGGTTTTTATCTGCTCATAAAACTCGCTCAGGTCTATCTTTGAGAAATCAAGCCTCTGAAATTCCTCAGGGGTAAACCCCCTGCAATTTGGTGATTTTGGGCTCCCCCAGCACTCATCCGGATTGGAGGGACTGCATGATGGACCAAAGGCATCACCTATCTGGGGCCTTCCTTGCTCTGCAATGATCCTTCCAAGCATAGATTTAAACACACACCAGGACTGTTTTGGCTGAAAGCAGATCCCAAAGATCTTAAGTGCACAGAACTCTCCTACCTTATGGGCCATCCCATGTCTTCTGGCCTCAACCAACTGCACCTCCTGCTCATTGCACTTCATCTTAAAGAAGAGGAAATTCCCGCCGGGGTCAGCGCAGCAGTCCACACCGAGTGTCTCAATTCCGTTATCACGGCAGAATATGGTCTGTCCGTTGAATATATAGATGGTACCAAGGCAGTTTCCGTACTGGTCAATGGTGCCATCATCCCTTTTATCGTTATTTTCCCCCTCATCAGGCTGGGGTCTGTTGGCAGGGTCAACCAGGCTGCTGCACCTAAATGGGCTGCAATACTGCTTTCCCTCATAAGGCTGGCAGGGAAGCGGCTGACCCTCCGCATCAGTAAACGGGCATATCCCATTTTGGCATTCAACCAGAAATGCAGGACAGATGGGATCCTTATTGTCGTCATATACACAGCGGGCATAAAATCCCACTGAACCAAGGGAGGACCACTTTATGATTACTGGCCTCTCCTCCCTCTCATCATCCGAGGGATGGCCATCCTCCCAGTAGGAGATTCCACCAAATAATGAGGCTATATCTGTACTGTCAGCATCTTTGGGAAGGGAGCCGTTGTACTCTGAGGCAAGGGTCTGGGCCTGATTGTAGGTGTATGTATCCAGTGTAATTCCATAATATGGTCCTTGTGTTGGATTAATGGCCTTTACCCTGGTGATGGAATAATATGGATTAAGGGGTGGGGCAAAACAGGCATCGCACTGGTGTTCTGAGCCACAGGCCCAGTAGAAGGGGATAATCTCCTGGCACTTACTGCCATTTCCAAGGGGACATGAGGCAAATCCTGATTCCCCTACAGTCTGTCCTGTGGGTAGAGATATCCCGTAGGTAATGCCAGTTTCAGTATCTGTATATTCTCCTCTCAGACCAATGGACTCAGTGCTGCCAAAGTTCTGGTAGGCAGCCACCCTTGCCAGTGTCCAGGTGGTATCCCCTGCTGAGGCAGGTTTTTTGACTTCTTCAGGACAGAGGATTTTCTCAAGGCATCTATCTCCAGCCTTTAGTTCACCCCTGTCTCTATACTGGTTATCCGCCGGGCATACCTTATGGTCCAGTACCCAACAGGTATCAGGATACCTATGGGTGGTGCCTATGATGACATCTTCATCCCGGTTGTCACAATTTGGCTCTGATTTGCAGTAACAATCATCCTGGTAGAATACCAAATTTCCATAGGTGCAGGGGTCAGAGGGATTCTGGGTTCGACAATAAATATGTCTCTTAAAGATATAGCATCCTGCCTCTCCGGTTTCGGGATCATTCTTTCTTTCACCGCTGGCACATTGTGCCTCCTCATATCTTTCGCAGTATCCAGTTGAACCATTCCACGTATAACCAGGAAGACAGGCAACCTGTGTCCACTGATAACAGATATCCATACCTGCAAAGTAGCCATAACCAGCAGGGCATGCACTCTGGGTGCAGTTACAGGTACCTCCATCTCTGGTGCAGCCAGAGCTACAGGAGGGGGCTGATGTATAAAAGCAAAGGTCGTAATATTCATATTGTCCAGAGGGACATGGGGGTGATGAGGCAATCTGCTGGTAACAGACCTCATAATTTGTGAGGCAGCTATACCCATCAGGACAACCGTTACAGGTGCCGTCAGATGAGTCAGCAAAGGTATTTCCAGACCGACATATTACATTAAACAAAATATAGTTATAGCCCTGTGGACAGGCATCTTCTGTTTTTTCACAGATTCTTCCATCCCTTGTCCAGCCTGAGGGACAGGTAGGGGTGGCTGTATAGTAACAGTTTCCTTCATAGGCCTGCTGACCTGGAGGACAGTATGGGTCTGTAAAGGGGTTTTGCTGAAAAAGGCACATATAATTTTGCTCTGGCCATGGCACAAGGGTAGAACCCGAAGGACATACGCTTGGGTGTGCAGGATTTGCAAGGATATAGCAGCCCTCTCCAAACTGGGTCTCATCATCCTCCCAGCATGAGGCATCCTCTACAAACCGGTAGCACCACCACTGCTTATCGTTAGGTGTACCCTGAATGGTTGCATCAGGGATCTCAAAATGATCGTCAGGGCAGAGGTGGGCAATCTGCCTGAAACAGCCATCATCTGTTTCCACCTGGCCTTCGGTGCAGGAGTTGGGAATTATACCTGTGTCTTTCCAGATACAGTTATAATTTCCCTCAAGCCAATCAGGGTGCCTGTGGCTCTCATAGCCAAGTTTGAAATGGATGTCCCTAAAAAATCCAATTTTGTTAAATGTCATTTTTAGGGGTTTGGCATCAAGCTCCATGGCATAGACTTCGCTGTAGCCTCCCTCAGAGTGGTTCTGGATTACCCCTCCTCTTATATGCTCATCCTGCAGCAGACAGTTTCCATTTATACGGCAGTTCTCCTTACACTCATTCTCATCAAAAAAGATCCCATTGTTTATGTCACACCTGTATGCCCCCTCGCAGCTGGCAGTGGCCTTACAGCCCTGTGAACACTCCCCTTCAGTGTAATAGAATTTTCCATCAAGGTTGCAGACGAACCCTGTTACAGGGACGTTTACTGCTATGCATTCCTGTGGCTCCTTACATGCGTTTTCACATGATTCACTATCAGGATAGGTCTGCTCATTAATAGGGCAGAAATATTCAAGATATGAATTACAGTCTGCCTCCTGCACGCAGTTTTTCTCACACTCTGCCTTGGTATTGTAACCCTGGCCATCAAGTGAACAGTCCCAGCTGTAATGATCATGCTGGTGTATTTCACACTCCTCTCCCTGCTTGCATTGCTGATTACAGGTGGTGATATCTGTATAGTTCTGGCCATTTAGGGAGCATGTCCACTGGGCATGATAGGTGCACTGGGCACTCTGCTGGCAGGCACTCTCACAGGCTGACAGGGTGTCGTATTTTAGCCCATTTAGAGAACACTTATAACGGGTGCGGGTTCTGGTTTCCTCAGTACATGAGCCTGTTGTCTGGCAGGCATCCTGGCACTGGGCCTGCGTATTATAAAGCTGGTTGTTTAGTGAACATCTATATCTCGTGATATCTACACAGGGGGCAAACGCCCTGGAGATAATGCTTCCGTTGGGTGTATACTTTACATAAACGGTACAGTGCGTTTTATCTGCGTTACACGTTGCCCAGGCAAGATATTTATATCCAAGGTGCCAATACCAGATGTACTCTGGGTCATGGTTATAATATATACAGTACCCACAGCAGCCATCGCCGCAAGCGGGATTACCTAGATAGCCAATACACACATGAGAAGAGCTATATACGTGTATGAAAAAGGTATGCCCGCCCAGACTCCCGATGACTGGACAGGAATTAGGACAGTCCTCGCACCACCAGCTATTACACTGAGTTTCTGTTTGTGGAGCGCAGCTGCCACTTTGAACACATCCGCTCACACAGGCCGATTGAGTCTCATATTCACTGTCATCAAGTGAACATACCCATACATCATACTCCTCCTCTATCTCAGAGCAGCTTCCTGTCTTTGTGCACTGGTGCAGGTCATTACATGGGTAGTGGTCTCCAAAAGGGCAGGTATAATATCCGCTGTCCTGGCACTCTCCCTGCTCGATACACGCATCGTTACAGGCCTGCTGGTTGTCGTATTCCTGGCCGTTTATTGGACAGTAATAGGTATAAGTGGGATGATTTGTATAGGTGCATGTCCCGGTTTTCGTACATATGTGTGTCTCCTCATCACAAGGTAGAGTTGGGTCAAGCGGGCATTGATACTTAGTCTGCTCCTGGCACTCTGTCTCGATAAAACAGTTATCGTCGCATTCTTCCTTGTCATCATAGTTTTCAGGCTGTTTATATGCTGGGCATACATATTTAAGCTCTGTCTTTGTTGTTTCCTGACAGTAGCCGCTTTTTTCACACTGGCCATCCTGGTTACATGGATATTGTGAGCCAAAGGGACAGGTGGCATGTTCTGGATCAATGGAGCAGGTACCTGGCTTATAACAGTTATTCTCGCAGGTAAGCAGATTGGCATACTGCTGCCCTGTCATATCACATATATAGGGATCAAACCCCTCAAGGTAACTCTGGGTAAACCACACCCCTATGGAGCCGTCTTCAATCCTGTCACTTGAGTTTGTAAACAAATCTCCCCTATTATTGTTGCAGGTATACTGGGCTGGATTAGAAAATTCTGTATATGTGCACATCCCCCTTACCGTATCCGGTCCTGCGCTGGTCTGGACAAATATGCCAAAGTTCATCCTGTTTGGGTCATTTTGGTAAGGGCTTGCCCAGCTTACGGTCAGATTATATGGGCACTCAGCAATGGCATCACTGCAGAAGGGTTCAAACTTGGTTGAAGGCAAAAAGTATCCCTCATAGGCCCCAATAGCCCTGTCTGGTATGGCCTTGGCCGTATAGGCATGAATCGTGTAGAGCCTTCCTGGCACCCCCATATTGAGGGGATTGTAAGGGAAATCAAGCCTTTGAGTGTGTGTCTTTGCCTCCCCCCAGACCTTGGTCACTATCCCAATAAAGTTTGTGTTTACGGAGAATGCCACATGCTGAAATTTTTTAAGCGGGGCAGGGGCTGAAACGCTGTAGATGTTTCCATCAGGGTGTTTGAACGTGAAGGTCCAGCTCCCACCACTGTAACAGAGACTCATTACCTCCTGGTTGTTATTATCAGTGCCCTTTATGACACATCCCTCATGTGTAAAATAACCCCAGAGCACGGCCGCCATGCCCCTTGAAAGCTGAAAGTCCACTGAGACTGAGGAGTTTGAGTTAAAGGGAGTATTTCTGGTGTCTGTTGATGGGTCATAGCAGATACTGTTACATAGCTCCTCGGCCGGCGGAGGGGTATCCTTTGGTTCTATGTACTTTACCACCCCTCTAAAACGGCTGTTTAGAGGGACATGTATTCCTGCACAGAGATATGAGTTTTCCTCCCTGGTGCACAGTTCACCGGTGGCCACGGTTAAAAGCCCCTCTTCAACCCAGAGATATTGGTAACTGCTATAATTTTGTGTAATTACCTCTGCATCCTCGGTGGATGCCGGGTGATACTGATAAGTGGGTGCTGAGAATTCATCAATGAATTCATCATGACTGTATTCCTGCACTGTCAGGGCATAGGTGATCATGGCATCATCTGTTTTTATCTCAACAAGATTCATGACACGTTCATCACCATATCCTGCCTTTATGATGGCCAAAAGAAAAACCAGGGTTAGGAAAACCCTCCTTCCCAAGTCTATTCCTCCTTTAGGAGTTCTGCGGTAGAAAGTGTAACTATCCTGTCAGGGACACGGTTTAGGCATGTATCTGCCGCAAAATACAGCTCATATTCTCCGGGATAGAGGAGCACAGATGGCATACTCACTATGATGGGCTGTAGTTCCCTAACAGCGGTAAGAAAGGGCTTTACATCATCAATACTTTCAAATTTTACCCATCTCCAGTTTTTATCCATGTAATACTGGATAAACCTTCCCTTGCGCAGGGTTCTTATGGCAAGGTACCACTCTGCTGGTGCCCCGGCGCAGCCTTTAAGGACTATCTCTATATTTGGAAGGCTCTCATCGGTTGATGGGTTTATGTAGTAATATTTTTCTCCGTTTATGGTTATCTCTGAATTTACCTCTCCCTCCTCCCCTTCGTTGAAGACGTAGGCTGGAGGAAGTATTATGCCTGAGAAGGGCCAGGTATCTACCGGGCTTTCTATTACCTGTACAATAAATGTCCCCGTATCAGGTGGGTGATTTCCAGACTTAACCATAAAAAACAGAGAATTCCCATCCGCATGTACCCGCGTTATGGAAGAGTCAGGGCTAAGGGGGACATCTTTGGGAAGCACCTCTATGGCTATGAATGAGCCATATCCCATCTGTGTCCAGGCAGGTGCATTATCATTATGTGTGATTGTAAGGCCACCAGGGGTAAGGAGGTATGTTTCTACATCACCTATTGTTTCAGTAAAGGTAAGGATAAAGTAGCGTTTGTTCTCCTCAATGCTAAATTGATAATATTTTTGTCTTACCTGCTGTGTTATTTCTCCCCGCAGGGCTGTGCCAGGGGTAATCTCAATTGTACCTTGAGGTATGGGATGCGGTTTTGTAATACCCCCTGAAAAAGGCCAGGTTTCCCTTCCACCTCCATACTGATAGTCCCCGTCCTTGCAGGGTACCTCATCCTCAATCAGCTCAATGATAAAACTACCATTATCTGGTAGATATCCTCCCCATCTAACCAGTATAAATAGTGGCCCTTTGGCATGAATTTGTGTGATAGGCGCGTCTCCACAGGGTACATCAGGAGGCAGTACCTCAAGGGCCATAAATGATCCATTTTCCATCTTCGTCCAGGCAGGTGGGCTAGCATTTTGAGCAATGGTATATCCACGGGAATTAAGGATTAATGCCAGTACGCTTCCTATGGTTTCAGGGAAGACAAGTATAAAATAGCGTTTATTCTGCTCAATATTAAACTTATAATATTTTAATTCCCCACCTGTTATTTTTCCCTCTAGGGCCATATTGGGGGTTATTTCAGGTACATCCTCTGGGACCGGGTAAGGCACAAAGATACTTCCATGGCTATAAGCACACATAAAGATTATCACTATGACTGGTAATACCCATCTCATGGCTACCTCCTATTTTTTGACAATGGATGCCCACGTGTAGGTGGCGATATCCATATCTGGCATACCGTCTGCCACAGGGTCATAGCCGTAAAAGAATGTAACCTCTGCAGGAAGGAGCATGAGGGCGGGAAATGCCGCTATGGTTTCGGGCTCTTTAGGAAGTGGACCTACGGTGAAGGGTCTTATTTCAGTGATTTCCTTAAAGACCTTCCATCTTCCATCCTCAAGGTAGTAGCATTTATTATCTATATTCTCACACACTACCAAAAACTGTTCTAGCTTCAGGTCACCTGTCCTCTTTGCCTTTGCCCTTACAATGAGCGTCTGTGTATCATCAGCCTCGATATAGATTGGGTATTGAGGCCCCTGGTTGTTTACAGACATGGTTATGGCAAAAGTGCCGGGTGTGATTATCGAAATTGGGGTCTGCTCAGGCCTGCTCACAGGGCCATTTATCAGCCAGCTCTCCCTGCCAGCGCCATATTTGTATACAGTCTCTGTTTCGTTATCATCCCCTTCTACCTCCATGGTTGGTATGTCATCAGAGAGCACCTCAATGGTGAAGCTTCCTGTAGCGGGGTAGGTCTCCTCTCCCCACTGTACATTGAGGTAAAGTTGAGCCTGCTCAGTTGAGGTTCTGAACTGATTTTTAAGCCCGCATCTCTGTCCTTCATAGCTGCATACCGCTTCATGGGGCATTACCTCTACCATCAGAAATGAGCCAAATCCCATCTGCGTCCAGTCGGGTGCATCGTTATTTTCTAGCCTGAAGGCAGAGGGGGAATCAGGGTTAGAGGTAATGGAGATTTTTGTATCTCCAATACCGGTGGGATTGCTGCCATTTTCAAAGTCAGGAAAGACCATGATATAATACCTTCTGTTTTGGGATACCCTGAATCTAAACCATGGCGATGGGCTATCGGCCCTAATCTCACTTCTATAAACCTGGCCCACTGTAATCCAGGCAGTCTCAGTGGCTGGCTGAATGGGGTTTTCAGTAAGGCCAGCAGTTAAAAAAAACAGGGTTAGTAACAGGCTCAGCAAAATCCTTAGATTTTTCATGTTAGGGCTCCTCCTCTGAACAAATCATATCCCTGGATGCCTCGTATACTGCCTGCATGGCTGACGCTGCCTCAGGAAACATGTCTATGCAGCCGCATTCGGCATCCAGAGGTTTGTAATGGGTTTCTCCTGGCTCAAGGGGGCAGTGCCAGTTTCCCTGTGCATCCTGACTGCACTGTTTTATGATGTACTCCCTGGTAGTTGGGCTGGTTGTAGCCGTGGCCTTGTTTTCATCCATAGGGTCAGGCTGGGGATAGGCGGTTGTATCTGTTCTTGTCCTGGTTACCACACAGACCATTTCACATTCTTCATAAGTTGTGGGAAATTGATTAAGTGGGATGGTGCCTGTACCTATCAGGGGGTCCTCATACTCACCTGTCTCCGGGTTGGCTGTGTCCATGGCCGTCTTTGCACGGCTTGTATCTGCCTGATAGGTATAATTCTCCTGGCAGTCATATCTCTTTTTTACCATCCACCACATATCAGGACCTGAGGCAAGCACTGTGGTCTGCCCAGTGTCAAGGTCAGTTGATGTCATCTGTGTGCCATCAACACATATGCGGTAGCGGTGGCCACTGTTTGGATCCTGGTAGGCCTTGCAGGAGGGAATTGGGGTCTCACCGGTAGACTCACCTCCCCTAAAGGTATAAATACAGTTTCCTGCATAATCGCACACCTGAACATCCTGAGGATGGGAGCAGTCACAGTTTTGCGGGCAGCTGCACTCCCCACTTGAGGTAACCACCTGCTGCTGCTCAGCGGTAATAATCTCATAGGTAAACCATCCCTCTCCCCCATCAGAGCCAGTTGATACCGTTGCCCTGAATTCATTTATGCCTGAATGCAGGTACTGTGGGGGAATGGCCACATCATAGCCGTACCACCGGATACCGCCGTGACGGTCGGTCAGTGGGGGCAAAGGCCAGTCCTCATAGACCAGATGTTCGTTTACATAGACCCTTACCTCATCATCATATGCAATCAGGGGAAGACGGGCACTTATTACCCGTTTATCCCCCAGATCTACTTGCCCTGTGATGACATGGAGACCTTTGCCCCAGTAATTATTGTGTGCCGGTGGTATAGGTGTACCGATGGTCCCCGTAATTGGGTCGTTGATTACCTCCTTTGTTGTAAAATCATGTGTAATGGTGCAGAAGTAACCGCTGTGTCCCTCATTTATCGCAATGGAGCCTGCAAGCTGGCTGTAATAGCTGTTGGGGTCTGAGGCCTGGGCTGCTACCTCCTCATCTACGGGTAAGGCCCCTGTCTGGTATCCCTCCTTTAGGGCCTGTGGACTGGTCCTTGAGGCAGAGCTTCCCTGTTCATAGGTGGGATCTGCCACGTGGGTGCATTCAGAGGATGACTGTCCATAGAATCTTATGGATAATTCATCCAGTGCCAGTTCTGCCTTTGTAACAGCAATATCCCTTGCCTGGGCAAGGGTGGTTGAGGCCCCTGCCCCAAGGTCCTGAAGGACATCAGCAAGCATAGCGGTTAGCACACCGCCACAGGAGCTGTTCACACAGTAGCACTGGCCTGCCCCTGACATATCAGGGACAGGGGAAAGTATAATGTGGCCATTTTCATCTACTGCCCAGACATAATAGGTGCACCTGTCCCATGTGCCTGGACTGCATACCACTACTCCATGGGTGCATACACCGCTGGCATAACTGGTCTCACTTCCTGCAAAGTCCTCAAAGGTTGGTGAGTATGTATGGTCAGGAATGCCGTCATAGTCTGTATCTTGATTGATTACCAGCCTGAAATCATTTGTACCTGAGGGTATGATCGTAATCTTAAGGAATTCCACAGCAGAGGGACACTGAAGCTGAGCATTAAATCCCTGATACTCCTTGCAACTGCCAGGGCATTTTTCCTGGCACTCCATTATGGACGGATAGAGGCGATGATTTGCCTGGCATTCATAGGATGTCTGTATGGTTTTCATCCGTGTTTCACCAGAAATCAGTGGCTTGATTATCCTCTCATTCATCCCTTCTGTGGTGCCAAGGGTCTGCCTTGCTGTATTGGCAAGGTCCTCCCCTAGCCTTCTAGATTCCTCAACATCATCGCAAAAACCACCTACACCGCTTAAAAGGAGCACTGTCAGTATAAGTAGGAATATTAAGGTTTTGTTTTTCACACTCCCTCCTAGAATGCGCAGCACTCTCTCTTTCTGTAGAGCATCCAGACAAAGTGGTCACAACGGCCCGGAACTGGTGGATTTTTTCCTTGACTCCAGGTTATTGATGGACGCCCGATGGGCATCCTCTTTCCCATGCAAACAGGAAACAGCATAAGCCAGGAGTACTGGGACTTTTTCCAGAAAGGCCTTATATACGGCTGACACATACCTGTTACCGTGGGCCGGCCGGTGGTGATAATCCTGCCGGTAAGTGAACGGTAAAGCTGTTTATTTGCCAGGTCCAGATTTCCATTGGTATAGCCTGCTTCATCCATGGTATGACCTGTGGTTGGATAGATGCTTCCCCAGGTACCCATGCACCAGAAAAGAACGTCAATGGGCCTGCCAACCTTGGGCAGTGCTGATTTCGCTGCATCCACCATACATGCAAGCTGGGCCACGGGGTTGGCAAAGAGAACAGTGGCTGGGTCATTAAGTATGGCATTTAAGAGGTCGTTTTGCCAGAAAGGGTCTACCTCAGTAATATAGCTAACGTCTATCTCTCCCATAGGGGTAAGGCAGATAAAGTCCATGAACAATCTGATAATCCGCCAGACCTCGTAAGTAAGCTGGTGGACCTGGGCAAAGGGTGCCTGGTGTTCTCCATTGGACATCCTGTCAGCCTCCTTCCCTGCAAGCAGGCCCTTTATGGGAGCGGGGGTAGGGATATCAAATCCCAGTGAAGGGAAACAGAATGGTACCTTCACCACTTCATATGCCTCAATGGGCTCCCAGTGTCCTATGGCAAGGCCAGGAAGCGGAATGAATAGAGGTGGCCTAAGACAAAAACATATGGGAAATGGCCAGCTGGCCTTGGTATCGTATGCACCTGGAAATGGAAACAGGGGAACCGCCCCAATCTTTATGGGGAGGATGTTATAAAGGGTGGCGATAGAGTTTGTGAGCACCCTGAGCATTGTCTCAGGACTTGCGGGACACCCTGGCCTAAGCAGGGCCAGGGAGGGCAGAGATATGGTGGTGATAAGGAAGGCCATAAGTGATATTAGAATAATTGCTCTCTGCATAGCTGTTTCCGTAACGGTTTGTGAGATAAGTTTAGCGAGAGGCCAGGAGAGGTGAAGGGCGGGAAAGTGTCTATGTCAGGGCATTAGGGCACCTTTGGTTAAGAAAATTGCCCTTGGGATATTGGAGAATTTATAAAGAAGAAAGAATTAATGGAAAATGAGTTTAATACAATTCACGCCTGCCCTTTTCCTCCTCCTCTTTAATTCTACGTGTCCTTAGAAGCATAGCCCTAAGATTGGGTACACTCCGCTGCATCACCGTTAACTCCATAGGCTACTCTTCATCTTTTTGCTTAACAGCCATCATTTCATATAGATTTTAAGTAATCAGGTAATTCGGGAGTTTGCAATTAAGCTAATTTTAATTTAAGGTAGTTTATCAAAATGGAAATTATAGAAAAGGATAGCGTTTGGAAGGAAGCTACTGAGACATATTTTTGTGATTTTCTTAATTTTTTCTTCCCTGAAATTGCCAAAGATATTGATTTTGAAAAGGGTTATGACTTTTTGGACAAAAGAGCTTGAAAAAGTTGTCCAGAATGCAGAAATCGGAAAGAGATTGGCGGATATTTTAGTGAAGGTGTACCTTAAGGATGGCTCAGAGAAATGGCTGCTTATTCATATAGAAGTTCAAGGATATTTTGAAAAAGATTTTGCAAAAAGGATGTTTGTTTATAACTATCGCATATTTGACAGATATAACAAAGAGGTAGTAAGTCTTGCCATTTTGGCAGATCCATTACCTTATTTCAGACCAGACAAAATATGAGGTAAGTTATTGGGGATTTAAACATAAATTCGAATTTCCTATTGTTAAAATCCTTGATCACAAAGAAAAGTGGGCAGAATTAGAGAAAAGCAATAATCCCTTTGCCATTATTGTTATGGCTCATCTAAAGGAAATGGAAACAAAACAAGATATTAACCAGCGTTTATTTTGGAAAATCAGCTTAGTAAAAAGTCTTTATAAAAAAGGATATGGCAAAAAGGATATTTTATTGTTATATAAATTTATAGATTGGCTAGTGGCCTTGCCAGAGGATTTGGGGAGAAGGTTTCATGAAGAAATTATAAAATATGAGGAGGAAAGAAAGATGCCGTATATTACTACTGCAGAAAGGATTGGTATAGAAAAAGGGATAAAGCAGGGGATAAAAGAAGGGCTTCTAAAAGGTGTAAAATTAGGTCTAGAGTTAAAATTTGGGACTGAAGGTTTAAAAATTTATCCTGAAATAGAAGAAATAGATGATGTGGATGTATTAGAGGCCATCAGCGAGGCGATCAGATCTGCAAAAAACATAGAAGAAATTAAAGAAATTTATAAAAATATTAAATAATTAAAAGGATTAATTATGTCCCTCTTTATTGTATCCTACCTCTTGTCTTCAAAGTTAATGTGATATAAAATTTCAACGAAGGTCCAAGCTTTTATTGTTGACCTGAGAATCCCTCAACCTGGTATAATAATAGTTACTCCGATCTGTGCCAGGGAGATCTCCCCTGGCCTTGGCACCTGGCCTCCACCAATAAGCCCTGCATCAGAGATGGTGTGATGGGGTGCACGAAATGGTCTTTTATTGATTAAGGCTATCCCTGGTGGCATTAGCCCAGCTACACTATAGATGCGGGTAGTCTCTAGTGCCTCTTCAAGGCTTAGGGAGGGCAATATTGTGGGGAGCCTGTTTGCCAGCATTGTC
>Ga0190286_1000414_pt1 | contig 18068 bp, 16 predicted proteins | sample 48691834_MG_FD_183241 | JGI IMG/M metagenome (GOLD analysis project Ga0190286, IMG submission 183241) | Hydrothermal vent microbial mat bacterial communities from Southern Trench, Guaymas Basin, Mexico - 4869-18-3-4_MG | ecosystem: Environmental > Aquatic > Marine > Hydrothermal vents >... | reverse complement strand
GGGTGGTTTACTATATTTAACGTGGCTGGGGTGGGAGGATTCGAACCTCCGAATCCGGGATCCAAAGTCCCGTGCCTTACCGCTTGGCCACACCCCAATACTCCTGCGCGATTACAAGATTTCTTCGCTACCTGCATCCCGTACATTTCAAAACAAGAATTTTGTGTCAACTGGCTGACCTAGCAAAGGATAGCAGGTTCCTAAACGATTGTCAAGGCAACAGAGATGCCGATATGGTTGATTTGGTGAGTGATTAAAAAAATCTGCCATATTCTGAAAAATTTTCTAGGGATTGCAAACTTTCCAAAAAAGACACAATATGATATAAGAATTATTATGCTTGTAGAAATTTATGATACTACTTTAAGGGATGGCACTCAGGCCGAGGATTTCAACTTACAACTAGAAGATAAATTAAAGATTGCCCAAAGATTGGATGGATTAGGTGTGCATTATATTGAAGGTGGTTGGCCAGGTTCTAATCCCAAGGATGTTCAATTTTTTAAAAAGGTCAGGAATCTTTCTTTTAAGAAGGCAAAAATTGTAGCCTTTGGTAGTACCCATCACCCTGGCACTTTACCCAAAAATGATAAAAATCTAAGTGCCCTTTTAGAGGCAAAGACAGAGGTGATTACCATTTTTGGAAAGAGTTGGGATCTGCATGTGACAGATGTCCTGCGTATACCTTTAGAGAGGAACTTAGAGATCATCTATGATTCCTTGGCCTATTTAAGGCCTCACGTAAAAAGGCTATTTTATGATGCAGAACATTTTTTTGATGGTTTTAAAAGAAATTCAGAATATACACTAGCTACTATAGGTAAAGCGATAGAGGCCTCTGCAGATTGCATCATCTTATGTGATACAAATGGTGGGACATTGCCTTATGAAATGATAGAGATTGTAAAGACCATTAAAAATAAATTTCCAGGGCTTAATTGGGGCATACATGCCCACAATGATGCAGAGGTGGCTGTTGCCAATACTCTATTGGCTGTAAGATTAGGGGCCAGCCAGGTTCAAGGTACCATCAATGGGGTAGGGGAGAGGTGTGGTAATGCAAATCTATGTTCTGTTATACCTAACTTAAAACTAAAAATGGGGATTGATTGTGTAAGTGATAAACAGTTATCTAAACTCGTTTCCCTTTCACGATTTGTCACAGAACTTTTAAACATTCCACATCCCAAATACTTGCCTTATGTTGGAGGGAGTGCCTTTGCTCATAAAGGTGGAGTGCATGTAAGTGCTGTAGAGCGTAATCCCCATAGTTATGAGCATATCCCCCCAGAAAAGGTAGGTAGCAGCAGGCGTATTTTGGTCTCTGAACTTTCTGGGAAGGGCACTATTTTAAGCAAGGCAAAAGAATATGGTTTAATTCTAAGAGAAAAACACATAAAAAAGATCTTGAAGGAGGTAAAAGCCTTAGAAAATCTAGGATTTCAATTTGATGTAGCTGAGGCATCATTTGAACTTATGATGCGTCGTGCTTGTGGTGTCTTACCAGATTATTTTAAACTTCTTACATATAGGGTACACGATTATAATACATCAGAGGGCAGGCCTGTTGCTGAGGCAGAGATATGGGTTGAGGTAAAGGGTGAGACAAGGCATGCCATATCTTTGGGACAAGGACCGGTAAATGCCCTGGATAGGTCATTGCGTAAAGCAATAGAGGTTTTCTATCCAAATCTTAAAGAGATGGTCCTAGTAGATTATCGGGTAAGGGTATTACCAGGTACATCTGGTACAGAGGCAAAGATAAGGGTCTTAATAGAATCTAAGGATAGGCAGTCTAGTTGGCAAACAGTAGGGGTTTCTCATGATATTTTAGAGGCTAGTCTTCAGGCATTGATGGACGGTATCATCTATAAATTATTTAAAGTCCAACACTCATGACCTCGTTGACTCGTTAAATGATTAAGTCGTATAATCGTTAAATCGAGATTAGTTGATTCGTTGAATCGTTTAAACAATTAACTAATTAACCAATAGAGGAAGCGCTCAATGATGAATGGTTTTACTACTTAACGAGTCAACGAATTAACTATTTAACAAATTGATAAAAGAGAGTAGAGAAAGGAAAATTTTAATTTTGCTAGGTGGTATATTTTTCTTTAGTGTGCTAATAAGGGAATTCCCACATAGTTCCTTTTCAGGGAAAAGTAGCCCTATTGATTTAAACAACGCCAATATAGAGGATTTAGTTACACTACCTGGTATGGGCTATAAGACAGCTATAAAGATCATTGGATATAGAGAGACCCATGGCCCATTTAAAAGCCTAGAGGAACTTTTAGAGATAGAAGGAATTTCCATTAAAAAATTCAAAAAGTGGAAACCTTATTTCAAGATACAGGATACAGACATTGAAAAATGAAAATTTGAATCACTGATCGAGGTTGAACCTCCATCAGTTCCTCAGTATCGTAAAATAATGCCTGAACGTAAAGACTTTGTCCTTTCCTTCCATCCCTGTATTAAAGCAGACATTAATATCCTTTCAGCAGGAAGGCCACTTTCTAAGGCACAAAAGGATTTGGTTAAAAAGGCAAGGGCCATAATTTTGCCTCAAGGCTGTAAAGGGGAACTTTACTGGTTTTGTCGGTTACACTGCAAGCATGTCTTTCCCAATTATGACTATCGTTTCCCTGGCAAGGGTAAGGTGGGAGATGCCTTGGTCTTTAAACTTTTTGGTATGCCTTACCCCCCTACTTATATTTATTTTAACATAGAAGCTTTTTATAAAATGCACCCCAGTTTAAAAGGAATACCCTTTTCTTATCCATTTTTATTAAAAGGCGATTATGGTGGTGAAGGAAGTATGGTGTTTTTAATAAAAAATGACCATGATTTAAAAGAAAAATTGGCACTTTTAGGAAAAAACGAGGGTTTTGTTTTGCAAAAATATATCCCTACAGACCGTGATCTACGGGTAGTCATTATTGGGAAAAGGCGTTTTTATTATTGGAGGATACAGAGAGACAAAAATGAGTGGCAAACAAATATTAGAAAAGGGGCTGTTATTGACCATGAGGTATCTAAGGCCATTAAGGATGAACTAAATAACTTACTAGAAAGATTTTGTAAGGTTACAGGCATTAATCTAGCTGCCATAGATGTTCTTTATTCAAAGAATAGGCCATTTTTTTTAGAAATCAACTATTACTTTGGCAGAAGAGGACTAGGTGGCTCAGAGAGATTTTATCAGCTCTTAAATCAAGCAATAGAGGAGTGGCTTCCTGAAAGGGATTCAACTCAGCATTTTTCTTGACAAATTAGTATGGAAAAAACAGATATTCCGTAACCGTTCACGGGTTTAAAGGTTCAGGCCTGCCCGCTGAACCTGTGAACGCTTACGATTTTTTATACTTGACAATACCCACGAAAGTGAATAATTTTTTTATTTAATACCCTATAAAGCTGAGTGCAAAAACGAGGTGGGCATTATCTGAATAAGAAAAGAAAATTTAGGGGTAGTAGTGAGTCCATCCGTATGAATTGTTCTGGTGTAATTTCCTTGGTTGAATATGGTGCAGAAGTGGTAAGCGATATTTTGAAAAAAAACTGCTTAATGGAGTGAAGTTATGGGTGAAGAAGAAGTTGATAAAGAGAAGAAAGATGAGGATATTGAGGTCCTTAAGTCCCAACTTGAGGAAAAAAGCAAAGAGGCTGAAAAAAACTACGACCTATGGCTAAGGGCTATGGCTGAATTAGAAAATTATCGTAAACAGGTAAAGAAAGAGCAAGAGGTGTATATCAAATTTGCAAATGAGGCCCTTATTAAAGAGCTTTTACCTATCTTGGATAGCCTAGAAAGGGCCATAACCCATATTAACCCTTCTGCAGGTTTAGATAAACTGTCAGAAGGTATAGAACTTACTTTAAAACTTTTTCAAGATTGTCTTAAAAAATTTGGGATGAAACCTATAGAGACAATAGGGAAAAAATTTGACCCCCGTGTTCATGAAGCTGTAGAGGTAAGAAAAGATAGTGAACAAGAGGAAGACACTATAGTAGAGGAATATCAGAAGGGATATTTGCTCCATGATCGACTATTAAGGCCTGCCTTAGTAGTAGTGGCTAAAAGAAACAAGGTTCATTGACCATTTTGCATAATGTGGATAAATTGACATCATTAGTATTAAAAATAGTTTTTTACTCCTTACTCCTTACTCCTTACTCTTGTCTATCTGTCTCTCTTGCTTTAGGGGCAGGGATAATAGGAGGTAAACCTGTATATGGCATTGGTTGCCTCCTGCCGCTCTCTGGGCCACAACAATCTTCTGGAAGGCAAGTATTAAATGGGTTAATGTTGGCACTAGGCATCTTTGACAATCCATCCTTGCCTTATAAGATTTTTGTCTGGGACACCAAAAATGACCTTTATCAAGCAACTATGGGGGTTAAGGCCTTAAAGAAAAAAGGGGCTATGGTAATTATTAGTCTGCTCCAAGATGAAGCCGTAGAAGCAGTTTGTAACAAGGCACAAATTTTGGGCATTCCCATTATGGTACTTAGCCCTAAGCCCTATATCCCAGATATAGGTGATTGTGTATTCAGAGATTTTGTAACACCAAAAATCCAGGTAAAAAACCTAGTTAATTATGTATTTAATCAGTTAAAATTTTCTTCTTTTGCTATTCTTCGTCCCAAAAATAGTTATGGAAAGGAATTCTCTGAGGCCTTTAAAGTCACGGTCTTTGGCTATGGAGGAAAAATTATTAAAGATGTAGCTTATTCCCCTGATACCAAAGATTTTAAGCCCCAAATAGAGACTATCGTTAAATCTCATTTTGATGCCATATTTATCCCAGACGAACCTTTAGTGGCTGCCCTGATTATATCGCAGTTTGCCTTTTATGCTGAAACGGATTTGATTTTTCTTGGTACTGATCTTTGGTATACATCTCAATTTATTAAACTGATTGAAGGACAATTTAAAACTGCCTATTTTGCAGTAGGATTTACTGAGAAGGCCAGAGAATTTTGCGTAGCAGAATTTGTTAAGAGGTTTAAGGCAAGATATAATGAGCCACCCCAATATTTAGCTGCTCAGGCCTATGATATAGGTGAAATACTAGTTTATCTATCAAGCCAACAAACACAGGATATACAATCCATGTTAATTCTAAACAATTTTCATGGGGTTACAGGGATTACCTCATTTTTGCCCAATGGGGATGTAGATAAAAAATTACATATTATGCAGATAATAAGTGGACGCTTTACCTTGGTTCGCTAGTTTAAAATAGCACTCCGCTTCAAAACTTTTACAAGCTACAAGCTCCATGCCTCAGGCTTCATGTTTCTAAATGATGCACAATTTGCGATCTACTTAAACTAATCTCTCAATCTCTATCCTCTTCTTGTATTTTGTATCTTGTGGCCTGTAGCTTGCGTCTTGTAGCATGTATTAGAATATTAAAGTATTTTGTCTGTTTCCTCCACTACTTGTTTCATCCAAAGACTAAAGCGATGCACACTCCTATTTACTAGTTCTTTTTTTATTTTGTCAAATAAATGCTTATGCTCTAAAACGTCTATCAAAAGCGCATAGTCACCAGGGTCTGTTACTACTACAGAATCATTTTTCAACCCAAAATATATAAGGTCAAGTCCACCTATATCATGAGGCATTTCAGGTACTACTATCAAAGCATCTATATTTTTATCAATATTTCTATTGATCTTTTTAAATCCGAGGGTTTTCCCATTGGTTAAATAATAATACAGGCAATTTTTTATGAAGTCAGACTTATTCTTAAAACCTACACTAAAACCATAGACCACTTCCTTCACCCCTATACTGACAAATTCCTGATGCCACTCCTCCTCCCATAAAGATTTTTTTGCCCGAACTACCTGACCTTTAGAAGTGCCTGGAGTAGCATAAATAGAAAAACTACGTTGGTTTAAGACATGGCACAATTCTAATAAGTTTCTCTTATCACTTACAGAAATTAGAGCATTACCCATTGCCTATCATTAAAAAATGGCACATATTGGAAAAAATGTCAATACACCAAAGGGACTAAGCCTACTTTGGAATCTGCTGCCCAAAGTGGAAGAGAAGGCATCCTGGAAGATGTTTACAGACGGCTGTTTTTTATATAAGTTTATGGTGTATGAAGCGGCTAAAGGTAATAGACCAAGATAGGTGTGTGGGCTGTGAGCTTTGTATGTTTGCCTGCCAGCGCCGTTTTGGCGAAGGCGGTTTTGGAAAATCTACCATTTTTGTCCATTCTCGTGGGGGTATGAGCCGTGGTTTTACAGTAGTGGTATGCCGAGCATGCGAAGACCCTCCGTGTGCCTTAGTCTGTCCAACGGATGCCTTGCAGGTGCGAAAGGGAGGAGGTGTAATTTTGCAATCTCATAAGTGCATTGGCTGTGGAAATTGTAGAGATGCTTGTACCATCGGGGCGGTTTTCTGGGATGAAGAAGCAAACAAACCAGCCATTTGCATCCATTGTGGCTATTGCGCTAAATATTGTCCCCATGGCGTTATTGCCTTAGTGGAAAAGAAAAAATTAGATGTTAAAACATGATCCTCTCCAAAAAGTGCTGTATATAGATCTAACCGGAAGGCGCTCTTGGAGCGAATATCGCCCGGAACTCTTTGAAAAATATATAGGTGGTGCCGGGGTGGCAAGTGCTCTTTTGCAAGAACACTGTCCCCAAGGAGCTGACCCTTTGGGCCCAGATAATCCCATTATTTTTGCTGTTGGTCCTTTAGTGGGCCTCTTTCCTATGGCTTCCAAAACAGTAGCTATGTTTAAATCCCCCCATACAGGCAATTTCGGAGAGAGTCACGCTGGTGGCCGCAGTGCAGTCAGTATTCGTCTGGCAGGTTATGGGGCAATTGTCATTAAGGGGGCTAGCCAAACACCTTTGTATATTACCATTTTTAATGACAAAGTCCAGTTTTACGATGGAAGAGGTATTTGGGGTATGAAAAGTAATTTGGCTGCCCGAGCCCTCAGAGAAAGAGAGCCTGGTTCTGGAATGCGCACTATCATGCGAATTGGTTTAGCTGGAGAACGTTTGGTAAGTTATGCCTGTTTAATTACCGAAACATACCGTCATTTTGGGCGTATGGGGCTAGGTACTGTATTTGGTAGTAAAAAGTTGAAGGCCATGATTATTGGAGGTAAACAGAGCTTACCAGTGGCAGATAAGAAAAATTATAAAAAGATTTATGACGAAATTTTCCATCAAATTTTAACTGATTCGTCTTTGAAGAAGTACCATGATTTAGGTACAGCCTTAAATCTTGTGCCTTTGAATAAGCTAAGGGCGCTTCCTACAAAGAATTTGCAGGATGCCTATTTCGAAGGAGTAGAAAGGATTTCAGGGGAAAATCTGGCAGAGAATTATCTGGGACGACGGATTGCTTGTACTCATTGTCCTATTGCCTGTATCCACTTAGCGGCCTTAAGGGAGCCTTACTTAGATGAACCCTATTTTTACAAAACTACTTTTATGTCTTATGATTATGAGCTTGTTTACGCCCTGGGAACTATGTTGGGTCTTGACAACCCAAAGGGATTATTTCACTTGATGGATGAAATAGAGGTTCTGGGGTTAGATGCCATTACAACAGGGGTGGTACTTGCTTGGATAACTGAATCCTTTAATAAAGGACTTATCACCAAAAGAGAAACAATAGACTTACAGCCCAAATGGGGTGAATATCAGACATACAGAGAAATGGTAAGGAATATTGTTCTCCAGCCCAATGAATTTTATCAAATTGTTGCCAAAGGTGTGGAACATACCTCTGAGATATATGGAGGAAAGGATTTTGCATTAGCTTTTGGGAGAAATGAAATGCCTGGGTATCACACAGGGTACGGAAGCTATTTGACATTCTTAACGGGTGCCCGTCATAGTCACCTAGACTCAGGAGGTTATGGACTAGATAGAAAAATTTTAGGTAAAGAAGGGCTTGGCCCAAATTTTTATGCAGAAGAATTGTTAAAGGAGGAATGCCACAGGCAGATATTATGTTCCTTGGTTATTTGTTTATTTGCTAGAGGGGTCTACACCCATGAAGTAATTTCTCAAGCTCTAGAAACAGCAGGATTTAATCTTAAGGTAGATGAATTGATGAAAATAGGAAGGGAAATATTAAAACAAAAATATGTTTTTAAAATGAGAGAGGGGTTCTCATTTGAAAGATTATCCATCCCAAAGCGCATATTGGAAACACCTTCCCCTTTTGGGGTGCTTAAGGAAGGTTTTCTAAAAGAGGCTGTCCTTTTGTATAAAAAATTGCTTTTAGGAGGACAAAATGAGATTTAATGATGCTTACATCATAGTAGATGAAAAAAATTTTTTAATCGTAATGCGCCAATTAGGTGACTTGCCAAAGGATATAGATGTTAGTGGCCTGTCTTATGGTGAGCAGCAAGAGTTACGTCCTGTAAAAGATGTTCTAATAGAGTGGAAATTGGAATTAGATGAAAAAGGGAAGAAGGCATTAGAAGAATTGAAAAAACAGGTAGTAATAGAAGACCATGGTGCATCCCTGGACAAGGCAGGAAGATATTATCTATCTCAAAGGCGCTTAGAGGAATTGACTGAGATTATAGAAAAAATTTAGCAAAGGGCTAGAAAGTTAGTAATAAGGTGGGTAGAGAATAGGAGATCTTGTCTTATCCACTGCTAACCCATTTTAGAGATGATTCTATCAGAAAATTCATTATGGCAATTTTGACGTTATTTACCATTATGTTAAATATTTTTTCTCCAGCGTGGATGTTTGATACCCAGTTTTTTAATCCTATAGTTTAATACCCTTCTAGTTATGCCAAGTTTTTCCGCTGCATTCTTTTGAACCCATAGACATTTTTCTAATGCGTCTAAAATTACTTTTCTTTCCACATCTGACAAAGATTGTATAGAAGAATCTCCTTTAGGAAAATCAGTGTACTCAGATAAAATAGTGTCTTTATTCAACATTATACTATCCTTTTTAATTATGGTATCTTCGGTAAGCAATATGGCTCTTTCAATGGTATTAGAAAGTTCTCGAAGGTTACCTGGCCAATGATAACGCTTAAAGATCTCCAATACCTCAGGGTGGAATCCCTCAATATGTTTTTTTATATTTCGGGAGTGTTTCTTAAGAAAATAAAAAGCCAGGCCTTCTATGTCTTCCCCTCTTTCTCTTAGGAGAGGTAAATAGATATTCATTACATTAATCCGATAATAAAGATCTTGTCTAAATCTTCCTGCATGGATTTCCTGTTCTAAATTCTTGTTTGTGGCAGCTATAATCCTAATATCAGAATAAATAGTTTTATTTCCTCCAAGCCTTTCAAATTTCCTTTCTTCCAAAAAGCGTAAAAGCTTTGATTGTAATGCAGGACTGAGGTCTCCAATCTCGTCTAAAAAGACAGTTCCCCCATTTGCCTGTTCAAATCTACCGATTCTGGTTTTTGTAGCCCCGGTAAAGGTTCCTTTTTCATGTCCAAACAATTCACTTTCTAATAAGGTTTCAGGAATATTAGCACAGTTAATTTCAACAAAAGGCCCTTCTTTGCGATAACTGTTGAAATGAATTGCTCCAGCCAGAAAACTTTTTCCTGTACCTGTCTCTCCTGTCATTAAAATAGTAGAATCTGTCTTACATATCTTTCTTATGATACTAATTATCCTTTTCATGCTGGAACTTTTAGCAATAATACCATCAAGGTTATAGATGATATCTTGCTGTCGCCTCAAATAGGCAATCTCATATTTAAAACTCCGGTTTTCTAATGCCTTCTCAACCGAATTTTTTATCTTTTCGCCAGAAACTGGTTTGACAATAAAATCATAAGCCCCCCTTTTGATTGTCTCTACGATTTGTTCTGTCCGATTGCTGCCCATGACAATTATAGGGGTGGTTGGTGAAATAGATTTGCTGGATTCTAGTAGCTGCATTGCATTTACGTTAGCCAAGTCTATATCTATAACAATCAAGTCATAAATTATCCTTTCTAGTTTTGCAAAGATGTTGTCTTTATTTGGCCAAAATTCAAGGGTATTTTCTGCTCCCAACGTATATTTTAGTAAACTTCTTAAAACCAATTCCTCTGTAGCTATTAAAAATCGGGGCATGTCACAATTTCGAAACGCAAATTACAAATTTGTTATTAATAATAACAAAAGTCCTTTTCTTTGTCAACTAGACTTTCAGGCACCGTCCCAAGCCATGTGTAAATTCAGTTGCAATTGAATTATTATGGCTTATCCTCCTAATAACAAATAAATTTAACTTGAGAATTCCCTGTGGCTTGCCACAGGGTTACCTTAGGTAGTAGTCTTGCCATGTGGTCAAGGAGGAAGGGAAAAGGGGTGAGGTAAAGAAAGGGTATCATTGTGCATGGCAGATACATTACCACATAGTGTTTCCTGTGAAGTATAGGAAAGCATTGTTGGAAGAGGATGTAGTGGAGATAATAAAAGAGACAGCATGGGGAATACAGGAGAGGTATGCAATAGAGTTTGAAGCTTTGGGGATGGATAGAGATCATGTTCACATACTTTGCAGTGCACATCCAACATCCAAAAGTAGCTCCTGGTGAGATAGTGAGGATATTCAAGAACATAACAGCGAGGTAGATTTTCAGGAGGAAACCGACGATAAAGAAGGAATTATGGGGAGGAGAATTTTGGACAGATGGATATTATGTTGCGACTGTGGGGGGAGAGGGCAAACTGGAGTGCAGTGGAGAGATACATAAAGAGACAAGGTAAACCTAGAGAGGAATTGAGGCAACTGAAATTATTTAATTGATACCCCGCAGCTTGCTGCGGGGAGGTTCATTGTTAATTTTAGCTTGAATCAGCAGCCTCCAGCTTTGAGCCTTGAACTTTTAACCTTCAGCCATTTTTATCCAGGGATTGGAGAAAGCTAACTTTTGTTTTAGCCTTTTAGCCACATCTTGAGGCAAACCTATATCTTTTAAGGCCTTTACATCTGCCTTTTTTATCTCTTCTAAGGAATGAAAGTGTTTCCAGAGCACCGCCTTCCTCTTGGGGCCCAAGCCCGGAATATTATCCAATATGGATGAAACTACAGCCTTTCTGTGTAGGCGTTTATAATAGGTAATGGCAAATCTATGGGCCTCGTCGCGGATGTGCTTAAGAAGAATTAATGTTTTGGCATGACCATTCAAAGCCAAAGGTTGTTTATAATTTTTTAGATAAATTTTGTCTTCTTCACCTTCTTTTCCCTTTGCTATGGCAATGACTTCAATATCTTTTAAACCTTGCTTAGCCAAGGTCTTTTCTGCTATAGCAAGTTGCCCCTTTCCACCATCAATCATAACTAAATCTGGCAGTACATCAGTATAGGAGAACCTGCGTTTTAGCACCTCCTCCATCATTCCATAGTCGTCTGGATGGCCTGAATATTCTAATCTAAAACGACGGTATTCATCTTTGTCTGAAAGCCCATTAGTAAATACTACCATAGAGGCCACTGCATACTGTCCCTTGATATTAGAGACATCAAAACACTCTATCCTCTTTGGAATCTTAGATAGAAAGAGCTCTTTTTTTAAGGCTTCTAAGACATTGCTCTCCTTTAGTCTTGTTTCCACACGCAATCTTGCATTATCTATAGCCATTTTTAAGAGCCTTAGCCTATTACCCCTCTTAGGACATAAAATGTTTACTTTATAACCTGCCTTCTCAGAAAGCCACTCCTCCAATACCCCTTTTTCTTCTAAATGAAATGGAATAATTACCTCTTTTGGTATCATATCCTGCTTGAAATAAAATTGCTTAAAGGATTGAGAAAATGCCTCTTCTTTATCGGATCTTCTAAGGCTCAATATATATTCTAGCTCTCCAATTAAAAGGCCATGCCTTATAAGCAGTATCACTACTTGCAGCCTCTTTTTTGAAGGGGTAAGGAAGTGGCCAAATACATCCCTATCAACAAAGTCACTAGAGACCATACTCTGCCTCTCTAATGTGTATTTTACAGCCTTGATACGGTCACGATAGAATGCTGCCTGTTCAAACTCCAATGCATCTGCTGCCCTTTTCATCTCCCTTTCCAGGTCTTCCAAAATTTCCTTTCTTTTCCCCTTTAAGAAAAGGGATGCCTGTTTTGCCAATCTCAAATAGCCTTCTTCGTTTACATAACCTACACAAGGGGCCAGACAGCGACCAATCTGGTAATTGAGACAAGGCCTGATGCGGTTTTTAAATTCATGATCACTGCATTTACGCAATGGAAAAAGCCTATCCATGGCCTTAAGGGTCTCCCTTACTGCCTTAGAAGATGTAAATGGGCCAAAATAGGCAGCTCCGTCCCTCTTCATCCTCCTTACAATGATAATCCTGGGCCACTTTTGCTTTAAATCCAGTCTAAGATAGGGATAATTTTTATCATCCCTTAAAACTACATTATAGCGGGGGCAATAGGTCTTGATGAGATTGCACTCTAAAATCAATGCCTCTTTTTCTGAGGTGGTTACTAAATAGTCAACCTTATCTATATTTTTAAGCAGGGCTCTTGTCTTTGAAGAAGGAGGCCTTTGAAAATAGGTGTTTACACGCTTATGGAGGTCTTTTGCCTTGCCTATATAGATAATATCCCCATTTTTATCCTTTATCAAATAGACACCAGGCTGGTGAGGAAGATTATTTACCTCTTTTAAAAATCCCTCTTGCATATATATTTTTTATCAAAAGAAGAGAGATGGGGCAATCCCCAAAATTGCCTCTTTTACCAGTTATCAGTCTATTTTGAAACTCATTAACTTTTTCCAGAAAACCATAACCAAATTTATTGGCTGAATAGTTATAAGTTTTTATGAGTTTTGACTTTGACATGGCTCTAAGCAAACTATTGATTTTAGTATGTGATAATAGTATGTTAAATGAAAATAAAATTAGGTGACGCTTTGGGGTCTGACGCTTTGGGGTCTGACGCTTTGGGGTCTGGTCTCAACATTTAACATTACCTTTCTTTAAAGCTTCTATTACCATATTTTTTGTACTTAAAGCCCTTTTATCTATATTGACTTTGCTCTCAAATCTCTTAGCTGCCTGAGAAACAGCAGCATAATCCATCTCAAACAATTCCCCTATTTCTTTTAAAGACAATGTAGAATGTTTTTTGATTAAATACAATGCCAGTTGACGGTAGATGTTACTCTTTCGTTTGCTAAAGATTTCATTCCTTTTTATTCCAAATACCTCTGAGATTTTATTAATTATCTCCTCTGCTCTATACGATTCAATGAGCCTCGTCTCTCTAATTTCCCTCTTTTTGCCTATGGATTTTATTCTTTCTTTTATCTCTTCTATAAAGGACTTGCTTCCAAGAGCCACCCCCTTATAGGCATTCTCAAAAGGATTGTCCATACCTATGTTTTCAAGCACAAATTTCCTGTATTTTTTCGCAGCTTTAGTCAAATCGTTATCAAACTGGCTCAATATAAATGAGGTGTCAAGTTTCTTCATAATAGGTTCTTTTCCTCCAATATAATCCAAATAACTGCTCCATTTATATTCTTCGATATTCTTAACCATCCTTGCCCTTAGTGGATTTAGGTGAATATATGCCGAGAGCTTTAAAGCATAACTATCTTCATCAACGAGAATTGATTTGTATCTCCCCTGAAATATCACTCCCACAATCTTATACCTTGCCTTGAGCCAGTTGGAATAAGAGGTATTGAGATAGTGAATCCCATCTGTTATATTGGCAAGCGGTGTTTTTATAAATAGGTGATAATGATTGTCCATAAGACAATACGCATAGCAGATAAATGAATATTTCACAAATGACTCATTCATCTTATCCAAAAATACACTTTTGTCTCTGTCTGAATAGAAAATATTATCCATTCTGTTTCCTCTTGCTGTTATGTGATAGACAGCATCTTCAAAGGATAGCCTTAAGGGTCTTGCCATGGTGAAAACAGAATATCATAAAACCTGTCTAAAGTCAAATGTTGAGACCCGACCCCTTTCCCCCTCTACGCATGATATTAAAGATGCACAAAAGATATTGTCAGCATGTAAAAAATACTTGCTGAAGGGTTAAAAATGTCTCTCCTGGTTGATAACCCCATTATTAATTTTGCTGATATGGAATCTGCCAAAAAATCCAAAACGCCTTTTAAATTCGTCAAATAGTTGAATCGTCAATTCGTCAAATAGTAAAACCATCATCGTTCATCGTTTCTTCTTAACGATTTAACCAAGCTATACTCTTAACTCTACAATATCCTTATCGCAAAGGACATAATTCTTTTCTACACGAAGGCCATTTGATTTTTTATTCCATATACGAGCAAACTTAAGTTTAGCAGCAATCTCTTTATGCACCCTTTCAGCCAGGCCTAAAATAGTGCTCCCTTTTTCTAAAACATAGGGTTCATTTAAGTCAGGTTTTTTTCCAGGGGTCTTAGAATATACCCTTATAATGTCTAAGGCTTGATAAAGGTGTTTTCCTAGCAAATCTAAATTTTCATTTTTTTGGGCAGAGATAGATATTATAGATATTAAAGGTAAAATCACATCCCATTTAAAATTGGCCAATCTCTCTGACGCTCCAGGCATGTCCTGTTTGTTTAAAGCAACTACAATCTTTTTTATGGTAAAACCATATATGTCTTGTAAAACATCTTTTGGAATGATTTTAAATGTCCTTAAAAGTCTAAGTGTTTCTTCCCACTGTTTAAGGGGGTCATCTGTTAAATCAAGTATAATCAGTAATACATCCGCCCTTTTTAAAATATCAATAAACCATGGTTCTGCCACCTCACTAAGGGGTGGGGTATCCACTAACTGGATATTTATATCTTCATAATCCATCATCCCTGGGGTAGGAGTACGTGTAGTAAATGGATAATCTGCCACTTCGGGCTTGGCTCTGGTGACTGCCCTAAGCAAGCTAGATTTTCCTACATTTGGAAGCCCTGTGATAACTACCTGCCCAGCACCTTCTTTATCTATATAATAACTTGCCCTTCTTCCACCTTTGTATTTTTGTGAAATAATAACATCTTTCAACCTGGCAATCTTTCTGCGCAAGGCCGCCCTTAACTTGTCAGTGCCTTTGTGTTTTGGCATGATCATTAACATTTCTTCTAAAGATGAAATCTTTTCTTGGGGGGTCTTGGCCTGGCGATACTTCCTTTCGGTTTGAAAATACTCAGGGGGTAGATTTGCTGGCATATTTTAGCTACTATCAATTTAGCCAATTATTGTCAAGTTGCTGGTATATAAGTCACATATGTAAATTTTTTCTCTTTTTCCCTATACTTTAACCATTTTTGTGAGTTTATGAGTAACTTCTCCATTTTCTTCAGCTATCCTTCAACATCCCGACGTTGCCGTTCGAGTTCTTCTGGAGGAAAATCGGCCATAGGGACATCGTGCTTGGCCATTAGATCAAAAAGATCATGACGGCTTACATTCAGGAGATCCGCTGCTCGTCCTTGAGATATCTTCCCCTTTCGCAGAAGCTCCATTACCGCTCCTTGTTTTGCCTTTTTTAAAATTTCTTCATCTTGGAGGTTCTTCTCTGGAACCTCATCTGAAAATTCTAAGACTACTCTTCTCATGGTTACTGCCCCTCCTTTATTTTTTATTAAAAAGCATATTTTTCTCACTGCCACTTTCAGTATAAAGGATATAATAGATTTATCAACAAAAGTGACTTATATTGAGGGGAATACAAGAAACAGGGGATATTGAATGTTAGCTCTTTTAATCTGTGGGCAACACATAGAGTCATGATGAGAGAAAAAAAGGTGCCATGACATTATAGCTATTCTTTATTCAAATTTTCTACTGATATGGTTTTAACTATCTGTCAAGAAAATGATCTAACCCCGCCTATTTTCTCATTTCCTTGTTTTCTTGTTAAAAATACCCTTGTCCAAAAATCAATCGTGGATTTTGGGGGATCGTCTTGACTTTTGACTAAGCTCCCCTGCCATTATGCCTCTTTTGTCAAATGTGGACAGGCTGTTGAAAAAAATCAGATGCACATTAAGACATTTTATTCCTTTATCCAACCTGTTTCCTAGTTTAGCACGCCGCTTCGCTTGCTGTCAAAGCTGCTCCGTTTCACTCCGCACCCTGAAGGGCTTGGTCTTGATGGTTTAACGGAGCAATCTGCTAAGCTATAAATAGGTTGGTAAAGTTAACCTTGAGGTATCACTGTCACCTAAAAGCTGAAACAACCAACATCAAAAGTTATAAGGAGTGCTTGCCCGCCTGCCTGCGGGCAGGGGCAAACAGGTCGCTGCGCTCCTCCTTGACAGAAAAGTACTCCCTTAAAGAAAGTGTGCTTTTCCCTTATTCCACTTATTGAACGCCAAAAATCCTTAATTTATCAATGTTTTTAAAGATTAACGCCCAAATTTTGGGGAAGTGCAAAACCTTGATCCTTGACATTTTATGCATTTTATTTTATAGTAAGGCTGCTTACCAATCGGTAAGTAATTATTGAAAGGATCATTGTAATGCTAAGTGGAAAAAGAATAACATCAATCGTTTCGGTTTTTAACGAGGAAAAAACTGTAAAAAATGTGATTGCCAGTTTGTTAAATTGTGAGCTAATCGACGAAATTATCGTGGTTAATGACGGCTCTACCGACGGCACTTCAAAAATACTAAATCAGTTGTTTGAATTTCACCAATTCCGTTATGTGAAATTTGATAAAAACAAAGGAAAATCATACGCAATGGTAGCAGGTGTAGAGAATTCAACAGGAGAAATCATCGTATTTGTTGATGCTGATATTATAGGATTAAATTGTGAACATATAGAAAAATTAATATTTCCTTTGGTGTCAAATCAGGCAGATATGGTAATTGGATATCGTCTTTCAGAAAAAAGTCCAAAAGTGGATATAACAGGACCTATCGATGTATGGCTGGGAGGAGAAAGAGCCTGCTATAAAAAAGATATATTGCCTATTATCAATAGAATGAGCAAAACTAAATATGGATCTGAAACTTTTCTTAACCTATATTACAAAAGCAAGAATAAAAAAATTAAAATAGTTAAATTAGACGGGCTTATCCATTTAAAAAAATATGAAAAATATAAGTTAGATACTGCGGCTTTAAATTATACAAAGGCCAGCCTCCAAATTGTCAGTACCGTAGCTATCAATTACTTTTTAGTTTTCAATGTAGTCAAGAAGATTTTTAAAATGCCCATTTTTAGGCTTGTGAAATGGTTATAGCTGCTTTTGGGTTTGGATTACTTTATTCTGTGCCATTAGGTTCCTTAGGACAGATAATGTTAAACAGAGCTGTAGATAAGGGATTCTGGCAGGCGTTTTCCATTGCTACCATAGGGGCAATAGCTGACTTTTTTCTGTGCGAAACCTTTTTAATAGGAATAGTTTCTATTGGAGATCTAAACCCATGGCTGAAAATAACTCTTCAACTAACAGGCTTAATCTTTCTTTTCTATATCGGGATAAAGGAACTTATCCTGCCCCTTTTTATAGGCCGAAAAGGTAAAACCACCACATCTCATAAAGATAAATTGACCAGAAAGCCTAAGTTGAATGGAAAAACAATATTAGAAAATGTATTTTTGGTAGGAATTTACTATCTCTCTAATCCAACGTACATAGCTTTCTGGATCACATTCTCTGCTCTAATAAACCAGAAATTTATCTCCCACCACAGTTTGTTTTACTATACCCTTTTCAGTGTTATATTTTCTTTTGGGTCTTTGATGTGTCAATATATCTCAATATTATTTGTAAGAAAGATAGGAAAGAGCAGCGTGAAAAAGGCGTCTTTAAATATATATCCATTACTTTGTATTCTGTTATCATAATTTATTTTTTCTATCTTGTAGCTCATAGTATGTTATTTTTTGTGTCTTAGCCCCCTAAATCATTGGACAAAAAGGTTGACTCCTTATAGAGTTCAATTTCTCCATAAGTTTCAAGACCCTCTTTTTCTAAAACGGAAACCGCACCATGTCCTCCACAGATTAAACATCTCTTATCCTGCAGGGCCATTTTTTTATCAAGCTCTTTGGCAATCTGGAGTAAAGCCTCCCTCTCCTTAGAGGCTAT
>Ga0190286_1000412_pt1 | contig 18112 bp, 18 predicted proteins | sample 48691834_MG_FD_183241 | JGI IMG/M metagenome (GOLD analysis project Ga0190286, IMG submission 183241) | Hydrothermal vent microbial mat bacterial communities from Southern Trench, Guaymas Basin, Mexico - 4869-18-3-4_MG | ecosystem: Environmental > Aquatic > Marine > Hydrothermal vents >... | reverse complement strand
CCTCAAGCTCAAGCCTCAAAGTGAGGGGGAAGCGGACGGTCGGGATCGAAGGGGAGGGGTAGCGATGGCCCCTTCCGCCATCGCTACCCGGATGAGCTCCCGCAGGTCCCCCTCGGTGAGCTCGAGCCTGAGATTGAGGTCCTCCCAGCAGTCCATCTCGCCATCCTCTAGGAGCTGGAGCAGGGCGAGGGAGAGCTTGGCTGCCGGGTCGTGGCGGATGAGCTCCTCCAGCTTCTCCTCGAGCTGCCTCAACCGGTGGACGACCAACTGGATGATCTGCAGGGAGAGTTCGGCCTTCTCCTGGAGCAACCTTAAAAATTGCCGTTTGTCGATCGCCCAGAGGGAGGCCCGCTCCAGGACCTCGGCCATCACCTCTCGCCGCTTTTGCCCCGCCAGGGCCAGCTCACCGAAGAGCTCCCCCGCACCCAGCACCGTCAAGGTCAGGCTGCGGCCATCATGGTTAAGGCAGGACAACCTCACTCGGCCCTCGATGATCAGGTAGAGGGTATCGCTGGGATCGCCCGGAAGGTAGACCCGCTCCCCTTCTTGGTAGACGGCCTCCCTGCTATACCCCTTGATCTCGCTGTATAACCTCTCAAGCACGTTTTCCACCGCCACCTCCTTGCAGAGTGGAACTGATTTTACTCCTCATCACCTCCTTAGGGTGAGTTGGGCTTATCCAGCCCTCCTGCTCGGATGAAAGCCCCACTCGCCCCCTTTTCTAGCACATTCCAACGCATATATCTGTAATTTAGGTAACAGACTGGCAAGGAGTTGGTGATTCCCCCGGGAGTGCGTGGGTGTATAATGGCAGCAGGGCCTATTCGAATGAAATGAGCGAGGGAGGAGATCGGCGTGAGCCCAAGACCAAGATCAAGATTAAGATCAAGCTCGAGCTCAAGCTCGAACCGGAGGCGGAGATGGAGATGGAACCTGCTGGTGATGAGCCCCTTCTTAGCAGCGCTGGTGGTGATGCTGACCGTGGTAGCCGCGCCGGCTGGTGAGGCGGTGGATACCGCACCCCCAGCCACAGCCTCACACCCACAAGAGGCCCCTCCGCCGGAGGAGGGCTACGATATCCTGAGTCAGATCTTCAGCTTCCTCTACACGATCGCTCACGGGATCGGCCAGTTGGTGGTCAAGGCGATCCAGTGGGTCATCCCCGAAGCGGGGGAGGTCCTCGAGACCCTCATCGACCCGATCGGGGTGCTCGCCCTGCTGACGATCTTCCTGGGGGTTTATGAGGTCGCCAAGAGGATCACCTGGCTCATCGTGGTGATCGGCTGGGCCTTGATCGTTATCAAGATCGTGCTGGTGGTCCTTAAGGCGACTTAACCTATTTTTATTTATTTTAACCCGAGAGTGTCCGGGTGGCCCTCTCCGTGAGCTTGAACCCCCGGCGGGCCAGCTCGGCGAGGAACGGCTCCGGCGGGACGGCCCGCTCGACCGGGATCACCCCTCCCTTCTCCCGGAGCTGCCCCTGGGCGATCATCGCCGCCACGATCGCCGCGGAGAAGCCCGTCGTCCGCGCCATCGCCGAGAAGCCCGTCATCTCATCATAGAAGTCCATCAGGTCGAGCTGGACCTCCACCGGCCCTGATGCGTCCTCCCCTCGGCAGATGACCCGCAGCACCACGAGGTCCGGCTCCTCGGGGAAGGCCAGTCGAGGTGCGACCACCTTGTGGAAGAGCGCTCGCGGCGCCACCCGGCAATCTCCCACCTGGACCGGCTCGGGCTCGAGCAGCCCCAGCTCGAGCATGGCCTTGAACTTCTCGCAGTGGCCGGGGTAGCGGACCGTCTTGTAGTCGAACTCTTCGAGCTTGCCCGCGAAGGTCCACGGGCAGGTCGAGGTCCCCCCGGAGGTGATGAAGGCCTCGCACCTCCCCACGGGGGGAGGGAACTCCAGCTCCTCGAGCTCCGTGAGGCTCTCCACCTCCACCACGCGGCCCCCGCGGAGCAGGTAGGCCCTCTCCAGGTATTCGTTGGTCAGGCCCTCGATGCTGAAGACCAGCTTGTAGCCGAGCGGCGGCAGGGGCCGCTGGGGCAGCCCCCCGCAGCGGATGTGGACCTCCCTCGGCCGCTCCATCCGCGAGATGGCGTAGACCGCCAGGGTGGTGCTCATCCCCGGGGCGAGCCCGCAGTCGGGGATGATCGTGACCCCGGCAGCCTCGGCCTCCGCGCTGAGCTCGAGCTGCTCGAGGACGAGCTTGGTATTCCCGCCGAGGTCGCACAGCCCCGTCCCGGCGGCGATGGCCGCCCTGGTGATCTCGAGGTTGAAGTAGTAGGGCACGGCGCTCAGGGCCACGTCGATATCAGCATCCCGGAGGAGCCCGACCAGGCCCTCCTGATCCCGCACATCTAGCTGCCGCGGCTGGACGAGCTCCTCCCCCAGCAGGCGGTTCACCCGGGCTGCGCCCCCCTCAGCCCGGCTCGGGTCGATGTCCACCAGGAGGACCCGCTCGGCCTGGCCGAACTCGGCCAGATCATAAGCCGCGGCCACCCCCTGCATCCCCGCGCCTAGGACGGCATAACGGCAGGCCATTTGCTTTTTTGCCCCTCCATCCCCCTTTTCCTTCTTCCCCTCTGTCGATCGCTGATCGCTCTCCTACAACCTAACCTAGAGTTGCCCTCCTCCAGGCCGTCAGGTTAAGATAGGCCAGCGATCCGGACCGGAGGTGATGGTCTAGTTTGGCTATTCAGGCCTACATCCTGGTCGACATCAAGGCGGGGAAGGTCGTCCCGGTAGTGGAGCAGCTCCAGCGGCTCCAGGGGGTCAAGGAGGCCTACCCCATCACCGGCAGGTATGACGCGATCGTCCACGCCGAGGTGGACGACATCCGGGAGATCAAGGGCATGATGATCGACCGGATCCATAAGATCGACGGCGTGAAGGACACCAGCACCCATATCGTCCTGGGTTAGCCCGGGCAGCTCAGGGAAGATCGTCATGGATCTTGCGCTCCTCCCCTTGGCGGGCGCAGGGGTGGACCCGGCAGGAGATCACCCCTAGCTCCCTGAGCCGGGAGATCACCTTCTCTACGATCTTGTCCGCTTCGCTTATGGGCGTGTCAGGTGGCAGCTCGATGTCCAGATCGAGATGGATCACCCCCGGACCGATGTATTCCGCGATCATCCCGTGGACCCCGCGGACGCCCTCCACCGAGCTGGCAAGCCGCTTGACCTCCGCGTAGAACCCTTCCTCGGGTGAGCGCCCCAGGAGCATCTTGGTGTTCTCGCGGATCAGGGAGAAGGCCCCCGCGGCGATGGTCAGCGCCACGACGATCGCGGCGATCGGGTCCCCCAGGTAGAAGCCCCGTGAGACGAGGTAGACCCCCACCAGCGAGGCGATGATCGTCAGCTCATCGTTGATGTTGTCGTAGAGGGCCGTCTTGAGGGTGATCTCACCGCGGCCTCGCCCGCCGGCGAGGATCAGCCCGATGGGGACCAAATTCACCAGGAAGGAAAAGCCCAGCACCCAGAAGGCCACCTCGGGGTGCTCCAGCGGGACCGGCTCGAGGAGCCTCGCGATCGCCTCCCGGAGGATCTGGAAGCTGGTGACGGTGATGAAGGTCACCGCGACGATCAGCGAGATGACGTTCCGCAGGCGCAGGTGACCGAAGGGGTGCTCACGATCGCCCGCCCGTTGGCTGACCCACGAGCCCACCAGCAGCGAGCCGGTGACGACGATGTCCACCAGGGAGTTGAGCGCCTCGCCGAGCAGGACGAGAAAGCCGGTGTAGAAGAAAGCGGCGAGCTTCACCCCCAGGAGCAGGAGCCGACTGGCCAGGTTGACCACGAGCTTCCAAGTCCAGAGGTGGACGTGGCCTGCCCACTCCCGCCCCCGCTCAAGCTCATGGCCGGGCACCTTGAGGGACCCCATCGCGCAGGGATTTTAGCAAAAGCGGCTCCCCAGAAACCAACGAAAAGAGGAAGCGAGCCACCCTTAGGGTGGCCCGCCCACCGCAAGGCGCAAAGCCACATCCAGGAGGCGCCTCGCTCCCTTCCCCCTCTCACCCCCCATCCAGGAGGCCGGAAGGAATGCCTAAGAGAGTTCTCCCACTTGGAGTCTAGAGGGCCATCTGTGGAAAGGGAATGGAAGGGAGGTGAAAATTAGGTGCCCGCAGCCCCGATGCTGTAGCTCATCCCTCGCAGGCGGCGCTCCCAGTCCGGCTCGGGCGGCTCCCGCCGGTAGAGCTCCTCGCGGTGGGCCTCGAGGTCCTGGACCTCTACCCCCAGGAACTGGGCAGCGCAGAGGAGCCGGTGACCTCGAGCGGCGGCCACCTCCCCGGGCTCGGCGAGGAACTCCCGCCAGCCGGGATCGCGCAGCAGGTGATGGTCCACGATCACCGTGGGAACCTGCCGGGCCAGCTCCAGGAGGCTCTCACGAGCCGAGATGAGGCTCCCCCGCTGGAGCCGACCTTTAAGATAGGTCGGCGGCCCGCCGATGAAGAGCAGGTCGGGCTCCTCACCCAGGATGTATTCCAACGTGCTTCGGACCATCGGCCCCTGGACGTCGGGTGCGAAGACGAACCGCTCGTTAGCCGTAGAGACGGTGCAGATCAGCACCTTGCCGAGCTTGGTCCCGGGCTCGCCGTGGTCCACCGGCTCGGAGAACCTCACCTCCGTCCTGCCGTAGCGGAACCGCTCGCCGTCGGCTACGACGATGGTGCAGTCCTTCCGCTGGTAGATGTAGTAAGCGCGCTTCCGCTGGGAGAGGTTGATCCCCCGGTCGCGCGACTTGACCAGGAGCTCCTTCCCGCCGTAGAGCCGGTCGGCCAGCTCCGGCGAGGAGAAGTTCATCCAGTGGGTGAACGCCGGCATGTAGTGATCGAAGTGATAGTGGGAGATGGCCAGGACCTGGGCCTCCCTCGCCCGCTGGAGGATCTTCCGCCCGGCGCGGACGAGCGCCTCGGCCTCCCGAGGGTGGGGCACCCGTCCGCGCAGCCCGTGGGAGACGCCCGGGTCGAGCAGGAGCTTCACATCCGGGGTGACGACGAAGGTGGCCATCGAGCGGATCCCGAGCGACTCAGCGGCGAGCGGCTCGATGAGGATCTCCTTGGTGGACTTGATCGGCCGCGGTCCCATTCTTATCCTATATTCTGTTTTCCTCTCCTCCCGCCCCCGATCCCGAGCTCGGGCTGGTGCCAGATCCAGCTCCGGCTCCAAGTCTGGGCCAGCTCGCCCGCCAGCCGGCGAGCTCCTCCCTCAGCCGCTCCCACATGTCCCCAGGCGGCTTCCCCGGGGAGACCGCCAAGGTCAGGTAGCCGGTGAAGCCCCCTCCCCGCAGGTAGTCGAACACCGCGGTGCGCCTCTCCCGGGGGAGATCGAGCTGGATGCGCAGGTTGATAAGCCTCTCGAGCACCAGGTCGAGGACGGCCAGGGGCTCCTCCCCGCCCTCCTGGAGCTGAGCGAGGTCGAGCGAGAGCCCCAGTCCCATCTCCGCCAGCCCTTTCAGCTCCCTGCCCGATGCGGGATAGCCCCGGGCGAGGTTCTCCACCGCCAGGGAGAGGCCCAGCTCCTCGGCATAGGGGAGGAGCTCCTCCACGCTCATCCTGAAGGTGGCCTCGAAGTCCACCCCGCAGAGCTCCCGCGGGTAGAAGGCCCTCCCGCCGGTGAGGATCACCCAGCGGGCGCCCAGCTTGGCCGCGACGGCCATCGTGCTCCGGGCCTCCTCGAGGGAGAGCTCCCTCAGCTCCTTGTGGGGGGTGATGAGCGACTCCCAGGCCGTCGGCAGGTGGACGAGCAGCCCCAGCCCCTTGAGGTGGTGGCGCAGCCGGCGGAGCTGCCGCTCGCGGAGGGCTCCGTTCCCCAGGGGGTAGGCCAGCCAGAGCTCGAGGTGTTCAGCCTCCGCCTCCCTCGCCAGCCGGAAGCCCTCATCCCAAAGGGCCTCATCCAGCCCGAAGATGTAAGCCGTAAGTCCGATGGATGGGCGGCCCTGTCGGGGTCGGGGGATCATCCGCATCCGCGTCCGCGGAGCTGGCGGAGGAGGTTGATCAGCTCGATGAGGCTCTCGGCCGCTTGGGCCCCCTTGTGGACCTTCCCCCCGGCGCGGTCGAGCGCCTGCTCCAGGGTATCGGCGGTGAGCACCCCGAAGACCACCGGGGTCTCGCTCTCCGCGCTGAGGCGGGCGAGCTCACGGGTCACCGCCCCAGCGAGGTAGTCGAAGTGGGGCGTCTCCCCGCGGATGAGGCACCCCAAGGGCAGGATCCCGTCATACCTGCCGGCGGCGAGCAGTGCGCGGACCGCCCGGGGGAGCTCGAACGCCCCCGGGACCCAGACGACCTCGATCTCCTCCTCCTTGACGCCGCTGCGGACCAGGCGGTCGACCGCCCCGGCGAGCAGCCGTTCGGTGATCGCGGGGTTGAACCGGCTGACGACGATCCCGATCCGCAGCCCCTTGCCGTCTAGCGTGCCCCGAACCTCCCTCATCTTGGCCTTGCCTTTGCTTATGCTTGCTTAGCTGGAGTCTCCCTCCCCAAGGTGGAGTAGGTGGCCCAGCTTCTCCTTCTTCGTGATGAGGTAGCGCCAGTTGTGCTCGTTGGGCGGGACCTCCAAGGGGATCTGCTGGGTGATCCGCAGCCCGTAGCCCTCCAAGCCGACCACCTTCTTAGGATTGTTGGTGAGCAGCCGGATCGTGGTGAGACCCAAGTCCTTCAGGATCTGAGCCCCAATGCCGTAGTCCCGTAGGTCCTCGCGGAAGCCGAGCCGCCGGTTGGCCTCCACGGTATCCAGACCTTGGTCCTGGAGGGCATAGGCCTTGATCTTGTTGAGGAGGCCGATCCCGCGCCCCTCCTGGCGGATGTAGAGCAGCACCCCGCAGCCCTCCTGCTCGATCCGCCGCAGCGCCTCGTGGAGCTGGAGGCCGCAGTCGCACCGCTTCGATAGGAAGGTGTCCCCGGTGAGGCACTCGGAGTGGACCCGCACCAGGACATTCTCCTTACCGGCGACCTCGCCCTTCACCAGGGCGACGTGCTCCTTGCCGTCGACATCGTTGCTGTAGGCGATGATCCGGAAGTGGCCGAACTCGGTGGGGAGCTCGGCTTCCGCCTCGCGGCGGACGAGCTTCTCTCGCTTGGCGCGGTAGCGGATGAGGTCCGCGATCGAGATCAGCTTGAGGTTGTGCCTTTTGGCAAACTCCTGGAGCTGGGGCAGGCGGGCCATCGTCCCGTCGTCGTTCATGATCTCACAGATCACCGCAGCGGGGTAGAGCCCCGCCAGCCGGGCGAGGTCGACCCCCGCCTCGGTGTGGCCCGCCCGGCGGAGGACCCCGCCGGGCTTGGCCCTCAGCGGGAAGACGTGGCCCGGCTGGACGAAGTCCCGCGGGCCGGTGTCCGGGTTGGCCAGCAGCTGGATGGTGAGCGCACGGTCGTGAGCCGAGATCCCCGTGGTGATCCCATAGCGGGCGTCGACGGAGACGGTGAAGTTGGTCTCACGGGCGTCGTCGGTGGTGCCGCTCACCATCGGCCGGAGGCCCAGCTCGTCCGCCCGCTCCTCGGTGAGGGGGACGCAGATCAGCCCGCGGCCGTAGCGGGCCATGAAGTTGATCGCCTCCGGGGTCACCTTCTCGGCGGCCATCACCAGGTCGCCCTCGTTCTCGCGGTCCTCGTCGTCGACGACGATCACCATCTCCCCGCGGCGGATCGCCTCGATCGCTTCCTCTATAGGGTCGAAGACCACAGCCATCGCAGCGGCTCCCTCCCCTTCTCTTCCTCCTTCCCTTCCTTCTCCTTCTCCCGCTCGCCCTCAGCGAGCAGCTTGGCCACGTATTTCCCTAGGATATCGAACTCCACGTTCACCCGGTCGCCGGGCCGCCGGTCCTGGAGGTTCGTCGCCCTGAAGGTGTGCGGGATGATCGCCACGTCGAACTGCCCCCCGCGGACGTTGAACGCCGTGAGGCTGATCCCGTCCACGGCGACTGAGCCCTTCTCCACGAGGAGGTGCGCGAACTCGGGCTCGACCTGGAACGAGAAGAGGTAGAACCCCCCTTGGGGGACGATCTTGCTGATCCTCCCCAGGGTGTCGATATGCCCGAGGACGAAGTGGCCCCCCAGCCGCTCCCCGGCGGCCACCGGCAGCTCGAGGTTCACCCGCTCCCCGGGCCGCAGGAGCCCCAGGTTGGTCCGCCGGAGGGTCTCCGGGCTGAGGTCGAGCTCGATCTCCCGCTTTTCCCGGTCACACCTGACTACGGTGAGGCAGACGCCGTTCACGGCGATGCTCTCCCCGACTGCAGGGAGCTCGATCTGCGGCGGCAAAGCTATGGTGAGCTTATTCGCGACTAGGCTCCTGGTCCGGCCCACCCCGGCGATGATCCCGGTGAACATCGCCTTAGTTTACCTTGGCCGGCCTCGGGGAATCAACGCGATGAGTTGCAATCGCAATGGGGCTCGATTAAACTCTAGGCCGATCGGCGATCGCTCGAGCTCAAGGAGGCCGAAGCGGATGGGCAAAATCTTCCTCCTGGTCCCGCTCACCCTGGTGATGATACTGGCAGTAGGCCACCTTGCTACCGGAGGGGGCTATGAGGGCCAGCTCGTCGTCACCGCCCACGAGCAGGAGGGCTACACCGAGATCGAGGTGCGCACGGGGCTCGTGGACTACCTCTTCACCACCGCGGGCGGGGAGCTGCGGAGCATCTTCCTCCACTTCGCACCCTACGGTCTCCGCCAGATGGAGCTGGTCCCCGACACCACCACCGACCCCAAGACCCTCGCCCGCCGCTACGCCGAGGGGGCCAGCTTCCCGTTCGCCTTGGAGCTGCCAGGGATCGAGGCCCCCGCCCCTTACAGCTATCGCATCCTGGAGCAGAGCCCCCGCCAGGTCAAGCTGGAGCTCGCCCTGAGCCTCGAGGCACCCCAGCTCCAAATCAAAAAGATCTTCACCATCCGCGATGAGCCATACTACACCGTCGATATGGAGCTCATCCTGGGCAACCCCGGCGCCGCGCCGCTCGCCCTGCCGGAGGGCTTCATTTTGGTCCTCGGGCCGAACATCTTCCAGCTCGGGCCGGAGAAGTTCGTCGAGGGCGAGGTGCGCTATCTCTTCGATGGGAGGCGCACGGAAGCCATCCCCTCGAGCTATGAGCGGTTCGAGGGCCTCGGAGCGGTGAGCGGCCAAGCGGTGGTCTTCCTCAAGCTTAAGGACTCCGCGGGGGAGCTCCACCCCGCGGTGGAGCTGGACGAGCGCGGGCGGCTGATCCTGGGCGTCAAATCGGAGGCGATCGAGCTCGCGTCCGGCCAGGAGCGGGCCTACACCTTCCTGCTCTATGCCGGCCGGCCGAAGTATACCCTCCTCGAGCACTCCGGCCTGGGCGGGCTCGTCGACCTGGGCTTCTTCAGCCGGGCGCTCATCGCCGTGGTGCGATTCCTCGACTGGCTCTATGATCTCACGGGCAATTACGGCTGGGCGCTCATCCTCTTCACGATCACCGTGCGGATCATTCTCTTCCCGCTGATGCGAAAGCAATACTACTCGATCGCCAAGATGCAGCGGCTCGCGCCCAAGATCCAGCAGCTCCAGGAGCGCTACCGCAAGGAGCGGGAGATCCTCCAGCGCAAGTTGATGGAGCTCTACCAGAAGGAGGGGGTCAACCCGCTCTCGGGCTGCCTGCCGCTCCTGATCCAGTTCCCCATACTCTATATCCTTTGGCGGGCGATCCTCTACTCCTCCGAGCGGATCCATCTCTCCCCGGGCTTCCTGTGGATGCCGGACCTATCGGTCGCCGATCCATACTACATCATCGTCGTGCTCAACGTGGTCGTGATGATCCTCCAGACAAGGCTCTCCACCCCGGCCACCGGCGGCGGGCAGCGGCCCAATTGGGCCCTGGTCTACGGGATGCCGCTCTTCATGGGGTTCCTCTTGCGGAACTTCCCCGCGGGGATGTGGCTCTACTGGCTGCTCACCACCTTGTTCCAGATCGGCCAGCAGTGGCTGATCAACCTCGAGCTGCGGCGGCTGGAGCCCCAGCCGCAGCCGGGGTCGGAGCCCAAGGCCGATACTGAGACCAAGACTAAGACCGAGGCCTCCTCTCAAAGTCAAAGTCCAGAGCAGGGGAATGACGATGAGAGGGCTAGGGCTAAGGATAACTGACTAGGAGTGCAAGCTGGGAGCGGATAGATGAAAGCCGAAGTCGAGGCGACCATCCGGGAGTGGCTCGCCGGGCTCCTGCGGGTCCTGGGGGAGCCGGTGGAGCTGGAGCTCCATGATGAGGGCAGGGGCAGCGTCCTCATCAACCTGAAGGGGGTCAGCCTCCTCGCCGGCGAGGACCAGGAGACCCTCCGGGCGCTCTCCTATCTGCTCGAGCTGGTGGTGAAGCGCCGGACGGGCGAGAGCTTGAGGATCAACCTCGATATCGACGGCTACCGGGATCGCCGCCGAGCCCAGCTCCGCCGGATGGCCCTCGAGCTGGCGGAAGAGGCCCTCCGGGAGGGCAAGCGGGTCCGACTCCCGCCGATGGAGGCCTGGGAGCGGAAGGCGATCCATGAGGCCCTCAACGGCTACGGGGGCGTGCGGACCTACTCCGAAGGCCAGGGGAAGGACCGGAGGGTGATCATCGAGCCGACCCCCACCTCCGCCCTCAGCGGCGAGCGGGAGCGGGAGCAGAAGCAAGAGCAAGAGCAGGAGCGGAGGTGAGTGAGAGGTGAAGTGTCACCCTATCCCTTGGTGGGCCTTGTTATAGATCCTGATGGCCCTGTCGAAGTAGATCCCCTGGAGCATCTGGTTCCCCACGTGGGCCACCCCGGTGAGGATCGTCCCCAGCAGGTAGAGCGGCCCGTAGGTGCACTCGTAGTCGCCCTCGGGGGTGGGGCCACACTTCACATTGGTCGCGGTGATCGTCCCGCCGACGATGCTCGCCAGCCGGGCGCTGAGGGAGATCATGTTGATCTCATCGAGGACCTCCGCGGCTTCATCCACATCGCGGACGGCACGCCGCAGCTCATTGGCGAACATCCCCACGTTGTGCCACTTCTCTCCCTTGTAGAACTGCCAGCCCCAGAGCCAGTGGTAGCGCAGGTCCATCTTCCCCTGATCCTGAGCCTGAGCTTGAGCGGCCTCGGCTATGACTACGACCATGCTGGAGCCGGCCAGGAAGAGGAGCAAGATCGCCAGGATCAACGCTGGCCTTCCCATCTCTTTTCACCTCCTTTCCGTGAGCGCGCGTATTCGATCAACTCCTCCCATCCCTCAATCCTATTCCTCAATAGCGGAAATATAAGGGGCACAGAGTTCGAAGGCGGAAGCGCAGCAACCCTCGGTGAAGGAGCGGCAGATCTTGTATACCCAGGCGCGGATCTTTTTGCCCTCGAGCTTCTCGAGCTTCGGTTTCATCTCGGTGTATGACTTCAGACCCACCTCCTTCCCGTGATACTCTGGATACCACGTATAGGTAACCCGGATGCCCCAGGACTCGCTCCTCGAGCCCCTGGCCTTCACGGTGACGATCCCCTCGATGATGAAGGTGGGGATCGGCTCCACCACCCCGGTCGGGCGGACGGCCCCCTGCCAGTAGAAGCCGGTCACGAAGTTAGCCACCTCCACGCGATACTCGGGGAGCGGCACGATGGGGTAGCTCACCCAGATGCGCCAGCCGCCGAACCCCGCGGCGGTATATCGGTAGAGGGCGCTGCCCACCACCCCCGGTGGGGTGACCTCCTCCTCCCGCCAGTCGGCATCCTGGGGGATCCCACTGCTGGGTTCATGCTCGCTGATATACTCGATCGCCAGATCCCGCGCGGCGAGCCGGTCGAACTCCACCACGCTCGGGGGGCGGGCATCCGCCCAGCCGAGCTCCTCTACCTTCCCAGCATAGACTTTGCCGTCCCATAGGACCAGCGGGCCGCGGATCGTCACAAGGTAGTAGAACCGCACCGGCACGACGGTGACCGTCCAGTCCTGATCCCCATGGGTATACTTATACGCTCTGCACAGGACATCGACACACTCCTCAAGCCAGCAGCCAGGCCATGTGTGTATTCCTGTTTCATAAAGTGTGTTCACATAGGTGACAGCAATGTCACGGGCATCCTCCGGCCCGAAGAATCCATAGTCATAGCATCCCAAGGGGGTCTCCTCAATCCACAGCCTGAGCGCTGTCAGGACCTCCTCGTCGGTCAACTCACCCTTGATCCAAGCTGCGATAATGCTGAGCATCTCCTCATCGCTCAGCTTGTCGTCGCCGTCCGTGTCGAAGGGGCAAAGGTTGCCCGGCCCCTTTATCTCTATTCCGGTTCCACCAACTTGGAGGGCTAAGCCCCTAAGCTCGGCTAGGGGAGCGACCCCACGGCCGACCTCGCGAGCCCTCTCCAGGAGTTGGGCCGGCGCGGGCCTTGAGCTGAACCAGTCTTGCCCGATGCATCCACCGAGTGCCAGTGACAGCGCTAGGACTGCCACCATGAACGAGATCAGCTTGCGCATGATGCACCTCCCTTCCTTCCGCTACCTTCGCCATCATAGGAGGGGCTTTCTTGGGGGTCAAATCGAGCGAGAGCGATATATGGATAGGCGCAATGCAATGCAGGGCAGGGGCAGATGCGGCGAAAAGATGGGCTTCGAGTTAGCCCCAGCGGGCAGACCGGGTAAAATTGAACCGGGCCGGCGGCCAGGCCCTCCGACTGGAGGAGACAGCTAGCTCAATCCCTCGGTGGGATCCACGCAGGGCATCAGGGTAGTCAAGATGAGGAGGATCAGCGACGAGGATACCATCGCTGCGATCTCGACCCCGCTGGGCGAGGGCGGGATCGGCATCGTCCGCCTCTCCGGGCCGAAGGCGGTGGAGATCGCCGATGGGCTCTTCCGGTCGCCGCGGGGGACCAAGCTAAGGGAGGTCCCCTCCCACACCATCCACTACGGCTTCATCGTCGACCCGGAGAGCGGCAAGCGCGTGGACGAGGTCCTCGTCTCGGTGATGCGCGCCCCGAGGACCTACACCCGCGAGGACGTGGTCGAGATCAACTGCCACGGCGGGATCGTCCCCCTGCGGAGGGTCCTCGAGCTGGTCCTCTCCCGGGGTGCGCGGATGGCCGAGCCGGGCGAGTTCACCAAGCGGGCCTTCCTCAACGGGCGGATCGCCATCGACCAGGCCGAGGCCGTCCTGGACATCATCCGCGCCAAGACCGAGCTCGGGCTGGAGCTGTCGATGCAGCGGCTCGAGGGGCGGTTCTCCCAGCCGATAAGGGAGATGAGGACGGAGCTGCTCGAGCTCCTGGCGGGGCTCGAGGTCGGGATCGACTTCCCCGACTACGAGGAGGAGGCCCTCCCCAGAGAGCGGCTCCTCGCCGGGCTGAGGGAGGCCCTCCGGAAGGTCGATTACTTCCTTTCACATGGGCGCGACGGGAAGCTCATCCGGGAGGGGCTCGCCGTGGCGATCATCGGCCGGCCGAACGTGGGCAAGTCGACCCTGCTCAACGCCCTTCTGCGGGAGAACCGGGCAATCGTCACCCCCATCCCGGGGACGACCCGCGACCGCCTGGAGGAGTGGGTCGAGCTCGACGGGCTCCCCTTCAAGCTGATTGACACCGCGGGGGTGCGGGAGGCCCGAGACGAGGTAGAGCAGATCGGGGTGAGGCTCGCCCTGGAGGCGGCCGAGGGCGCTGATTTGGTGCTCTTCTTGGTCGATGCGAGCGAGCCGCTCACTCCCGAGGATCGCAAGATCGCGGCCAAGCTCAAGGAGCTCGGGAAGAAGACCCTCCTCCTGCTGAATAAGATCGATCTGGGGCGGGCCTTCTCCCCGGAGGAGGCCCTCCGCGAGCTCGAGCTGGAGCTGGGGGCGGAGGCGGCAGATACCAATAGCGATGCTGCAACTGCAGATGCAGGCTCACAGGTGCAAGCCCAGGTGGTGGCCGCCCTGGAGATCGCCGCCGCGGTGGGCACGGGGCTCGATGAGCTGAAGCGCACGCTGGTGGAGCTGGTCTGGTCCGGCGGGGTGGAGCACTGCGAGGACGTCTTCCTGCTCAACGTCCGGGAGAAGGACCTCCTCCTCAGGGCTCAAGCGGCCCTGAAGCAGGCGTTGGCCGACGCCGAGGCCGGCCTGACCCCCGACCTGATCGCGGTCGGGCTCGAGGAAGCCCTGGAGGCGCTCGGCGAGCTCACCGGGGAGAACCTCACCGACGAGGTCATTGACCGGATCTTCTCCCAGTTCTGCGTGGGGAAGTGACGAAGAGCTGCTCACTCCCGGAGGCGTTCGAGCTCCTCCTCGACCCGCCTCAGCTCCTCGTCCAACTCGCGGCGATACTCCTCCAGATCTCGCTTGTAGTCCTCGAGCATCTGGCGGTAGTCCTCGCGGCTGGGGAAGCCCCAGGGGCCGAAGCCGAACCTGAACCACCAGGGCCTCCCGAACCAGAACCCGAACCCCGGGAAGCCGACCCCGAAGCCAAACTTCCAGGTCCGCTCCCAACGATGGTGGTGATGGCCTCCCTCACCCATCCTCGCCACCTCCCTTGCCCCTATCCTGGCATGGGCATAGCATCCTTCCTTCAGCCTCAGGATACCCAAATCCCCCGTGGCGGGCCAGGAGGCCCCTATGAAACCGCGGTTCCTAGCGCCTCCTCTCACCGCAGGGGACGGCTGCCGGGCTTGACTCCCTCGGGGAGGCCACAGGTAAACTTAGGGTAAGTGGTGAGAGGGGGTTCCTAGCTTGGCTCCGGCTTCGAACCCTCTGAAAGCCCTACACCAAGGTAAGTTCGAGTTATCGGGGAGGTGTGGGGGACCGGGCTGACCTTCTGCAGCCTGCGGGTGAGAGGCGAAGCTTGGGAAGGGATCGGCCCGGTCCCCCAAAGGATTATACACGCTCCCTCGCCCCGGTTCACCTCCCCGGCCTTGGCCTTGAGGCAGAGGGCAGATCGGCAGGAGGGGTAGATAGATAGAGCAGGAGGGAGAGGATGGGAGAGGGGAGAGCGGAGAGCGGAGGGTAGGGTGAGATGAGACCTGGCCAAAGCCAAAAGACAAAGGTAAGCCCTCCTTCGGACCACTTTCTTTGGGTGGGGTGGCCCGCCTCCCTATAATCGAGCGAAATGTAATGGAGCTAACATTAGTGCTGCTAGGCTCGTTCCTGCTCGGCCTGCTGGGATTGGGACGCAATCTTAGCCTCGGTCTGCTAGCCCTGCCGGCCCTCCTTCTCCCGATCCTCGCTCTCGGCCCTGGGAGTGGGGGCCTCGACGGGCGCCTCCTGGGCCTGGCAGCGGGCCTGGTGGTGCTCATCGCAGGGGGCGCTCTCCAGCGGCGGCTCCAGCTCCAGCACCACCTTCGGCCACGGCCTATCCTCAAGCTGGGCTCGGTCCTGCTCGCCGGGCTGGTGGCCTACTGGTCGGGCTTTCGTATCTCGTTCATCACCAATCCCGAGGGCGGCTTCATCTATCTTTCGTATCTTGGGCTCCCGCTCACGCTGATCTGGATCTGGGCCGTCAGCTCCTCCTTGGGCTTCCTCCGGAAGCTCGAGGGGCGGCGCCCCTCCACTTTTCCCCTCCACCTTCAGATCGCCCTGATCGTGGCGCTGGTGATCTTGGGGATCGACCTCTTGCTCTCCCGAGCCCAGGGGCCGGGGGCGAGATCAGCGTTGAGGTTCGCCTTGGCTTTGGACCTCGGGCTCCTCGGCCTGCTGGGAGGGTCGCTCCTCTGCTCTCGCTCTCGCTCTCGCTTTCACCCTCACCCTCGCCTTCGAGCCCGAGCGGGCCGTGCGCGTGCGGGCGGAGGTTACCCTGAATTCGGGTTCGAGCTCGGACTTGAGCCGGAGGAGGTCGGCTTCGTCCTAGCGGGCCTCTCGATCGCCGGCCTCCTCAAGGTCTCTACCGCGCTGGCCCTGCTCACCCCGATGCTCCTCGGCATCCCGATGATGACGACCTCGCTCTCCATCGCCTATAGCTGCGGCCGCGGTGGGCTTGGGCCCTTGCCCTCGCGACTTGCCGCCCTCCGGGAGCGCTGGCGGCTCTCGGAGGCAGGGATGGTCCTGCTCACCTATCTTTTCAGCGGGTATCTGAGTTTGAGCCTCGGGCTGGTGGCCCTCTCCAAGCTGCCACGGCTCCAGCTCGCCTTGGGGCTCATCGGGGGGCTCGCCGGCCTCATCTGGCTGCTGGAGGAGCGCGCCCGGGCCCTCGCCGCCGGCCTCAGGATCGGGACCGCCGGGGAGCGGCTCTGGCTCCTCGGGGTGCCGCTCGTGCGGCTCCGCCTGGGTGAAGTCGTAGACCGCATCGAGAGTGCGCTGGCGGATCATCGCTCAAGCTCAAGGTCAAAATCAGGATCGAAGCTCATCGTCGCCACACCCGATACGACCGCGGTGATGCGCGCCCAGCGCGACCCGCTCCTGAGGGAGGCTTACCGCCGAGCGGGGCTGGTGACCGCGGATGGGATAGGGCTGGTCTGGGCCTCCCGGCTGCTCGGGATCGGGCTAGGAGTAGGGGGGCCGCTCCCCGAGCGGGTCACGGGGATCGACCTCGTCTTGGAGCTGTGCCGCCGCGCCCGTGAGCGAGGGCGCGGCTACAAGCTGTTCCTCCTGGGGGGGAAGCCCGGCGTGGCCGAAGCGGCCGCGCGGCGGCTGGCGGAGCGCTTCCCCGGGCTGAGGATCGCCGGGTGCCACCACGGCTACTTCGCCGATAACGATAACGATGAGGTTATCAGGGAGATCAACGCTGCGGAGCCGGAGGTCTTGCTCGTGGGCCTGGGCGTCCCCCGCCAGGAGCTGTGGATGCTGGAGAACGAGGAGAAATTGGAGGCGGGGGTGCTCATCGGCGTCGGCGGCAGCTTCGATGTGCTCTCGGGTCGGCTGCGGCGCGCGCCGCGGCTCCTCCAGCGAGCGGGCTTGGAGTGGCTCTGGCGGCTCCTCCGCCAGCCGTGGCGGCTCCCACGGGCGCTCGCCATCCCGCGGTTCCTGCTTTGGGTCCTCCTTCTCAAGCTGACCGGTCCCGATCAGGGTCAAGGGGAGCCCGCCCCCGAGGGGGCTCGTCTGCCCCTGCCTGAGTGAGCTGAGCTAAGCTCAGCTTGAGCCGGCTTGGACCAGGTCCTCCAGCTCGAGTTGGACCCTCACCCGACCGAGCCACTCGTTCCGCCCGAGCTTGAATACCAGCCCGACCTCCTCCCCCTCGAGCTTCCACAGCCTGGAGAGGTGCTCCCCGAGGTCGAACCCGATGCACTCGAGCCTGCGGTCGCCCGCCTGGACGTAGAGCTTGAGGTGCTTGCCGTGGCTGCCCACCGCTTCCACCTGGAGGAGCCTAGCCCTCCTCAGGAGGAACCGCGGCTCGGGGTTCCCCATCCCGAACGGCGCGAGCCCCTGGAGCTCCTCGTAGAGCTCCAGGGTGAGCCCCTCCGGTGGGAGGGCCGCATCGACCCTGGAGGTCGGCCCGTCCAGCTCGGCCAGTTGCTCGTTGGCGTGCTCCTGGAGCGCCCGCTTGAGCTCGGGTATGTTCTCATTGGCGATGGTGAAGCCCGCGGCCATCTGGTGGCCGCCGTAGCGGAGGAGCAGATGATCGAACCGCGCGAGGCCCTCGATCAGGTCGAACTCCGGGATGGAGCGCCCCGAGGCGCGGCTCTCCCGCTCGCCCCGGGAGATGAGGATCACCGGCCGCCAGTAGCGCTCGACCAGGTCGGAGGCGACCAGCCCGATGATCCCCGGGTTCCAGTAGTCCCCCTCGAGGATGATGATCTTGTCCCGGCGGAGGTCGACCGCGCCCGCGCGGATCTGCTCCTCAGCCTGGCAGAGGAGGTCATCTTGGGCGATCTGGCGGTCCTGGTTGTAGTCGATAAGGATCTCCGCCAGGTATTCGGCCTGACCGCGGTCCTCGGTGATGAGCAGGAGGAAGGCCACCCGTGGGTCGCCGACCCGGTTGGCGGCGTTCAGCTTGGGGACGACGATGTAGCCCACCTCCCCCGCGGTGAGCCTCCTCGGATCGAGCGCGAGCTTCTCGATCAGGACGCGCAGGCCGAGCCGCCCGCCGCCCTCGGCCAGGAGCCGGAGTCCCCGAGCCACGAGGGCCTTGTTCTCCGGGGAGCCGCTCCTCGGGTCGATCAGCGGCACGAGGTCGGCCACCGTGCCGAGCATCACCAGGTCCAGGAAGCCCTCGGCCTCCTCCGGGGGGAGCCCCACCCGCTCGTAGAACCCCCGGAGGAGGCCGAGGGCTTCCTGGAC
>Ga0190286_1000410_pt1 | contig 18199 bp, 19 predicted proteins | sample 48691834_MG_FD_183241 | JGI IMG/M metagenome (GOLD analysis project Ga0190286, IMG submission 183241) | Hydrothermal vent microbial mat bacterial communities from Southern Trench, Guaymas Basin, Mexico - 4869-18-3-4_MG | ecosystem: Environmental > Aquatic > Marine > Hydrothermal vents >... | reverse complement strand
TCTCAGGTCTTGTGAGCACAATTTCTTTTGTTACTGTATCCAATACTATACCGGTATCGGCGTTTTTACCGAGTATTTTAATCATCAATGTTCTGTCCTCGTTGGGGAAGTATTTTCTCTTCAACGCCTCCACGTCTATTCGCTTATTCACCAATTTTACCGCCCATGAAAGGCTTTCACGCAGTAAACTATCCTCATCCATTTTTCCACCTCCTTACTTCACTCCTCCAGCAGGTGGTACCAGCCCCTTTATAAGTGGAGCCAGAGCAACTCTCATAACTAAAAAGTTCAGTGGTGCTGTAACCATACTACTGATTAAAGTTCCAAGAGCGGAGATTACTGACGAGGTGATACCGACTATACCCATCGCCATCAACAGTTCGGGTAACTCTTCAGCAGTAATTATGGGTGGTGTGAACTCAGGGATTGTCAGCCCGCCTAGCGGTGTTGGTATTTCTATCTTTTCAGCAGCCATTTATTTCACCCCCTTCTCTCCTTCTCCCCCTTTCTCTTCTTTACTTCCTGTCACTTCTTTTATCTTCCTCTCTTTTACTTGACTACTCTTCTCCTTCTTCCTCCTTCTCCCTCTTTTCTTCTTCCCTTCTTGTTTAATTGTCGCTGTTATCCTTATACCTGTATCCTTTTTCTCCTTTACTTTTTTACTCTCACTTTTCTCCTCAACACCTGCCCCCTCTCCCTCCATCTCAGGGCGGGGCGCGCGATCCCCCCCACTCGTCTGTGCAGTATCTTCAACCATCTCCTTAGAGAGACTGATAGGTTGGGTGGTGGTTATAGGTTGTACAGGTGCTGGCTGTGGTAACAGTTCCATTTTCTCAATTATCCTGTCACCGATACTCTTAAAAACATCACTATTCACAATCGTCTCCACACTACCTCTATCAGCTTCACGGCACACATCAGGCATAATCGGCACCTCGCCTAGGAACTCCACTCCGTTTGCTTCCGCAATCATCTTCCCGGCACCGTGCTCGAAGGGATACATTAAAGTGCCGCATTTCGGACACTGTAAACCACTCATATTCTCGATAACCCCTAAAATTCTGATATTATACCGTTTCAATGCCCGTATCGCCTTCTTAACACTTATTAGTGAAAGTTGCTGAGGTAGAGTAACGACCACCGCGGCAGCTGACTGAAATGTGGTGCTAACCCCGTACAATTCATCACCCGTACCTGGCGGGAGGTCTATAACCAAGCACTCGACATCACGAAAATTACAACTTCCGAAGACATCCATCAAGAATCTCTCTTTTCTTTCACCCTCCCACAAAATGGGCGTATCGTCGGATGGCAGTAAATGTCCGACTGAAAAGACTTTTAATCCATATTTGGAAACGGCGGGTTCGAGCAGGCTGCCACTTATACCTATATCACTGCCTTTAGTGCCAGTGATCGTAGGTACCGAGGGTGAATCGACATCAAGGTCTATCAGTCCTGTTCTCAAACCCTTCATTGCGATATAGTAGGCTATTGAGGTGGCAATTGTACTCTTGCCCACTCCTCCTTTTCCGCTTGCGACTACAATACAGGAAACCATCTCATATCACTCCTTCATACACTCTGTCTCAATCTGTTCAAGAACGCTTCCTTTTCATCCCCTCCAACACTTCCCTGCGTATAAGTCGCCGCTTGCTGTACAGCTTCGGGTGTCACCTGTCCTCTAACATACTGAAACACTATTCTCTCTACCTGCTCAGGCGGGATACCACTCGCAAGCATCGAGGTCGCCATCTGTGTTACCTTCTGGGCATCAACGAACTGATCGATACGCTTCCCTATACTGTCAAACCCCGCTCGTATATTGTTAACGATATCACCCGCAAGCTGCCTCATCTGACCAAGTGCGTACTGCTGCGGTGTCAACCCCTGTGGCGGCGGTGTTTCAGTTGATGTTTTAATAAAAGGTTTTAAACGTTCGTAAGTCTCTTTTGCAGTTTTTTCTGCTATATTCCTCATTTGAGTTTCGTGTTGTAAATCCTTGATAGCATCTTTTATCTCCCCTACTTTGCCATCGACATGCTTCTCTATATTTGTAGATAACTCTTTAATCTTTTCAATCTCTGTTTCTAACTCTTTTATACGGCTTTCTGTTGCTGATTTCGCAGTTTCCACGGCTTTCATCTGTATCTTCTCCTCATCCACCTGAGTACCGGCAGTAGTGCCTGTTGCTGCAGGTGCGAATAATCCTTTTGCCTCTTTAAGGATTGTTATAATACTTGCAAGGTTGTTATCACTCTTAGTCTCTGGTACAGGAGGTTGTGTTCCCGCTGTTGCCTGATCCGGGAGTACGGGCTCCTCGATCTCGCGATAATCCAGAATGATAGGTTTACCCGTCTTTTCGTCGATCTGGATCTCCCCCTTCTCGTTCTCCGCAAAGATAGGCTCACGGACTTTTCGCATCGGGATTTTTTCTATGACACGCTCACTGGGCTCCCCTCTTACCGGCTGCTCATACCCCCTTCTTTCTCGTTCCTTCTCCCTCATCTCCGCTTCTAACGCCTTTACTCTGTCCTCCAGGTATTTGGTGTATTTGTCTTCACCCGTGTGTGTCTGTGGTGGTATATTAACTATGGGCTGTGTCTGCGACTGCCCCTGTGGTTGCTGTGCCTGTGGTGGGATATTGATTATAACAGGTGTCATACCCCCACTGGGATTTGGGATATAAGCTATTTGGGGCTGCTGTAACGCTGTCTGGCCGGGTGTAAAACTTTGACTGCTAGGAGACACGGGTGTGAAGTTGGATTGATTTATCGAGGGGAAAACGGGGGTTATACCACTACTCGGTGGTTGCATCTGCCGCTCATACGCCACCTGTGTGAACACTAGGTCCACGATGTTCTTTGCCAATGTCGGGTCCATCCCCTTTGCGCGCGATAAGAAATTGAATAAGTTGTTCTGGTTTTCGGTCAGTACCGGGTTCTTTTCGAGTAATTCTACTATCTTCTTCGCTATCCTCGCATCCACCCCCGCGTAGTCTGTTAATAACTCGTACACTTTCTCCGGAATCGGGTTCATACGCTGGAATATCCCTCCCTCCTCAGAGGGGGTACCCCCCGCGGCGCCAGAGACGACTGTGATCCCATGTTCTTTTTCAAGATGTCGCTTCAGATTACCAAATGCAAAGCCTTTGGATGCGATCTCATAGACTTTGCCGCAGCCTTCGACCGGACATACGGCCACATATTTCCTCTTTTCTTCGTCGTATGTAATCAGTCTATTCAGTTCGTCATCTGTAATCTCCATTCCCGCCTCTTCTTCCTCTTCTGCCATATCTTTTACTCACTATTTACTTTTTATAATTTATTTATATATAAAACTATAATGCATACTGTAGTATCACTATCAGTGCAGTAGGATAGGGAAGGGAGAAAAAGGGATGAAAAAACAAGAGGAGTGGGGAGCTGCAGAAAGGACGACTTGCCATACTGGCTGAAAAATCAGCCGAAATAAAGGATTGTCCCTGCAAAAGCTCCCCATGAAAAGAAGAAATAAACAAACGTGAGCACCAATCTTAGGAGGAGGTGAGAAGGAAAGAGGTGAAAAAAGCGGCGGCTGTTAATCAAAAACAGAGAATCAGAAAAACATTCTATCAGCGTGAAGGCTCAAAATGGGCTGAGCTATGGACACTCCTTCACATTTATTTCACTTTCATGTGTATTAGTTTTTTTAGTATCGGCGTGGGCATTTCGGATAACACGAACTGGCTTGTCTTGTTGGGCGGTGCTATCGCTTACTTTTTCGGCTTGCAAGCCGCGCACTTCTTTGACCAAACGCCGTCTGCACAAGAAAGAGGTACAAGATATGTGAAACTACTGACACCAAAAGAGATATTGTCGCTCGGAATACTATCTGCAATAATAGCTTTTGGGATTGGCATCTACTTCACTATAGAATGGCGGGCGTGGCATATGCTATGGCTGATGCCTCTACAGGGCTTTTTTGTAGTTGCGTATCCCGTGGGGAAATTGTTTAGAGGTTTCTTCCATAACGATTTTTGGTTCGCACTATCGTTTGGATTCATGCCCGTGGCTGTCGGATTCTACGCCAATACGCTCACACTATCGTGGGTTATTATCCCATTTGGTGTGCTTTGTTTCTTACTATCATTGCAGGAGATTACTTTATCACGATATGTCAGGAAGCTGAGAAAAATAGCCGCAGAGGGCATGAATGTCACTCCCGTGAACATAGATGCCACGGCAACAATCAACCGAACAACGCAAGGTAACTGGAACTGGGTGACTGTGGAGAAACCGCAAATCCCGAGCCCACAAATACTGATAGAGGAATATGTTGCGAAGCCTGAGTTGGCGTTAAAACTTTTGTGCATTACTTCATATTTACTCGCAATTTGCACGTTTATAGTATGAAAAAGAAGATAGCGATTGCGGGCATGGGTGTTGCGGGGAGCTTCCTATTGCGGTTATTGCTGCAAAGAGGATATGCCCCCGATAGTATTGACTGTTTTGAGGTTAAACAAAAAACTGCATGTGGAATAGCACCATGTGCATTCGGTGTAGCTAAAAAGCAATTTGTGGATATTTTAAAGAACGTTGATCTCGATGCAACAAACTACATTCTAAGTTCGTTTAGCGAAATTCTTATTGATGATATAGTTGCAGATTGTGATTTATACATGATAGACAAACCACGATTGCTAAAAGATCTGATTGAAAAGCATCCTGTAAAAATTCTTAATAGTGAAGAGCGAATTGATACGAGTCAGTACAACATGGTTATAGATGCAACAGGCTACAAACGAGTTTATCTTCCGCCTGTCAAGAACGATTTAATAATTCCTACCGTGCAATACAAGATAAAAACGAAAGAATATGAATATTTACCATTGACAATAAATCATGTAGGGATTGGTTATGGTTGGATTTTCCCACTCGCAGATAATGAATATCATATAGGTATGGGGTGCTTAAAATGTAATCTAATGGAGCGTTTTAAGGAGTTATATCACGACATAATATCAACAAGTGAGGTTATATGTGGTTGCAAATCTTATGTGCGGCTACTCCCTCCAAGATATGCAATGCCAATAGTTTATAAGAATGTGGTTGCAGTGGGTGAAGCGGCAGGTACGGTAGCTCCTTTGTGTGGTGCGGGTATAATCACAAGTATGGAATCGGCTTTGTTGTTATCTGAAAATATTGAAGATATTTATAGTTACGAAAGAGCAATGTTGAAACATTTTAGATATTTAAATAAGGAATTCAAAGTTTTAAGAAAGATGATGGATGGCAAGGAACCTAACCTAATAGATGTAATAAGGTTATTCCCAAATTCGAGAAGAGTGGGGCTGTTCGCCAAGTTAGGGACGTCACTGAAATTAAGAAAAGAAGCATTGAGAAAAGGAATATGTTAGAAGAAAAGAAGATACAGGAGTTGCTTGAAAAACTCGACAGGTACGAACTGAACGCGCTAGAACGTATCGTTCTCGCAAATGACGGTACGGTGCAATCGCTGCTAAGCGTTATCTTCCGAGTGCCCGTAAAAGTCGAAATTATTGCTCAAATGGTATGTTACAACAATTTGTATCGGTGGGTAAAACTCGTAGCGAATTACAATACTATAGAACAGACGGTTGCTTTAGCGATGTCCGTTATACCTCTTGAAGGTAATAGTAAAGATTTTATTGACGGGCTGAAAGAAGGTAAGCTTGGTATTGGACAGCTTCTGTCCTCACTCGGGTTTGTAACGAAACGGGAGATTTTGGGATTCTACTCTGACAATTTGTCATTTGCAAGGGTTTATCGTATAACAGGGAATAAAATTAAGGGAGAGGGGAAGTGCGAATTGCTAATAACAGAAATCTTCCCTAAGGAGGTTTATAAGAAGATAGAGGGGAAGTAATAATGCAAGATTTAGAGCTATCATCGAGGATAGAATCGGTTGAGAATGGAATTAGGGAGATCAAACAATATCTCCAGGCGATAAAACCCGAGGGAATAAGTGTATATGATGAAGTACATGTTGATGGAGAAAAAATAAAACGAAGTGTATTCCCTCCACTATTCTCACTCCATGTGTGGAATGACGGCCCCGACCCGGTATTTATAGCAATCAACAAAAAAGAAACGAGGAGGTATGTGAAGGTGAATAAGGATGACGATATAACTTTTAAATACGATATCCCTATAATAAAGCTGTTATATTATTATTGTAACGAAGGTGAGGAAGCGAATATAAGGCTGGTGGGACTATATTAAAACATTTTTATATATCCTTATAATAATAAAACGAAGGTGAACCAAAATGCCGAAAAAGGGAAAGAAAGAGGGAATAGATATTAAAGAGTTCATAGATACGACAAGAAAGGACATTACAAAGGCGATAAAGGAGAAATACGATAAGAAAGAAGCGGAGAAGATTTTGGGTGGCAAGCAATTCCGGGGCGTTCTTACAGTTTTATCATGGCGCGCGACGGGTGGCAAGGATGAAGATTACAAGAAAGTACTGGATACCGCGGCGGCTGTTGAGGGGATGCATGGTTCGTCATTGATATTGGATGATATCTTTGATGGTGATAAAATGCGGCGCGGTAAAGAATCATTATGGGTAGCCGAAGGGATAGGTAATGCAGTTTTAACCGCACATCATGTAATTACATCCGCTTTAGATACCATTCTGAATCGCGGTACTGATGTTTTACATAGCGTAATTTCGGGCTGGAGTAAAGCGGTGGAGGGCGAGAAGAAGGATCTGGGGATAATGAAGAAGATAGGTGAAGAGATAATAACAAAGCCATCAATCCCTGAAGAGGCGTATTTTGATGTCATTAGTAAGAAGACAGCATCATTCTTCGCCACCGCCGCGAAGGGCGGCGCGCAGGTGGCAGGCGCAGATGAGGATACAGTTAAAACTATGGAAGAATACGGTGAGGCTTGCGGGATAGCATACCAGCTCAGTGACGATCTCGTGGATATAGGCAAGGGCAAGTTAGAAGGGGCAATGATATTGCCTATAATAATTGCGAGTAGTGGTGAGAAAGTGGTTAGAGATAAGCTCTTATCATTCGCTTTAGGCGGTACATTAAAACCTTCGGAGATTCTAAGTGATATGGATATAAATATCAAAGGCTTTTTCGTACCGGAAATCAAGAAATACGTGAAAAAGGCACAGGAGATAGCAGAGACCATACCTGATAGTGATTACAAAAAACTTCTGCAAGAATATCCCGTGTATATCACCAAGGAGATGTTGAAGGAGGGGGGGATAAGAATAAAAATCTAATTTTTTATAAACTAATCTCTTCTATAATCTAGGAGGTGATTAGAACGGCAGGGCGACTGGGAATGAGTAACCTCTCTGTGGGAGAAGAGTCATTATCCACAAAGAATCTGGTTGGTGTATCACCACTTGGAACGATAGTTCTGGATAATAAAGAAGTTGTGCCAAAGGAAACAGTGGTAGTTGATACTTTGGGATTCACATATATAACCTTATTTATCAGGGTTAATAGAGCCGCAACCATAGTACTTGAGTCTGTTTCAACAGATGGTACCAACTGGCGAAGAGTTGAAGAGCCGATAAAAGCATTTACCGAGCTTGGCAGTGCATTTGTGAATCTAAGTGAAGCGGTAAGAACAAAAGAAGTCTTGTTATACAGATTTATGAAATTTAGATTTGATATGGTGGTTCCTACACGCGTAACACTTGAAGTTACAAGTAAACTTCACGATATGTTACCAGCCCTTCAAGATATTCGATACCTCCTGACTGAAGTACTGAAAGTGCTAACACCGGGAGCAGTTGTAACTCCCCCGACCCCAGCACCACCTACAGAAATCACCTCGGCGGATATCCTCGCGGCACTTAAAGACATGACTGTTAGGATTGAGAGTGTAAATGAAAAACTCAGTAATGTAGAAAGTATCTTGAATCTTAGATTTACTAATCCAAGTGAATGGCAACACGATCATAGAACCGTTACTACACCGGGTGCACCCGTACAACTCCCGAGTATTACAATCCCCAATGGATATGCATTAGTAGTAAGGGCAATGCGAACGAATGTAGGTAACATCTATTTAGGGAACTCAAAAGATAGTGTGCTGGATACATCCAAACGTATAACGCTGGCACCTGACGAGTCAACCAAGCTTGAGGTTGATAAAGCAAGTGTTATATGGATAGACGCGGATAATGCGGGAGAGGGTGTAGAGATCTGGTCTGAAAAGAGAGGAGGTGTATGAGAGATGGCGGATTTTACACCCAAGCCGGGTGCAAGTTCACTAAGTGAGCTCAGGATAGACACATTTGGGGATATGGCGACTAAGATAGAAACTGAGCCGCTTGATAATGCGATTTCGAGATGTTTGGTATTATGCTTGGCAAAAGATGAGGATTATTTGGCTGCTACTTTCAACCATGATAACCTGACTGCATCGAGAGCTGCTTCCATATTTGATAGTGATGCTATGCCCGTATCCAAAGCCGTATCTATTGTAAACAATCCTAATCTATCCTCATCAAAAGCTCATTTGATTTTAGAAAATAAAAACCTATCTGCTGCGAAATGCCGTAACATTGTTGATCACCCCAACCGAACTCGGTTCTTGCATATATGGCTTTCTAAAGGTGTTGGTAGTCTCGGTACCGCTCGAGGCTTTTTAGCGGGCTGTGGTACACAGACCGCAGGACTGTCCTTCGGTGGGTATGGTGTTGGTGGTTACGAAGCGACTACGGAGGAGTATGACGGTACATCATGGTCCGCAGGAGGCGATCTCGGTACCGCTCGAGACCTTTTAGCGGGCTGTGGTACACAGACCGCAGGACTGTCCTTCGGTGGGCATGATGGTGCTTATAAAGCGACTACGGAGGAGTATGACGGTACATCATGGTCCGCGGGGGGCGATCTCGGTACCGCTCGACGCGGTTTAGCGGGCTGTGGTACACAGACCGCAGGACTGTCCTTCGGTGGGTTCAGTGCTGGCGCTTACGAAGCGACTACGGAGGAGTATGACGGTACATCATGGTCCGCGGGGGGCGATCTCGGTACCGCTCGAGACTTTTTAGCGGGCTGTGGTACACAGACCGCAGGACTGTCCTTTGGCGGCTGGAAGTCTATATCATATTTAGCGACTACGGAGGAGTATGACGGTACATCATGGTCCGCAGGAGGCGATCTCGGTACCGCTCGAGACCTTTTAGCGGGCTGTGGTACACAGACCGCAGGACTGTCCTTCGGTGGGCATGATGGTGCTTATAAAGCGACTACGGAGGAGTACGATGGTACATCATGGTCCGCGGGGGGCGATCTCGGTACCGCTCGACACGGTTTAGCGGGCTGTGGTACACAGACCGCAGGACTGTCCTTCGGTGGGTTCAGTGCTGGCACCCTTTCAGTAACTACGGAGGAATACCTATAATTTAAGGGGGGAAAAAGAAAATATGGCAAACATTAGTAAATACATAAAATTAGAAAAACCGGAACGGGGCTGGTATAGAGCGGAAGACTGGAAGAAAGGATTAGCATTCAGAGTGTTTTATAGCGACAGCGACAAGGCACTGTTCTTGGTTCGTGGCGAGGAAAATATAATAGCAGAATATCTAAAGCGATTCGGAACACGGGCAAAAGAACTGACAGATACAGAGATACAAGCAGAAATGGATCTCGTAGTACCTGCAAGAACAGAGATATGCCCCGGTGGTGAAAGAACGGAAAAAATCGAGATACCACGATTCGATCCTGTAAAGACGAGAAAAGAAGTCGAACCTGAACTCGATGCCTGTATCTTACGTATCAGGGGGAAAATAGCATGAAAAAAATAGCGAAATATCTCGAAACGACTGAGAAACTCTCATTTGAGCTCGAGCCATTACAGAACCTACCGATTCTCGACGAAACGCAGATACAGAAACTGACGGAAATAAAAGACGACTTGGCAACATCATTCAAGAAGCTCGAGCTCGGCAGACCGAAATATCTTATGGAAGTTTCGGTCTTGAAAGACATGAAATTCCCCACGCCCGATGCTAAATACTGGCAGTGCACTCTCGAACGCAATATCCAATTCCAGAACCTGCTATTTGAGGCGCTGGACTTCCAAGAGAAGATAGCCGAACTTGAAGGGGTGGAGGCGGAAATAGAAGAGATAGAGAACAACCATCCACATAATCGTAAAGCGAAAGCGCAACTGATGAAACTCGACGTGCAGCGGAAGCGTATACTCTTGCAGATGCTTATGTTAAAGAAACAGGCGCAGGAACGTTATCGTGAAATAATGGCATGGACCGACCTCATCAAAGAGCTCAAACCCAAACTCAAGTATGGTGAGGATAACCCGGAAGAGCACATGCCTGAATCTTTCCTTTTGAGGTTCGCACACCAGAAACAGATTATTGACCAGATAGGTGCTACTGATATGAATGGTGCAATGAATATTATAAGCTTGGGACAGACCGCGGCGCGATACTGGAAAGAGAAGAAAGAGAAGGAGAATGGAGATGATAGATGTGAAAGTTAAATTATTTATATACGATGGTATATTATATTAATAGAGGTAAACCGCCATGCCCGGGAATAAATTCTTGGCAAATATTTTAGAATTGAAAGACGCACTGAAGCCTGCACGGACAGCAGCCACTCAACTATTTTCAGCAAAATCAATATCGGCAAGCGGCACGGAGAACATAGATGTATCGGGACTGGATGGGTATTCAGCTGTAATAATGATTGTCAAAGCTACCTATGACGCTTCTGCAACGGCTGGGATCAGAGTGAGATGGCTGTATTCACCCGATGGCTCGGATTTCGATTCAAAAGAAGATGCTGAAGACGCGGGTAACTATGAAGATTTGACATTTTCAGCGGGAGCGACGAGGCAGAGAACTGTTTTGATTCCAGTGTTTAGTGACAATATGCGGATACAAATCGCCAATAAAGACAGTTCTAAAGCTGTTACTGTGGATGCATGGAAGATACTCTTACATTAGGAGGCGATAAAAAATGCCCTTTGATATCATATCATACTCGCTGGCGAAGAGAAAGCCAGAAAAATTTAGACAGCTTACGGACACACCCGGCTCATACGAAGGTTACGCTTCCAAGTTCGTTAGTGTTAAAGCTGAGGAGGATGGTTTAACTTTTTCAGATGTGCCTCCGAGCGGAGGATGGACACTAAAGCACGTCTCCGCAAATTATACTGCATCCACAAATGAGTTCGTACTCGCCGATGCCTCTTCAGGTGAGATTACAATTACATTACCATCGCCGGCAGCAAATATAAGAGTCGTAGTTAAGAAGGTTGATTCATCTGCAAACAAAGTCGTTGTTAATGCAGGGACTGCAAATATAGACGGCAACACAACATTTACACTGGAAATACAATACGAAGCTTACGAATTTTATTGTGATGGATCGAACTGGTATATACTCTGACATCAGTGTAAAGTTTTTTATATTACAAACCCAAATATAAAAATAGGAGGAATGTGAAATGGCATACCACCCGGAATGGATGACGAAGCCGACCTACGATTCAAATGAGGACAATCTCGTTGACGATTCTGACAAGGTAGACGGTGCTGATGCAGGGGTTGCAGCAAATAATGTGTTCAAAATCCCATCGGGCATCTCAGAGGGGGATATCTTCTATGTTGATGCTAGTGGTAATGTCGTACGATTAGCACCCGGAACAAGCGGGCAATTCCTGAAGACACAAGGAGCGAACAATCCGCCGATTTGGGCAGATGCACCCACAGGTGTTGACGAGTGGATAGAATTGAGCGACACACCAAGCTCGTTCTCAGGTGGTGGCGGTAAGCTGATAAAAGTAAAGTCGACCGAAGACGGACTTGAGTTCGGCAAAGCAGAACCTTCAGGTGACATTGTAGGTACAACGGATGAACAGACACTTTCGAACAAGACCATCGTAAAGCCGAAGGTTAAAGGAGATGTCTATGCGTCGTTGCTGAAGACGGAGATAGATGGTCTGAAAGTCCGATGGGACGATGATGCGAGTTGGTGTCCCGTTGAGTCTAATGGCATAACTGCACATGATTCGATTTCAATAAAAGCAGAAGGAGCAGTCGAGTTTGAGTTCGATCATCCGAGTGATGAAGCACAAAGGTGGCGAATTAAGCGAAGTTCCGATGGATCAAAGCTTCAGTTCATACACTATCCGTCTGATGGTGAGCAGATCATAGCCGAGTTCGAGACGGGTCTTGCATTGTTGATGAACGGTCATGCGATCAAAGATATTGACTATATTTGGCCAAAGTCTGATGCACCTATCAGGCAGATCGGAGGCTCGACACATCAGTTTGAAGCGGGCTACATCAAGACACTGAGAGCAGAGACCAAGGTGATAACTCCAACTATCGAGGAAGCAACGACTGATGGCGGCGTTACAATCGACGGTTGTCAGATCAAGGACGGGAAAGCAGCGGACACATTGAAGCTCGATGGCTCTGAGCCCGGTGTCTCTGCCGATAAGATCTTCAAGATCCCGTCTGATATCACACAGGGAGACATCTTCTATGTTGACGCAAGTGGTAATATTGTCAGATTGCCAGCAGGATCTTCAGGTCAGTTCCTGAAGACGCAAGGCGCGGGTGCGAATCCTACATGGGCAACCGCACCCGGGGGCTGGAATGTAACATCACAAAGCGCGGACTACACTGCTTCTGATGGTGATGTAGTGCTTGTGGATGCGAGTGGTGGAGCAGTAACGATTACTCTCCCATCACCATCATCGGGTGCAAGAGTGCGTGTGAAGAAGACGGACTCAAGCGCGAACGCCGTAACGGTATCGCCTTCTGCATCAGAAACGATTGATGGTGCATCTTCGCATACGATTTCAGATCAGTATGAAGCATATGAATATGTCAGTGACGGAACGAACTGGTACATATTCTAAGTCGGCTGAGTAAGGAGGAGGAGGAAAAATGGGCTACGTGCCCGGTGTGATGCGGAAGAAAGTATATGATACGAATGAGAACCAAAAAGTAGACAGTGCCGAGGACGCAGATACAGTGGACGGTATACAGGGTTCGGAGATACTCAAGAAAGACGGGTCAGTGCCGATGACTGGCGACTTGAATATGGGTGAAAATAATATTGAAAATGTTCTCGAAATCAGTGGAGTATCTGGTTCAGGCGTTTCACTCTGGGGTACTTCATCCACTGCGCAGGCACATTTCACCATTTTCGCAAAAGACCATGCCAGCAGTCCGAATAAAATAAATCTTACTACATATGTAGACGGTGTTGCCAAAGATGTCTTCACCGTAGAGTCGGAAACAGACCATCCAAAATTCCCTCAAGGAATCGAGACGGATACGATAAGTGAAAAAACTTCCGATTCTGGGGTCACAATTGACGGTTGTCTTATCAAAGACGGTAAGGCTTCCACGGACATAGCACACATATCGGACATTCCGGGACCGATAGATTCGATATTGACCGACCATAACAAGGCTACACACGACGCGCTCGGTATTGCATGGACGAGTTTGACAGGTACGCCCTCATCATTCTCGGGTCAGAAAGGCATGATACCGCGCGTAAAGAGCGATGAGACGGGTCTGGAATTCAAACATAATGCGATTCCAACAACGCTTGTGGTCGCTGCGAACGATGCGAAAGACAAGCTGAGGAGTGATTATGCGTGTGATGGCACTGGGGATCAAACGGAAATAAATAATGCAATAAACGCACTGCCGACATAAAAAATGGGATTAAAAGAATTCTGGCGAGAATGGTACAAAGAGGAACAGAGAAGGGATAAAAGGTTAGTCGGAGCACTGCAAAGGCTCGGCATATATGAACAAAATGATTTTGAGCCCATACGAGATGAAGTTGAACGGCAGATTATACAAAGTGAGATTAATAGAGCTATTGAAGCTAATCCCGAAATTGCCAAGTCCTATACTAACAAAGATAGAGGCATAAAGGCGTCTGCTGTGGTGGATCAGTGGTATGACCACGGAACTAATCAAGAAGATATAAATAAAGCAATACAAAGGGTCGGGGAGCAAGCAAGTAGAGAGACTCATAAAGAGTCAAAGGCAAAAGAGATCATCAGAGCGTTCATGAGTGAGGGTTATTTTGGCTATCTCCTGCTGAGAAGGCTTATTGGTAAGCCATTAGAACATCCTGTGTTGAGACCGTGGTACGCTGGTGAACTAATGCGAATGACATCACTGATTAATCCTGGCGGTAAAATCACACTCTTAGAGGGCACATATACACTATCGGACCAAATAGATATCAATAAAAGTAATGTTGCATTAACAGGTGTTGGATACGAAGCGACAAAGATATGCGGTGCGATACCTTCTGATGCAGAGTACATTCATTTCAGTGGCGGGATCAACAACATACTGATCTCGGATCTCTATGTCGATGGCAGTTCGCATCCGGATTACTCTGCTGCGGGTACTTTCCGTTCTTGTATTGGAACATCCACAACTGGTAATCTGGATCGTATTAGAATTGAACGAGTCAAAATTTATTCAACTGCTAACAAAATTGGGTGTATCCATATCCAAAACGATACCGGAACAGTGAAACACTTGACTGTTGAAAACTGTTATTTGCATGTGGTAGCTCCCCATGCATATGGATTAGCCAAACGGAAACAAGGTGAGAACACAATCATTTATGGGAATACTATAATACAGGACAATACAGATGGTTATAATGCATGTGCAGTGTACCAAGCAACAGAGGGTGCAATAGTAGCAGATAATATTATATCCGGGAACGGACATACTCCAGTTGCGTTTTCTCCTGCGCATCACGGCGTTATTGCTAATAATGTCGTGTATGGCACTTCAAGCTCTAACGAGGGTGGCATAGAGGTAGAATGCTCCTCCGATCACGGTTCAGGCACTTCCTATTATGTGGCTGTCATTGGCAACACTGTTCACCCAGTTTCCGGCACAGGTAACTGGGGCATCTATCTATATGATCGGGATGGGTGTGGGGACCCACATCACAATGTTATTATCGGAAATGTGGTTGAAGGTTTCTCAGTAGGGATATACCTGCACGATGGGGAACACAACATCGTCGCGCATAACATTCTCTACAACAACACAACAGCTCTTACTGATAATGGAAGCAACAACTATGTCAAGAATAATCTGGGATACAATCCGGTCGGTGTAAGCAGCATTACGGTCGGTGCATCGCCATTCACATACACAGCAGGTTCATCACCAGAAACCGTATATATCAGAGGTGGCACGGTGAGTGCGATCAAGAAAGGCGATACGACACTGTTCACAGACACGGGTCACTCTGTCGAACTCGAACCACATGAGAGTGTGACTGTGGAGTATTCGGCAGCGCCCACAATGTATAAGGATGTGCACTGAACCTTAAATCTGTTAGAAGAATAAAAATAAATGTTAAAGTATTATTTATAATTGTTAGGAGGTGATGCGATACGGGAAAGGATAGACCTGGTGTCCGTGATGGTAGTGGCCCTTACCGTGGCTCATATAGGAGAACACGAGAGGGTAAGTCTTACGGGCGCCGAAAAGAAGCGGGTGAAGAGTGCCCACATGAGTAGGAGGTGATGCGCGGGTGTTCAACTTCTACTGGTACAAAGGCTTGAGACGGAGAAAGTGGCGTTTGGTTGACGGGCACGGAAATATAATAGGGAAACCGTCAAAGGAGATCATGCAAGGGAAAATTATGTGCCCTCTCTTGATAGAGGATGTGAATGCGCGAAGATTCAGGAGGTGACGCGAGAGCATGATCTTTGACGACATCTTTGATCGTATTGACGAATGGTTGATGTGGGGTGGAAAGCCGCCGGAAAAAGTTCGGAAGGCACGAGAGAATCTGGATAAGGCGCGTGAGGAATTCCGAAGAGCAACACGAGAAGCGTGGGAGGAACAGTTAGAAAAAGGTGAGAATGCACTGGCACTGCCGAGCACCGCGATGGCGATTTCACTTGGTGGTAGCGAGCAGGAGTTCCAAGCATCAGTCGAACGACTCGCAAGGGCGCGTCCAAGGGCAAAAGTGCAAGCGACAAATGTACAGCTCCCGAACGGAGGATTCTATCGGTCAGTGAGAATAGAGGAAAAGGGCTGATGACTGAAGAGTATATTTACGAAAAGCTCGCACCAGACGAAGTGCTGATTATCGAGAAAGTAGGAGACAGCATAATATACGCCACGAACAGAAACGGTGAGCTTATTATCAAGCGAGCGCTTTTCCCAAAGGATATAACAACATAACACCGCCGATAAGAGGTGGCCACTCGCTTCTGTTCCTACTACTTTTAAACAGCAATGATAGGAGCTGACTGTTTGCATCTTTTTTCAGTCTCGTCTCCAAATTTTTGCCACGGGTACGAACAGCAATGATAAGAGCTGACTACCTGTTTGCCTTCATATCTTTGTTTCTCACCTCCTAACCCCCGGCACGTAAACGTCCAGCAAAAGACCACCCAATCTTCCCCATCTCATCACCTCCTAATTGACTTGTGACGGCGGAGTGCCGGGGGATCACCCTTAGATTTTGAATTTTTGTAATCGGAAATAATCCTATTTTTTATATCGCTTTAATGTCATCAACCCCCAGCCTGTTGCCCCGCTCTTGCCGTATCTGGCTATGTATTTATTGTCCTCTTCCGTGTTTAATGGGTCGGGAATTATGTACTCACCTGACGTTTCTCGTAAATATTTCTTGACATCCAAGTCATTTGATACTATACCATCCGAGAAGAGGCAGGCAATTATTGCAGCACATGTGGGTGTTGCTTGAGATGTATTGTGAACAATTACACCTTCAGTTATAAAATTGTGTGAATCTTCTATCTCAAGATCGTATGTCCTCTTCTCACCCAACGGTTTTATTTCTTTTATCTCTCTGAACATGAAGTGGTCAAAGTCAATTTTTAGTCCGTATCGGTGTTTCATCTTCCAGTTACCATACACAAATTTTGTTTTGTGGAAGGTGAAATACCATGTTTTTGCTTTTATTGGCTTAGGAGAAGATGGAGCTTGGACGATTCTTTCTCGATTCTGTAATTTGGAAACTTTCCAACCGAGGGTTAAAACTAGAAGGTGGAGCCCTTCCACCAATCTTTCTGATGATGCTTCGACTTCATATTGAAGTGTTTTACCATGCTTAGATCTGGTACCGTCTGCATCTATATAGCCCTCTATAAATTCCTCTTTACCCTCCTTCGGTAGTTTAAATACCCATTCAGGCACATATTTCTCTTTAGCATGCTTGTCTAATCCTAATTTTCTAAGTTTTGTACAGACTTCTTTTGATGCTGCTCGATAATGCATCAATCTTCCACTTTTATCAAAGGAAGAACGTGTATAGTGCATATCTAATCCAAAAACTTCTTTTATTAACTCTTTGTATTTCCTATCTATCTCTTCGTTGTCACTTGCTGCAATATATAGTGTGTCCTGAGAGATCCATCCATCACCTATAAGAAAACCAAAAAGCCGAGCGAGTTTTTTATCAAAAGTCATACCATCCACAGTCCATGAGCCTCCACTCGGGATCTCCTTCAAACATACAACAACATCTCCCGGCTTTAACTCTCTAAGTTCCTTCCATTTCAAACTGTATCGAACCCTCGGGTTGTTATCGTATGTAAGCCATCCCTCAATAGTACTCCTGCTCACATTTAGTCTCTTAGCTATCTCCTTCTGTGTGAGTCCCTGTTCCTGTAACTTTCTAGCCTCCTCTTTTAAATACCCTCTATCTTCTTTTTCAACACACAAAAACGGATGTTCCTCCGTTACTGAAACTTCTCTATCCGAAAATATTACCTTGTAAACATTTTTAACCCCACTAAAAACAGTATTTAAAACCCTCTTGGAAGCAATTCTACCATCATCATACGTGTATACCAAATCTCCGGGCTTTATACCCTCAATAGGAACGGGACAGCCGGGATTTTTAATAACTCTTTCTCCCTCAAGGATGCAGCCATGCATACCTCCGGTTTGATCTTTTATTCCATCGTACATTCCCTCCGCCCATCCACTCTCACCACTCCATATAACCTCATCTACCTTCTCTTTTGGGCTTGCCCTTCCCCCTCCTAAGCTTGATGTGTCCGGCTTTATTAACATATCACCGTATTTCGCCAAGTCCCGCTCAAATTCTTTCCTGTGTTTTCCATACCAATCTGATTCCACGCGCGACGACCAATAAGCTGGTTTGAATTTATCCATAATAGAC
>Ga0190286_1000408_pt1 | contig 18242 bp, 21 predicted proteins | sample 48691834_MG_FD_183241 | JGI IMG/M metagenome (GOLD analysis project Ga0190286, IMG submission 183241) | Hydrothermal vent microbial mat bacterial communities from Southern Trench, Guaymas Basin, Mexico - 4869-18-3-4_MG | ecosystem: Environmental > Aquatic > Marine > Hydrothermal vents >... | reverse complement strand
TAGCAGAACCGTGAAGAGGGATAGGGAGGTTGTAGGCTTCTACACGGAGAAGACCGAGGAGGGTGAGAAGAAGGTTAAACCCATAACGGCTCCATCTGGAAAGCCGAGGAGGGTGAAGGTCAAGGTAAAGGAGGAGGCTGAGCCTAAGCCACCTGCGAAGGTGGAGCAGCCCCGCACCGAGCTCCTAGAAGAAGCCTACAAGCCCTGGGAGAATCCCAAGGTTCTGAGGTGGTATGCCAACTACTGGCCTGATGAGAAGATGCTGAGGAAGGTGCCACCTGAGCGGAGGGGGAGGCTCATCGCACCCTTCATCGACTGGGACAGCGTGGAGAAGCGCTACATGCCCCCTCCACCTGGAACCATAGAGTATCTCGACTATCCACATCCAGACGCCCCAGACGGCGTGATAGAGGAGCTGAAGTGGGCTTTCAGGCTGAACAGGAAATACGTCTGCCAGGGCAAGGATCCCGTAAACGTGATGCTACTAGGCCCACCGGGGACTGGGAAGACAGCCGCCGTTAAGAAGTTCGCCTCGGAGATGGGGTTGCCCTACTACTATATTCCGGCTGACGCCAGATACATGACGGCTGAGCAGCTCTTAGGCCGGAAGGAGCTGGAGAGGCTGCCCGACGGAACCATGAGAACAGTCTGGAAGGATGGAACCATCGTGAAGGCTGCGAGGACTGGAGGCGTGCTCCACATAGACGAGTTCAGCCTCCTCGACCCCGAGGTGGCGACAAGGCTCCATGAGCTCCTTGACAGCCAGAGGAGGCTGAGCCTGGAGGGGATAACTGGCGAGGTGATCAAGGCTCATCCAGACCTCTTCATAGTCGTCACCTTCAACCCAATAGAACTGGGAACAGAGCACGTCAAGCCCATAAGCGGACCCCTATTCCGCAGGTTCAGGGGAATCCTCATGGATTACCCGCCTCCAGAAATAGAGCTGAAGATCATAAAGACGCAGCTCGGCCTCAGCGATAAAGAACTCAAAGTCAGGGATGGAAACGTCGAGGGAAAGTATGCGGAGCCCCTAACTCGCCTAGTGAAGGCTCTGCACGACATCAGAGGCGAAGCCGAGAGAGGTGGAGAGATCGTCCACATACCGACGCTCAGCGAGGCAATAGAGTTCGCAAGGGAGCTCAAGGAGGGAACCGATGTGAAGAGGGCGCTTCACAGAGCCATCATAGGCAAATACTGCGGCCTTGAGCGCCGTAAGATCGAGGAGAGCCTTCGATACCAGTTCCCAGAGCTGGGAGGCTGAGACCCATGAGCCAGGAGAGGAAGCTGATACTAATCGACGGCCACCTCTACCAGGTGGCGACCGAGGAGGAGATAGAGATTCGAGGCGGATTCATCGACGAGAGGGGAAACTGGATACCCCAGGGGAAGGCTCCCATGCCCTTCATAGACCTGAGATACAGGCCTCCCCTCCTATTCGGGGATCCCCCTCCAGACATCGTGAAGAAGAGATGCCCCAAATGCGGCTACGAAGAGGCGAGGCTGATATTCCCGGCGCACGTGAACAGCGACGGCATCTACCACTACCCCGTCTACAGCTGCCGCCGCTGCGGCTATCACTTCGGCCTCCCCGGTGAGGCCTGATGGCGGGGAGACGTAAGCCCATAGGGTTCTACACGAGGGAGACTCGTAGAGGGGAGAAGGTCGTCTCCCCCATCTTTCCGCCTAAAGGCCGCATAAGGCAGCAGGTAACCGTCAGGAGGAGGGTTAAGAAGAGGTCGAGGAGGAGCTGGGCCAGCTACGCCTCGGCGGCTCAGGTCTTGGAGCTCAGCAGATTCCTCGCAGGCTACGTCAGCGGCAGAGATGTCGAGATCCAAATGGTTGTTCACCCCCTATACCGTGGCTTCTCCACGGATCTGGAGACCATCTACGCTCCAGATTGGGCTGAATTCGACCTACCTGTAGATGGCTTCGACGAGTGGCGCATCTATAGGCATGGAATCTGGCATGAAGCCAACCACATAAAATACACACCTGAGGAATTGATGGAGAAGGCCAGAGTCGCTCCAGAATACATCAGAGTTCTCATAAACGTCTTGGAGGATAAGCGCATAGAGGATCTCGGCGTCAAGTATCATCCCGGAGCCCTCCCAGAACGCCTATACCATCAAGCTTACGGCTATGCCCTGAGGCCCAGCGTCGAAGTCTACAGCTGGTGTCCACCGGCTCAGCTATGCGAAGCATTCCTCCAGAAGCTGCTAACCGGCAGGATCAAGGGCGATATGGATCCCGAGCTGAGGGATAGGGTTGAGAGGGCGGTGGCCTACGCTGAGAGGCGGCTGAAGAAGCTGGAGGAGGAGAACCTGAGGGGAGAGGAGCTGGCGAATAGGATAGTAGGCCTAGCAGAGGAGGTAGCTGACATCCTAAAGCTGAGAGATGAGGTTAGGAAGATTGCGTGGGGCGATGTTGAGCCTCCGTCGAAGCCTCCGAAGGGACTGAGCAGGAGAGATCGGGAGAAGGCGAAGAGGGATATCAAGAAGTATAAGGAGCAGGGCGAGCTGCCAGACATCGAGGATTGGGATGAAACCTTCCGCCCGCCCAGGGATGACCTACCGAAGCCGACTAAGAGCAGGGTCGAGAAAGACATCAAGAAATACTTCAAAGAACTTGAGAAGGAGGCCAGGGAGAAGGGTCGCATAGAGAGGCCTGACGGAGCCGTGAAGCCGGATGAGATCTACGTGGACGATGTTGAGAAGGCCAGGACGGGATCGGCTGACGTCAAGGCTGAATACGAGGCCATAACCGGAGGCAGAGGCATGGAGGATCCCGCCCTAACGGGTTTCATGCCAGTCGCAGGGTCAGGCTCAACAGTGAAGTATGAGGATTCCAGGTTCAAGAGAAAAATGGCTGAGAGGTTGAAGGAGTGGAGGAGGGGATTCAGGGCTGCGCCCTCGAAGACGGGGGTCAGCTTCAACGTCGACGCATGGCTCTACACAGAGGGTAAGAGACCCTTCATCTCCGTGAAGAGGCGGAGCGTGAGGGGAGGAAAATACCTCTTCGTCCTAGACTTCAGCGGAAGCATAAAGCCCTACGAGGAGAAGTATAAGAAGGCCTTGATAAACGCCCTCGAAGCCCTCCAGGGGATAGGAGCTCAGATAGCGGTCTTCGGCTTCGGAGGGCTCACGGTGGGCAGGTCGAGCTACAGCGGCCTCTTCGCCCTCAAGCGATTCGAGGAAGGCCCATGGCGGAGGGGTCATAGCTCAAGGCTGGCTGGAGGAGTGGTGGCTGAGGGAGGGACGCCCATGTCCAAAGCCTATAGAAGGCTTGAGGCATACATCAACAGGCATAGACCTGAATATGTCATCACCGTCACGGATGGAGCTCCAGACAGTTTTGGGCTGACGAAGGAGATGATTGAGAAGCTAGAGAGGAAGACGGATATGGTGGCCTTCGGAATAGCTGAGAACCAGGCCACGGCGGAGATGATGAGGCGAAATTTGAAGAGCCTCGGCTACCGCAGGAGCTTCGTGGTCACAGACCTGGATAGGCTTCCAGGGAAGCTGGTAGACCTCATCGCCCCAAAGGATTAGCCGATTTCTCTATGGGATGGCTCGCCGCCGAAGGGCTCAGCAGGCCGAGGTCATAGGATTCTACAAGGATGAAGAGAAGCGGACCAGGCCGATAACCAAGCGTAAAGGCCGTAAGAGGCAGAAAGTCGTCGTCAAGGCCAAGGAGAAGCCTAAGTGGGTGAGCCCCGATAAATGGGCCGGTGGCCGTAAGGCGACGCTGATCTACAGGGATGAGGAGCTGGAGATTCAGGCTGCGATACGCTGGGAGACTGAGAAGGTTGAGCCCCTAGTCAAGATCGAGTATAGGTCTCCGGAGGGAAAGCTCGTCGAGCGCAGATACATAGGCCCCAAGAAGCGTTTAGCCTGGATCGATGAGGATGGCAAGGAGTGGAAGCCGGAGGACATCCAGCCCTTCCAGGTTCTGCCCGATGGAACACGGAAGCCTATCAAGCTGTTTGAGCCGAGCAAGAAGATAATCGCTGAGCCGAAGCCCAAGGAGTTGATGAACGAATTTATGCCTGCTGGCTATGTGGAGATATGGAGCGACACCACGGAGGGTCAGGCAGCCCTACGGAGACTGGCGTGGAAGCTGATGAGCGAGGGCAAGGTGGCAGCCGTCAAGAAGTTCGTGAAGGCGAAGGGAGCCAAGGCCTACGTGGGCTTCATATACCCCGTGCTAAACGAGAAGGGAGACTTCACCCTTGAGATGATGATCGCCGAAAACCGCCGCCGACGTCGACGATGGATGCCAGCTGAGCCCGTGGAGGTGGGTGAGCCAGAGGAGCTTGAGGAGGCCAAGCTCCCCGAGGTGTTCTAAGATGGTGAGCCGATGGCGCATCCAGAGGGTTCTCCACTACGTCAGGGAGCATCCAGGCTGCACCGAAGACGAGATAGCCCAAGCCCTCAGGATGCATATACTCGACGTCATGGAGGCGCTCCACATCCTTGAGGCTCAGGGCCTCGTGAAGGTGGAGGAGAGCGAGATGCCCGAGGAAATGCCCGAGACCGCCCCCACTAGGGTCTTCCTAGTAATATGGGAAGATGGCGAGCCTAGGGTGGTGAAGGCTGCCAGATTCATGTGAAGGGCGGGGAGACAGTCGATGAGGAGGCGCAAAGTTGAGACGAGCGGCGGTGGCGCTATAATGGGATTCGTCCTTGGAGCCTTGATAGGACTGCCCTATGGCTCGATATGGATCTTCCTTCTAAGCATCGTTGGGGCCTTCATCGGCGATTATATAGAGTATAAGTGGCGTAAGAGACAAGTTCCATTTCTCAGGTAGATGGCGAGAAGCAGGGGAGACATCGTAGGCTTCTACACGGATGAGAAGAAGCGGGTTAGGCCGATAACCAGGCCTAAGCGACGTCGAATTGTGAGGATCAGGACTCAGCCAGCCATACGCCGACGGGTCGTGGAGATACTGAAGAGGCAGCTGAAGGCCATGGGATTGGGAGACCTCTCCCTAAAGGTGGAGTTTAATCCATGGAAGAGGACTCCAGCCCACGTGCATCTAAGGGTCAATAGGAGGACTGGTAGGATAGAGAAGCTGCGAGTCGTCTTCAATCCTAAGACGATTGAGAAGCTCTATGAGGCGGACCCGGAGAGAGCTGAGAGGGCTCTACGATTCATGGTCGCCCATGAGCTAGCCCACGTGGAGCAGGCAGTCAAGATGGGCAGATACCTCCCACCTCCCACCACGGCATTCGGACTCCGAAGCTGGATGGCTGAGAGGGCTGCAGACAGACGAGCCGAGCAGCTAACCGGAGTCAGCCGAAGCGAGTTCGAGAGCTTCGTCAAGGAGGTTCTAGAACCTCCTGAGCGGAAGGCGCCCACGAAGATGGAGGATTACACGGAGGGGAGGCCTAGAGTCCTAGGCTGGATAAGTGGACACGGATCTTATAAGGGGGAGCTCATCATTCCGAGGCGTAGCATCCAATCCATCGACGATATACCGAAGTCAGCCCTCAGGGTCTTCCTCGTAGTATACGAGGATGGTAAGCCGAAGGTGGTGAAGGTCAGCAGGGAGGAGGCAGCCAGATTTTTCAGGTAGATGGCGAGACGGCGAAGAGCTAATACTCGGAGAGATGTCATCGGCTTCTACAAGGATGAGAAGAAGCGGACTAGGCCCATCACGAGGCCGAAGGGTGGGAGACGTAGGATAAGGACGAGAACCATCTGCGCAACCAGGAAGGTCAAGCTCCAATCTAAGAGAACACGCAGATGGGGCGTGGTCAAATATCCACGTGGCACAAAGCCGTTGGTTGCCGAGGTCGAGATAGAAGGCCGCAAATTCGTCTTCAAGGAGGGCCTCGGCTACAAGAAGCCGGAGGAGATTCAGCAATTACTCGAAGCCCTAATACAGAAGGTGAAGCTCGAAGTTCAGAGGGATAAGCTGGCTAGGATAACCATCCACTTCCCAGGCACCAGGCGTAAGCCGGTGAGCGTCGAGGTTCAGGGAGGCCAACCGCTAATGCCGAGGATAATCCACCACCCTGGATGGCCGCCTCCCCCAGAGCTCATCGAAGACATAAAGGCCGAGTGTGAGAAGCCCAGGAATAAAAGGCGGAAGACAGCCACAGACCTGGAAGCCCTCGCATACCTAAACACCTTCTCCATGGCGACGCCGCTCAACAGGGAGGGCTACGCCATCTACTGCCACCTCACCTACAAGTATCTAAAGAGGAAGGGCTGGAAAGACAGCGACATCAAGAAGAGTCTTCCCTGGCTGCTGGAGCATAAGAGGCTGAGCGACATGGAGAAGAGGGAGCTGGAGAAGCTGAAGGACTGGATATACAAGCAGCAGATGAAGGATCTAAAGCAGAGGGAGAAGAGAGCCAGGGAAATAGAGCGAATGCTCGAATCCTCCTCTCTAGCTCAGCCCTGAGGGACGACCGATGAATCAGCGTGATGAGAAGTCAAGGGAGGATGCAAGAACACTCCTTCAATCCATCGTCTCCTTCCTACTGGTTCTCTACGGCTTCTTCATGTTCATAGCCCCCGATAGATACCCTCTCCCCATCTACCCCCAATTCACTCCTCAAATAGGGCTGGTATTCATGGCGATAGGTCTCTTCCTCCTACTGTGGAGGAGGTCAGATTTCTCAGATAGATGGCGAGACGGCGAGGCGAGGTCGTAGGCTTCTACACAGATGAGGAGAAGAGGGTTAGACCCATAACTAAGTCCTCGGCTCCACGCATCGTCAAGGTCAGGGTCAGATCTCAGCCCTATCCGTATTCGAGGCCGAGGCGAATCAAGGCGATGCTGGCGAAGAATGGAACACTCGAAGACCTTGACAGGCCAGACCTATGGCTGGAGCGCAAATACGACGGCACCTGGACCTTCATCATCAAGGAAGGCGACAAGGTGAGGCTGATAGGGAGAAGCTGGAAGAACGACTATGCCCCAAACTTCCCCGAGCTCGTCGAAGCCGTGAGGCGTATAAGGGCTAAGAGATTCGTCGCATGTGCAGAGCTCACATACTTCGATAAGCATGGCGACGACCACTTCCTCACAGCCCTAGCCACACCAGAGACCCGTAGAGAGCGAGGCCTGACGCCTAAGCTGATGGTCTTCGACCTCATCTACTACGGGAATCGAGACCTCCGGAGGCTCCCCCTCCGGGAGAGGCGGAAACTGCTGGAGAAGCTCATAAAGAGGCCCATGAAGCACCTGGAGCTCGTCAAGGTGTATCGCCGCAATAAAAGGAGAGTCTTCAGGGATCTACTCAAAAAGGGTGCTGAGGGCGTCATACTCAAAGACCCCGACAGCCCCTTCCGGGAGGGGGTGCGCAGCTCAGAATGGCTGAAGTTGAAGAGGGAGAAGACTGCGGATGTCGTCGTGGTCGGCGTGACCAAGGGCAAGGGGCAGCGGCGCTCAACCTTCGGAGCCCTCATCCTCGCAAAGCGAGATCGCAGGGGTAGACTGCGCTACGTCGGAAAGGCGAGCGGATTCTCGGAGGCTGAGGTCAGGGAGCTACTCCGCAGATTCCGGAAGGTTAAGAAGCCTCCCATAGATGAGCCGATCCCCGACGTGAAGTATTGGGTGAAGCCCGAGATAGTCGTCGAGGTCAAATATATGGAGGAGACGAAGGATGGAAAGCTGAGACACCCCAGATTCACGAGAATTAGAGACGACAAGACGGTGGAGGAGCTCGGCTAAACTCTATTTCTCCTTTGAGATGGGTCGCCTAAAGAGCGATTTGAAGAGGGAGAAGACGGCCATAGCCATAATCATCGTCTTCATGGTTGTAGCTGCCTTGGGCATCTACATCTACAACGTGACGGCTGCGAGGCTCGCAGGCATAGGGATCACGATTCACTATAAGGATGGATCGAGCTACACGGTGGATTCGACGGCGTATCCCCTCAGGCTGATGATAGGCCCTGGATTGAAGGTTAAAGACCCCAACCTGGATAAGGAAGTCGACTACGTGGAGGTCTATCTGAAGTATAAGCTGGACTGGGAGGGGGAGATAAGCGACTATGAGTTCTCTGGATACCTCGCCATCATCGTCGATGGAGAGGAGGAGAAGAGGGTTGAGGTCTCTAATCCAGACAGCATAGCCAAGGGCTTCTGGAAGGAGATAGTCAAGGTGAAGCTCGATGACACCTGGCTGGAAGACTTCGGCGAAGGGGAGCACACCCTGCACGGTGAGGGCTACCTAAAAGTGAAGCTCACCTTCACCGATGGCTCCACCGACACGGCTGAAGGTGAGAGCGAGGATCTGGACTGGAAGTTCAAGGTGGAATCCGGTGGAGGAATCACCAGCTTCAACGTCAAGGTCTCCAAGCAGGTCCACTTCAAGTAGGAGGCAGATAGATGAGGGGGCTGCTGATAAGGCTGACGATACAGCTGCTCGGCTTCAGATGGGCTAGGAGAATCTGGGGGAGGGCGGCCTGGATGGAGGCCTGGAATTGAAGCCTGGAAGCCTTGGAAACGTCTTCATCGTCGTCGGCCTCCTCCTGCTCCTGCCCTGGATAGGCGATCAGCTATTGGCTGCGGCTCCCTGGCCTGGATACTGGCGGCACGTCTACGTTGAATCATATCGAGGATACGCCATCTATCACTTCACTGAGATAGGCGTCTACGGCTACATCCCAGAGGAGGTATACAACGCATCAGGCGGCGAGGATCTGCCGCCTGGGACGGGGAAGCTGTGGAAATTCGCTGGAAGCGTGGAGGCTGCTAAGAGGCTGATAGACGACATCCTAAGCGAGCCAATATACATAGAGTCGTATAAAGGGTGGGAGATTTACCGCACGCCGGGCACAGGCCTCTACTATGCTGTCAACTCTGAGACTGGGGAGAACACATCTAAGTGGGATAGCATCGATAAGTTGAAGCGATACATAGATGGCCCCGAAGGCTGGTGGCAGCTCTCCCTGCCGGGCAGGGTCATCGAGGTAGGCGTCGAAGAGGAACTCCTAATTGTGGAGAGGGGTAAACTGGTCTTCGACTACATCACCCAAAAGCCGGATCTGGTGAAGAAGGCCTGGATCGTCTTGAAGACCTCTGAGGGTGAGCTATTAGAGGAGGTGAAGCTCGACGGCCCGCATGAGATCCACGACCTGGAGGGCTACTACGCATACTGGGCGTCTGTGAAGCTCCCCGAGAGGGGTAAAACCTACAGGGTTGAGGGCTACGTGGACTGCTGGCTTAGAACCATTAAGATGGTGGATCTTCAGGTTGAGTGGGGGCAGCCTACATCGCCTCTAGGCGAATCCCCCATCGGAAGGCTCTACGCCTGGTTGAGGGATAGACCCCTGCCGGGGGCAGCCCTCACCGTCATCGGCCTATTGTTGAAGTTGGATGAACGCCTGGAGAGGCGTCGGCGATGATTGAGGATGTCGTTGTCAAGCTGGTTGAGGGCTTCACCCTAATCGGAGACGCCTTCGTGATCATCCTCCAGGAACTCTTCAAGGCTGCGGGGCTTAGGCTGCCTGACTGGGGTGCGAGGCTTACGCTTCTTGGATGCTCAGCCCTTATCCTCTGGAGGCTGAACAGGCTGATGCCTAAGCTCATCCTAATAGGAGTCATCATCGTCGCAGCCAGCATCCTCCTCGGCTTCGTTTAGATTTATCTTATGAGGAGCATGAGTAGGGGAAGCGGGAGAGGGGTGCCGACCAGCTACAAGCTGGCAGCCCTCCTATTGATAGCCGTCCTAGCAGCCCTCTTCGTCGACTACACAGGCATCTACGACATCCCAGGCCTCCAGGTCGGAGGCGGCGAGAAGCCCAGCCTCCCAGGAGCGCCTGGACACGAGACTCCCTGCAGCTATCCCACCGCCATAGTGACCACCGACGTCGCCGCTTGGGATAGCCTCGACATCACCACGAGCCGAAGCATAGGCACCGACGTCGACGTCGTTTGGTTCCGCTACCACAATGGGTGGATAAAGCTGGGAGCCGGAGACGGCGTAGACCTCAGCCTCACCTCCGCTGACAACGATGTAGTCTACATGGCCCTGATGCCCAGCAGCCAATACTACGTCGACTACGAAGAGATACTGAAGATGAATCCCCACGTCAGCTGGTATGGCTACAAGGACATCACCGGCGACGGCAGGGAGGAGTTCATCTTCAAGGTCGACATCTCCGGCAGCACCTACGCCGAGGCCACCGGCAAGTGGAACATGCCGCTGGTCAACATCTACCTATTGACCTACGACAGCGGATTCGCCTTCGCCCCCGACGGAAAGCCAGACGACATCACCGGCATAGGAACCTCGACGGTGACGAAGTATCTCAAGTGGTGGTGTGAGATCTCGGCTGAGAAGAAGGGCGTCGCCATCTACAAGGTCGTCATAACGGCTAACACCTCGGACATATCGAAGATCAAGCTGGAGAAGGTCAACATACCAGGCGTAGGATACCTCGACGGCGGAGCCTTCACACAGGACGTCTACACCGACCAGATAATGTGGACCTACACCATAAGCCAGAACAGCCTATACGGAGCCAGCTACCTGAAGAGGCCCGTCGGAGACCCCAACGAGTTCAAGTTCACCACCGTCGTCGAGCTCACGCTGGACAGCGATGACGTCATCGAGGTCACCCTCAAGATATACTACCTCACGCCCACCGAGGCCTCAGCCGTGCTCTCCGACAGCGTAATCCTCTCAGCCTCATAATAGGAGAGCCAGCCGGGTCGGCACCATGAACAGGGCTCCGCCGCCGACCCTACATGGCGGAGCCCAAAGAGGCTCTCCACCCCACCTTTTTCTGACCGTCATTCTCTAGCCCTCTATTTCTCTCTGAGATGGATGTGGAGGAGTTCCCCTGGATATGTGTGCCAGGCGCCCTGATACTGGTGAGCCTCATCCTCTACGGCGTCGACGCCCCCTGGATGACTCCGCTGTATATAGCTGAGATGCTGATGTTCTTCATACTCGGAGCGGAGCGCAGCGACTACTCGAAGTCTAAGCCATCCGCAGCTCTACTGGCAGTCCTCATCTGGATCGGAGGGCAGCTCACACTCTGGATGGGCTGGGACACGAATCTGCTCTGGATCTTCGTCATCCTCCAAGTCGGGCTGGCCTACGCCTACTGGTTCACCGACAGCCTCAAGGTCTCGGCGAGAAAGGCCAAGATCGGCTACTACGACTACTCTGCGATAGCCGTGCTGCTGTTGATATTCTTCACGCTCGGCAGAATGGCCATGTCAGCCAACCTAAATGAGGCTCTCTGGGCCATCGGAATCTTCGTGATACTGGTCGCAGACTTCTTCGTTGAGGACATAGCGGCCACTAGTATAGGGCTATACAGGAAGTATAGCTGGGTGGGATACCTCGCACCCCTCGGGGCTCTGCTCTCAGCTTACGCAGCCATAGCCGTCGCACAGCCAGGCCTGCCCCTCGCCATCATCTAGCAGGTTCCGAAATGGTCTCCGATGATCCGGGGAAAGTCCCCCGGGGAGAGAGGGTCACTCTTTTTATGTTTAGTATTGCTCGAACCTGTCGCTCCGAAAGATTTATAAGGTTCACCATGGTGAACTTACCTTCAATTTTCAGTATAATTCTTCGAGTGGATGACTATTTCTCTTCGGGATGGAGTGGCTGTTCTGGTTCACCTTGGGGATGGCCGCTGGCTCTGTGCTTACTAATCTGGTCTACATAGCCACGGCCTTGATCCTGGAGGGGCGTCGATGAGGCGGATGCTGCTCATCGCCATGAGCCTTCTGGTTCTCGTTCTCAGCTTGGGAACCGCCTCTGGGCTGCTGAGGCTCAGCATCTGCGGCTACTCCCTGATGGGGGCTGAAGGTCAGGCTGGGAGGCTCATCCTCTTCATTCTCGGATTTGGAGGGCTGATCGCAGCGTGGAGGTGGAGGGATGGCTCATAGGGTGCGCAGCGTCCCAGACTTCATCTACTGGATGATATTCGTCATCCTCATCTCGCTTCATTACTACACGAAGACTCAGGAGACGCCTGCTCAGAGCTACGTCGAGTTCTTCATCATCGTCTGGCTTGTCAGCTTCATAGGCCTCATCGCCCTGAAGCTCTGGGTTCCAGAGCCCAGCAGGGCTGAGGTTGTGGACTACGATGAGAATCTCAGCTGGGGGCATCTGGACCGCATCGTGTTGGGTCTGCTGCTCGTCGAGATGACGGCCATAGCCGTAAACCTACTCGGCTCCGCAGCCGTCACGGCCATGTGGATTCCCTCGCTCAGCCTAAACTGGTATGACGACCTCCTCTTCAACATAGGCCTCGTAGCCACAGCCGAGGAGTCAGCTAAGGTTCTGGCCATAAAGGCGCTTCAGATGAGGCTGGGAGACACCCCTGAGGGGAGGGCCTTCAGCGTGGCGATGCCCATAGCCTTCTGGGCTGTGCTCCACGGCTATCACAGCTACGCCATATATGGGTCTGAGATGTGGCTGTTGATAGCTGCAGCCTTCATCAGTGGCCTCATCATGTATTGGGTGCTGAGGGAGACCAGGAGCATAATGAGCTGCTACATAATCCACGGAGCATACAACGCCCTCGTCATCCTCTCCCAAGCCATAGGCCTCTAGCTATTTTTCAATTGGAATGGCTCGCACAATTGTGGTTCACAGGAGGGGCTACTGGAGGGGCCCCTACACCTATCGGCGAGGGGGAAAGCTGATCAGAGTGAGGAGGCACTACGTCCCACCGACGACTTATAGGAGGAAAGACGTCGGAGCCCCTGGGAAGGGTCCTAAAAAGATCCCGATAAGGGAGAGGGGGGCACTCACCCGATTCGGATACAGCATACACAAGTCGACGAGGGCGAGGAGGGCTGCGCTGCGCAAGGCGATAGAGGAGTATGGAGCCCTGAAGGTTTGGAGACGTCTGCACGCACAGGTTCAGCTCCGTGAACAGGCCGGAGTCCCTGGGCCTAAGCCCAGGCCTGGAGTCGAGGAGGCCTGGCGCATCTTCAAGGAGGATAGAGACTGGGTGGCAGAGAACTTCCTCACCGAGCGTCAGCGCAGAAGGATGACGGCTGCAGCGAGAAAGGCGAGGACGAAGAAGAGGAAGAGAAGCTCCAGGAGGCGGTGAACCGGCCTCTCTATTTCTCCCTGGATGGATGTAGTCGAGATAGCCTACCTGCTCCTCCTATTCGGAGTATTATTGGATGACATCTCTACCTTCATCGGATTGCAGATGGAGTTTAGGGAGCTCAACCCCCATGTCGTCAGCCTCATGGAGAGAGGCCTCTGGCCAATAGTTGACGTAGCCATCCTCATCACGGTCGCCCTGGCCACGGAATACCTCGACGGCCTGGTAGAGAGAAGCCTGGGGCGGAGAGCCCTGATAGCCTTCCCAGCCACCCTCGGCCTCCTAAGGCTTCTAATGGGCCTCCATAACACAGCCCTCCTAATCAGCGTATTTCTCAGTTGAGATGAACTGGGAGAAGATTGAGCGCATCGGCATAGAAATCTGCATCATAGCCCTAATCATCTTGGGATGCCTAGCCCTCAATCCGCCTAGAAGTAATGAAGGCTTGATGGATGTGATCCTCACGATAAGGCATTACGACGCCGAGACTGGGACGACGCATACCTACGTTAAGACTGGAGACCTCCTCACCAAGAACTTCGCCATAATACTCGTAAACTGCTTCAGAGGAGCTGAGGGAGTGGGCACCTTGAGGCCGACCGACACAAATGGCAATCTGAGATACCTCTATGACGACTATGATTACTACGTCGGCGTGTTTTCCCCATGTGCACGGATAGCGATTGGGACTGGAACGGGTTCTCCGTCGCCTTCAGATTACAAGCTGCAGAATAAGATAGCCCAGAAGTATATTGGCAGCCACGGCCTCTCCAAATCCGGGACGGCTCTAAACATAACCGTGTCAGCCACCTTCACCTTTGACAGCAGCTACAGCATAACGGAGGCCGGTCTCATAATCGAATGCCTACAGGATACCTCAGCATATTCCTATCTGATAGCTAGGGACGTCTTCCCAGCAGTTGAGGTGAGCAGCGGCGACGTCCTCACGGTCACTTACACATTCAAGCTGAATCAGGGGTGATGAGATGAGGAAGACCACCCTTATACTGGTCTCGCTCCTACTCGCCGTCTGCCTCACGGCATACATCGCAGCCGAAGCACATAGAGACGTAAAGGGAGACTCAGGAAACTCATGTAACGTGATCCTCATCCTAGAGCATCGGGATGCCCAGGGCCGCCTAATAGAGCGGAGGGTGAAAACCGGCGATCTACTCCTCGAAAACTTCGGAAGGCTGTTATTGGCATTTATGAAGGGTGGAGCCGACTACACCGATGAGAAATTCCAAATCAAAAACACCGGTGGAAGCTGGCAAATTCCCTTCTACAGCTCATCATCGCAGAGGGTTCGGATCCATGAAGATAACAGCTACATCGTCCTGGGAAACGGGACGGCCTCAGCAGCCTTAGAAAACTATCAGATGGCAAATCAAATAATGGAGCAGCAGGTCGGTAGCATAGGAGTCTCAGTCAGCGGAGACAAGGTGAACGGCACGCTCTCGACGACCTTCACATTCGACGGCAGCTACACCATCAGGGAGATAGGACTTAAAACCCGCATACAGAAAAGCGCTTCAGCCTTCTACTTCTTCATCTGCAGAGACGACATTTCATCGAACCCAATAACAGTAGCGAATGGGGACACCCTCACCGTCACCTATGTCTTCATGTTGAATTAAGGCTGACGGAGAGGAGGGCCTACGAGGCGGAGAAGGCTCTACACCATAGCCCTTCTACTAATCATATTAGCGATCCCCATCGCAGCTATCCTCGCCGCCGACTATGAGGAGGAGCTCCATGAGACCATCAAAGCCGCCATAAGCCTCTCCACATCTCCGGAGCGACGGATGCAGAGGATTAAAGCTGTAGTCGAAGCCTCTACATCCCCCGAGTGGAGGCCTCAAACCATCTCGGCCACCGTCAGCTTTCTCCATCAGCGATGGGTCTGCGAGCAGCAGGATCTCACAACCTTCACCGTCTACACAGACTTCGAGATCGGCGAATACACGGTGACCTCCTCGAAGATCACATGGGATCTAAACAGGGATGAGGTGGCCTACGCCTACAAGCTCTATGGAAACATCACCGACTTCTGGCACATCTTCAACTTCAGCCTCACGGGATTGGAGGCCGGTGATGCGGACAGCAGAGTCATAATCTTCCTCTGGCAGCTGAACACCGTCGTCGACCCTAAGAGCAGCGGCAGGCTCTGGATATATGCACAGCAGAACGCTGACGACGATTTTACCTACAAGCTCGTCTTCGCTCAGAAGGATGGCGGCAGTAATCTCTTCGTCTATACCACCTCTGCGAATCTCGAAGTGGGTGAGGAGTATAAGATAGCGGTGAGCCGTGAGGGGAGCAGCATCACCATGAAGCTCTACAACGCCACCTCAGGGGAACTAATCGAGGAGACCACTCAGAATGGATGCGACGAGGCCTACGACTACGTGGAGCTGGCCGTCAGCCCAGGCTATACAACAGATCCCGGAGACTGGTCTAAGGGCTACCTGGAAGACTTCAGGATATGCACCTTGCAGGAGGTTCAGCAGAATCAGCCTCCAAATGCGCCTACGCTCACCTCACCCATGAACGGCACTAGGGTCAGTCCAGGAGCCTCCCTGGAGTTTACATGGAACTTCAGCGACCCCGACGGAGGCGACAGTCAATCCGCCTATCGGCTGCAGGTCGATGATGACCTAGACTTCTCATCGCCCTTATTGGATACTGGGAAGACTGCATCATCCTGGGAAAGCTATTCCTACACCACTCCCTCAACCCTAGGCATCTACTACTGGAGGGTGAAGACCTGGGACAGCGGCGACGCAGAGGGCTCCTGGAGTCAGCCAGCCACCTTTACCGTCGACCGATTAAAGGTGTCCGAGATTGTCATAGACCTCGCCGATGAGAAGCTCTACGCCCGGCTGCGCTATGAGAGCGATGATCTCCCTATCGATGGGGGAGAAGTATGTTTCAGAGGCCTATCGGCGTCGACGAACGGCACGGGCTGGGCTGTCTTCGACCTCAGCGGCGGAGACTTCCCATGGGGCAGCATCTGCTACGGGTCCTCGGATGGAGGGCTGGTCACCGTCTGCAGCCTCAACCAGTCGGTTCCCCTGGCGAAGGCGGGGCCCAGGCTCATCGGCGGAAATTGCACCGTCTCATCAGCAAGCTGGATAGGTGGAGAGAGGCTCGACATCGACTTCAACGTGACGCTTGGCACATATCAGACTCTGATAAAGGGGCCTAAGCCCACCTATGTCCTCAACGCCACGTGGCTGCTCAGCGACGACTACTCGAATGGCATCCTCAGCATAGATCACGACGGCTCCCGCAGCCTGGAGGCATACTACGTGAACTGGGGTGGGCTGCGCATAGAGGGTCTCACCCATGGATGGCTGGAGTCCGTCAGCCTAGTCGCAGAGGAATTGACCCTCGTCGTGAACGGCTCGGCAGGGGTGGGAACCCTATACGTCAACTGCAGCGGATGGGGAGCCCCCTACGAGGCGGTGAACTTCACCAGCACTCTATACGACGCTGAGAATCAGATGTTCACGGGAACCTATCAGCTCAGCAGCCCGCTGACCCTCATCCTCAGATTCGGCGTAGAGGAGGAGCCGGGTGGAGGAGCCCCAGGAGGAGGCGGTGGAGGAGGTAGAGGGGGCGGTGGAGCTCCTCCTCCTATGGTCACCATAGATGTAGCTGAGCTGTGGGTTGAGGCGAAGGCTGGCGAGGAGGCTGAGGCCGTTATAACTGTTTCATGGAGCGGGACGACGGCCATAACCCTCCAAGGCGTAGACTTCGGTGGATATGACAGCTGGTTCAAGGTTGAGACCGGCGAGACCTATACGGGCTATAAGGCTGAGATTCCGATTGTGGTTAAGCCTCCCAGGGATGTGGATGAGGGAAGCTACTCCGATACGATGACCCTGAGCTTCACGACAGCCGACGGCTCAACCCTAACTGGAGGAGGCGTCTACCACGTCACGGTGATAGGAGGCGGAGGCAAAGACGAGAAGGGTGGAGGCGACTTAGAGATTCCAGAGATCCCGGAGGAGCTGGAGCCGATAATAGAGCCCGTCAAGGAGATATTCGAGTCTAAGATAGCTCAGATGATTGGATTACTAATAATCATAACGATGGCTTTAGTAATAATAAGCAAACATTAAAAGGGATGAATGAGCCTTATATTATTTAAGAATGGAACCTGAGGTTCACATAATTGAAAGATATTTCCAATTAGTTAAGCGAGCTTTCACGATGACAAATATCAAATGCGAGGGCGGTAAAGAGATAGACCTATTGGCCGTTGACCCTAGAGAAGGGCGTCGATGGCACGTTGAGTCTAGGGTATCAACCACTTTTCCACTACGAATGGAAGCCACATACACAAAAGATGGCAAGTGCCATCGAAATGGGTTAGACTGGTTCAAGGAGAATAAATTCGAGCATCCCTCAATTGTTAAGAAGATTGAGGAGCTATTTGGTTGCTTAGATTATGAAAAAGTGTTAGTTGTTTATACTACAGAAGTAGGATACGACCCATCTTGGATTAATACTGCTTATCGTAGATTTGGAATTCAAGTTTGGTTTATTATGGATATAATAGAGACGCTTAAAGAGCAAATAAAAGTAGTAGGTGCAAGAGATGATGTTTTAAGGCTAATTGAACTAATTTCAAAAACAGAGAGAGACAGAGAAAAAATATTTAAAAAAATAACAAACCAAGTTGTTAAAAGCATAGATACGTATCTTCGTTGCCAATGAAAGTAAATTTATTTAATACACTTAAGAGGTTCGTCTTCTCTTAACTAGTGGGCATTTGGAAAGGCACTCTATAGAAGCCACATCGTCAAAGCTAACTTTTTCCCGCCTCCTGATCATCTCGGCTTTCACCTTCATCCTCATCTCAGGATGCTTCAACAGCAACCACACCACGATGGCTGCTGCCAGGCGTCGATAGCTACTGGGTCGATGCCCAAATACATGGAGGAATCTACCCAATCTCTCTGCTAGAAGCCCAACGTAGTTTCCCAATATGTGGTTGAACTCGCTGTAATCTGCGTAGAAGCCATAGAGCTTCAGGAGAATCGAAGCCTCTTTTTTAAGCCGCATCACCTCGGGGGGCTCCACGGATTCGATGATAGTCTTTATGTGCCGCGCCCTTATGCCGAGATCCTTTGCTCCAGCTGGACTTCGGGCTATCACCCTGCAGAGCTGGCCCATCGGCAGGGTGTCTCCGAGGC
>Ga0190286_1000406_pt1 | contig 18311 bp, 18 predicted proteins | sample 48691834_MG_FD_183241 | JGI IMG/M metagenome (GOLD analysis project Ga0190286, IMG submission 183241) | Hydrothermal vent microbial mat bacterial communities from Southern Trench, Guaymas Basin, Mexico - 4869-18-3-4_MG | ecosystem: Environmental > Aquatic > Marine > Hydrothermal vents >... | reverse complement strand
TCACGGTCTTGGAGGGGAGCAGGGTCTTGAGATACCATAGGGAGCAGAAGTTATTGACGGATTTCCTCAGACAACTCTAAAAGTTTAAGACCCATCATGAGGAGAGGTTATGCTCGATGTTAGGGTACGGGAAGATAGCGTATGTGGATTTGACGGATAAGCAAGTTGAGGTCGTAAATGTGGACGAGGAAATGGCGTTCAAGTATATAGGTGGAAGGGGTTGGGCTGCATACATCATCTTCAAGAGCCTCGATCAGATAATCCATGGAACCCATCCATCAAGCGTCCTAGTAGTCGCGACCGGCCCATTAGACGGCACGATCTTCAAGGGTGGATCTAAGACGACCTTCGCGGCGATAAGCCCCCTAACCGGGATCTATGGAGATAGCATTGTAGGCGGACATCTTGGATCTATGATGAGGGGGGCTGGGATCGATGCGCTCGCGATTAGGGGGGCGTCTCAAGAGCCGTGCTATCTATTGGTCGAGGACGGTCGGGTTGAGGTCGAGTCCGCCGAAGATCTATGGGGCCTCCACTCAAGAGACGCTGATAGAAAGCTTAGGGAGGTTCATGGAGACTGCTCGATAGCCACTATAGGGATTGCTGGAGAGAAGCTGGTGAACTTCGCGTGCATAAACGTGGATTGGGATCTCAAGCTTAGGAGGCATGCGCAAGCAGGGAGAACCGGCATGGGAGCCGTGATGGGAAGTAAGAAGTTGAAGGCGATCGTGGCCAAGGGAGGTGGGGAAGTAGAAGTCGCGGATCAGGAGAGGCTTGCGGAGGTTGTGGAGAGGCTTAGAGATCAAATAGTTGGAAGCACGCTCTATGAAAAGTGGGAAAGGTATGGCACCATGTCCGTAATTGAGTGGTCTAATAAGGCTGAGGCCCTGCCGACCAAGAACTTCCAATACACTAGATTCGATGGCGTGGAGAGGTTTGGGGGAGAGGCGGTCCATAAAATCGAGGAATACACGTCTGGATGCGCGAACTGTATGATGCCCTGCGGCCACACAATATCGGTTGGAGATAGCCACGTTACCGTTGACTATGAGAACTTCGCCATGCTTGGACCTAACCTAGGACTTGGAGATTTGGAAGCGATCGCGAAGGCGAACTATCTCTGCGACTACTATGGCTTAGACACGATCTCGACAGGCTCCGTCATAGCGTTCGTCATGGAGTGTTTTCAGCGTGGAATCTTGGATGAGGAGCGCGTGGGATTCGAGGTTAGATGGGGCGACGCGGAGACCGTCTATAGGCTAATCAAGCTCATCGCCGAGAGGAGGGGTTTTGGAAACCTTATGGCCTTAGGGGTTAGAGAGCTCGCAAGATACATAGGTGGTGGATCTGAGAGGTTCGCCATGCATGTTAAGGGGCTTGAGATAAGCGCATACGATCATCGAGCCGCCCCGGCCATGGCTCTAAGCTACGCTACATGCGATATAGGCGCTCATCACAATAGGTCTTGGGCGATAACCTACGATCTTGAGGTTGGGAGAGATGATTATGGAGAGGATAAGGCGAGGAGGGTGATCTACCTCCAACATCTAAGACCGTTATTCGACATGCTCGGGGTCTGCAGGTTTCCATGGGTTGAGCTTAAGGTTGACCCAAACCTCTACGCCGAGGCATACTCAGCCGTGGTTGGGAGGGAGTTCAGCTTAGACGACCTACTCTTATGCTCTGAGAGAGTTTGGAACTTGACGAGGGTCATTGCGATCCTCAGGAAAGGGATAGATGTAGAGGATGATACTCTACCGGCTAGAGACTTCGAGGACCCGATACCAGATGGAGAGACGGAGGGATTTAGAGTCGATAGGGAGAGGTTCATGGAGCTCTTGAGAAGCTATTATAGGCTTAGGGGATGGGATGAGCGGGGCTGGCCGACGAGGGAAAAGCTCCTAGAGCTTGGATTGGAGGAGGCCGCTGAGAAGCTCTACGGCTGACCTCCCCTAACCTTCTTCAAGAACTCCTTCAAGATCTTTACATTCTCATCCCTTAAACTACTTCTCCGAACATCCACGTATATTCCCAGCCTCCTCGCCTCCTTAACGCTGAGACCCACCTCCTCAAGCTCCCTCCTTGAGAATCCTCTCCCAGCCCTGGTTATCACGAGACCTCTATGCTTCCTCCTCACAATCGGGCTTAACCCTCCTCTCATCGCCTCTCTCAAGATCTGGTGGAGTTCAAAAAGATTTCCAGAATACTACCACGCCATCCTCGGATCAGCTCACATTAAATCTAGGCGAATACATTGTTTTATCATGCCCAAGAGACCTAAGAACCCTGCCTCGCCACGCTATAAGGCTAGGATGGGATATGAGGGAGAATATTATCTCGTTAAGAGGTTCACCTCAAGGGATAAGCCTGGATTCTATGCTGTGAGAACTCCTGGAAGCGGCGCTGGAAAGCTTCCTAAACCCGATATAATCGCTGTGGATGATGGCGAGCTCCTAGCGATCGAGGTTAAGTCTAGTAATAAGTCCTATATAGCTTTGAATGAGGCTCAAGTTAAGAGGTTGCTCGGATTCTGTGAAAGATTCGTCGTCAAATGCCCTAGATGTGGAGAGGAGATTAGACCCAAGCCCATCCTCGCCGCCAGATTCTTGGGTAAGGAATGGAGGTTCGTAGAGATACCGCCTGACTGGGAGGGGGTCATCGTCGTGAGAAGACTCTCCCACTCCTCCGAGGCTTCTCGCGGTGGAAGACTATCTTCTCCTCCTCATAAGCGGGACGGGGCGGCATCCTTTCGAGGGAGGAGAGGTCGAGGAGCTTCTGGGTCAGGTAGTGGCTGAGGGTTGGATAATTTTTCATCCACTTCCTCTCACTGGGCTTCGACAGGTATCCAAGCTTGACCAGAGATTGGAGGAGGTTTCCAACACTCCTCCTCTTCCTCCTATCCTCCCTAATCTCACGCGGTAGCATCTCTATCAGATCAGTTAGGGTGAATACTTGATCCTCGATCGAGGCCAAGGCTGCTAAGACCTCTTTAATCTCATCTAGGCTCAGCCTCCTAACCCTCCAGCCCAGCATCCTTATGATTGGATTGACATCGTCTCCCGCATCCACCATGAACTACCTCCTAATCTTCTTGAGAACCATCTCGGGTTTGATCTCGAAAGATTTACCGCATGCTCCACACGTAAATCTAAGCTTGTATTCACTCGACTGAAGTTCTTCAAGCTCTCTGATCGTCGGTATCCTAGTTATCACCACGGCTCCACAGTTTGGGCAGACGACCTTAACCCTTATCCCATCCTCTATCGTCTTAGGCTTGACCACCTCGTTCGTCGGGGAGACGGCGTCAATCTCCATCATCTGAAACACCTCCACCATCTCCTTCTCCCTCGACTTAAGCGCCTTTCTAAGCGACTCTATCTCCGCCTCAAGCGCTGTCCTCCTCTCGCTGAGCCTCCTAAGCTCGCCCTCAATCCTCTCGAAGGCCTTTCTCGGCACAAACTCCTTCCTAACATAGGGCATTATCAAGTTGATTATCGATTGCCTAGCCTTATCCAGTAGATGCGGCTCAAGCGGTCTAAGTACCGAGATTTCACCCCTCTTCACCTTAGCGAGATTCTTAAGCTGCTCGGCTAAGGCTTCTAGATCTTCAGCCTCAACCCCGCTAGGATCAGAGAATATCTTTAGGATTGCGTAGGCTGCGCTATCCTCTCCCTCGATAAGCTCGACATAACTCCTCCTACTCTCGACGACCTTCTCAAGTTTTTCAAGCTCCTCTCTCGCGGCCCTTAACCCATTTGAGATCTCCTCGGCCTCAGCCCTCACTCCAAGTAGCTCGGCTATCTCGGATCTAAGCCTAGATTCCTCATCTCTGAGATTCTCAACCTCGGATCTCAGCCTATCCACGGTCTCCTTCAAATCCTCTATGGTTGCCTTGAATCCCATGAGCTCCTCCAATCTACTCTTCACGGATTCGAGTTCTGATCTCCGCTCCTCTATCTCATACTTGACCTCATCCCTCTCATTTCTCAGCTTCTCAAGTTCTTCCTTGATTTCATTAAGCCCTCCTTCAATCTCGTGAATCCTCCCGATCTCATCTAAGAGGGCAAGTCTTCTCTGCTCCAATCCCTCTATCTCGAATCTAAGCTCGCTTATTCTACGCCTCAGATCCTCGACTTCTCTGACGAGGTCTTCATGCTTCTTCAGCTCTTCCAAGATCTTAGATGGATCATGTTCCAGCTTCTTCAAAGACTCTAAGACGTTCAGCGCGGATCTGAGGTCTTCTAGATCTAGTCCCCTTTCCTTCAATGCGGAGACGAGCTTGGAGATCTTCTGAACGAGGTCTAGGGTTAGCTGATATTGATCCATATAGAGCTTTAGATCCTCCTCGATCCTCCTCCGCTTCTCCTTGAGCTGCTCTATAGAATACTTGAGCTTGACCTCCTCGCTACTAAGCTTCCTATAGGATCTCAGGATGGATAGGTAGCTTCTACCAGCCTCCCTCTCGATCTTCCTAAGCCTCAGAGCCGCGTTGACATAGCGCTTAAATCTCCTCTTATCCCAGCCCATCGAGTCTAGTAGCTCGTTTAGGGCCTCGATCTTATCCCTAGATAGCTCGAACTTAGGCTTTGGAGGGGCCACGACTATGATCTCGAAATCCTGCTTCTCCTCGCTCAAAATCAGGCTCAACTAGACCTTTTCTCAGCGCCATATATAAGTGATATAGTTGGATGGGGTGGAGGTATCTTAGATTATAAGCTGTGGGTATTAGCCTGATTCGCTCGACCTTTCTTCTGAGGAGCTCGATCCGGGCTATCTACGCCTTCTGAAGCCTCTAGGTCTACGGCCTCTAAACCCGCCGTAGCTGACGGGGTTCTCGGAGAGGTTGTTGTCGAGGTTTAGCTCGCCGAGCTCGGCATCGGAGACCTCGATATTTCCATATCTCCCAAGGTTTAGCTGCATCCTCCCCCTAAACAATTTAATGAAGCCGTTGGTCACCTTTACCACGTCACCTTCATTGACGAGATCTATCTTATCATCCCATAGGACTAGGTTTATCGCACCTGTCTCATCGGCTATCAGTAGCTCGCTAAGCCTATGCTCGCTTTGATCATATTGGGAGGTGACGGTTCTCTCCGGAGACTTACTAACAACCTTCGCCACGAGATTTATGCCGCGTGAACGCGGCGATAGCTCCCCAATCTTAACCAACTCACTCATTTCCCTTTACGACTCCAATTTATCGCCGCTTAATCATCTAGAGTCTATTTAAGTATTGTTATGGTTGAAGAGATCTACCTTCTTAACATATTATTCAAGGGGTGACGGGGCTGATGGCGTATATGGTGGTAAATCAGTCCAGATTCTATCTTCTGAGTTATGATGAAGATTAATAAAAAGGGTTTTTAAGAAATTTTCTGCTTCCGCGTTAATATCAATAGGATAGTTGCTATGATTCCTAAGCAAAACAGCGATGAGGCCAGCTCTAACTGCTTAATTTTCTGAAGAGGCCCACCGGAGTCGATCGTTCCACCTACTGGTGAGGGGCAGAGATTGGGCGTTCCATCGTCTTGATAGGTGACTGTAACGTCAAGATTGTATCCGAAGCTATCTATCCTCATCTTCGCATACTTTCCTAAATTTGTTTTAATGACTATCACAGACCCGTCTTGGAGATTTTCATCGGGTATGGGATCTGTTGATAGGGTGTATAATGAGGCATCGCAAACAGAGTCGAAATCCACCACACCCAAATTCGCCGCCTCAGCACCATTCTTCGGAACAAGCTGGGCATCAAAGGGAGTTGTCGTGAATATCTCCCACCAAAGATCCGCGCCAGGAGGGATTCCTACAGCTCCTGTATCGATATCGATAAGTTGCGTCCCACCGATGGTTGTGCTATAGGTTGTTAATACCGCAAGGACCGTTGAGCTGAGTCCCAGCAACAGCGCAACCATTAGTATTACCAGAAGGAAACGCCTCATGTTTTCAGGTAACTACTATATACGTTGGAATATATCTCTTTCGACCAATGTGTACAGCATACTAGGCGCGCTGGAGCCGGTTGTAGCTCCCAGTAATCATGACTCTTTTACCTATGAGAGGTATAAGATTGGGATTCCACTGTAGTGTGGGTCTGGACCCAATTCTTCTTTAGCTTGGTTGAATGCTTCTTGGATTGAGAGATTTTCGGCGTATATTTTTCGGAGGAGCCTTATGGTGAATAAATCTCCATAGGTTGGTGAGATCTTTCCCTTAAATCCTATGTATGCTTTTGCTCCTCGCTTGAAGAATGCTACGGCCATCACCTCGTCGTCTCCTGTAAAGCAGGAGATGGCTATGATTATGGCTTTCTTGAATCTTCCATGGAGCTTATCGATTATGTAGTGGGGTGGGGCGACGCAGTAGGTTTCATTTGAGAGGAATGGTCTTCCGAGGAGGAGGTATCCTGACTCGACCTCCCTTCTATGGGATTCCGGGCCGCATCTCTCTATGAAGAGCCCGCCGCCCATGAATAGCCCTATCGGCTGCCTTATCCTGCCACCATGAACCCTGAATATTATGAGGCCATAGTCTCTTGATGGAAGCTCTTTTAGGAGGTTCAGGCTCATGTTTTCTGGGCCATAGATGTCTACTGTGAATCCAGCCTGTTCTAGGATCTTCTTCGCGGATTCTATGAACGTCCTGTTCGGGTAATCTCTCGATAGGCCATCTAGGATTGCGGCTTTTTTAGGAGCTTCTTCCCTCGGTCTTTGGCTTAGATAGGCTGTGAGTAAGATCAAGATTACCCCCATTATTAGTAGGATCCATGGCCATTTCCGCCTCCTCCTAGAGAAATAGATTCCCCTCCCCTGACGAGGCATCCTCGCCCATGGATTTAATATGGACTTCTATAAACGTTTTCAAACGATAGGAGCCGATACTTTTGGCTGAATTTAGAGTAGGTTTGAGTGAAATGAATCTATCCCTTAACGTATTGTTCGAGGATCTTTAGTGCCCGCTCCTTGCCGAGATCCCATAGATATGGCCCAAGCCTAGGCCCGCTATCCCTCCCCAAGAATATTAGGTAGAGTTTCTTGAAGAATACCTTCACCCCAATTCCATGTTTTCTCGCGGTCTCGAAGATCGCCGACTGAACCTCATTCGAGCTTTCAGCCATCTTAATCCTCTCAGCCAGATCCTCTATGGCCTCCCTCTCAACCTCGCTAAGCTCGACGGGCTCCCTCTTAACAACTCCCATGTCGAGGGCATAGTTCATCGCCAGCCTAATTTTCTGTAAAGCTCTCTCATCGATCTCATATCCATATCTTCTAAGCCTGTCGACTACGAAGTCCAGCCTCTTATCTTCAGGCGCGATTAAGGCGAGCTCGACGATTAGGGAGTATGGGATGTGGGTTGATGGTCTCTCCGGTGGTTTTAGGAGATTTGAGTATAGGTAGAGTCCTTTAAGCCTCTCCCGCTCGAACTCGTTCCCGATCTTAACCCTCCCAAAATACACATCTTCAAGATAGTCGAATTCGTCCATGAGCCTTGGAATTGTCTCGATCGTCAAGATCCTCGTCCCAACTATCCGCTTGAAGAGTAGGAGTAGGAGGCTTTGAGGAGTTCCATACCTATACCAGAGTTGTGGGGTGAAGACGTTTCCAAGAGACTTCGAGATCTTTCTACCGGACTTATCTAAGAACATCTCGTATCTGACATGTAGGGGAGGCTCATATCCCAAGATGTTTTTAGAGGCCCAATCATTCACCTTAACCGAGTCGGCTATATCCTTGCCATATGCCTCAAACCTTATGTCAAGCCTTCTCCACCTCGCCGCGAACTCAACCTTCCAAGCGAGCTTGCCATCATCTCTCGTTATATCCGCCTCACCCTCATATCCGCATCCATCAAACCACCTGCCCTTGACCTCCGCTCCAACACACCTATACTCGACCACCCTCCGCTTAGGATCATACCGATATGCTTGAGTTGTGTATATCTTTCCACAATTCTTGCAGACTGGGAAGTATGGTAGGACTTTCGTGAACTTCTCTTGACCTGTTAGCTCCTTGATCGCCTCGCCTATCCTTCTCCAATTCAACAATATCTCATGGATCTCGCTGGCCAACTTCCCAGAGGCATAAACCTCTCTACCAGACATGAAGGTGCACTCGATTCCGGCGCGTTCAAGAGCTTCCTTAAGCATCCCGCTCATGTGCTCGGAATAGCTCTCATGGCATCCTAATGGATCTGGGATCGAGGAGACCGGCTCTAGGAGGTGGTCTTCAAGCCAGCTAGGCAACCCCTCTGGAACCCTCCTCAGGCCATCCATATCGTCGCTGAATGCTATCAGCTCGGAGTTGTATCCAAGCTCCCTTAAGGCCATAGTCACCCCATACGCCCTAACCGCGTCGGCCATGCTACCCACATGAGGTATTCCCGAAGCCCCCAATCCACTCTCAGTCCTGATCAGATCTAGGCTTCTCCCAAGCCTCTTCTCCCTCTCAACTAGCTCGTAGGCGACCTTGTCCAACCAAGTCCCATGGCCTATGATTTCCCTATTCTTCAACCCAACCCACCAACTATATAGACGATAAATTAATGATTTCGAAGCTCGCTATAAGCACCCCACCGATTCCTAAAGAATTTTTGATCAGTTATCCCCTTCACCGATAAACGCTTATATACAGAGGATGCTCATATTAGGACGCGATGGCTGTAGAACTGATACCATATTGGGAAGTATTGGTGGGGATCGGCATCGTATTAACTGTGATAGGGTTGGCGTTAGCGGCTGCGAAGAGGCGTGGAGGCTGGCTGGTGACCCTAATAGGCGTGGCATTCTTGGTAAGTTTCGGCATATATCTCGCATTGCTCTTCGGCGGGATCTATGGAAAGGTCGCGGCCGCCGGATACTACATACCGAATCTCATCGGCTTTATCTTGATAATCATCGGGGTCGGGGTCTGGCTTAAGATCTCTAAGAAAGGGAAGGAGGGGGGATCTAGATGAGTGAGGCTGCTCCAGGATACTATAAGCCATTGGCCGTCATCATAGGGATAATCGCGATAGCATTATCGATCTGGGGTTCAGCAACCTTCGCAGCCGTCTCGGGGATAATCTGGAAGAAAGGGCCAGCTGTCTGGTCATGGGGGGCGGCGTTCCTCTCCCTAGGCTTCGACTTCTGGAGGATAGTGGGCGGGATCTTCTGGGTGGTTGGAACCGCATTATTCATCATGGAGCTGGCTGGATACACGATCAGGAAGGGGAGGATAGTGAAGCAAGTGATTAAATGGGACTCGATAGATATAGCGATAGCCGCCCTCGTAGCAGCCATCTATGGCGGAGGATTGGTCGCGACAGCAGGCTTGATAGTGATCCCCGGATTCACGTGGATTAGGCCAGCGAACATGCTCTCCCCAGTCTTTGGAATTTTATTCGGAATCCCTGGATGCGTTGGCCTCGCCTTCGGAAACTTGATCGCTGACGCCCTAGGAGGATTCCTAGGATTCGGGAGCATCGGAGGATTCGTTGGTAACTTCATCCTAGGATATGTCCCGTATAAGCTGATGAGGGACCACAGCCTAAGGACTAGCAGATCTGTCTTCGACTTCTATCTCTGGGGAGTATTGGTCGGATCTGTCTGGTGCTCTCTCTACATCTCATGGTGGCTTGACATGGCTAAGGCTATAGTTGGATTGCCGCCGCTATTCGTCTGGGGATGGTTCGCCCCATTCGTCATAGTCAATAATGCGATAGTGACGGCGATCGTCGGCCCAGCTCTAGCCTATGTCCTCTATCCACCGGTGAAGAGATGGGGACTACATTGGAGCGATCGGACAACCTTCATCGAGAAATCATAACTATAAGAAACTCCCTCTCATTTTTTTGATGATGTGAGATGAGCTTCGAATACGGTCTCTACATACCGGGAAGAGGCGTCTTCCATAGACTTGATCCTAGGGCTAAGATCATATGGGCTCTCACAGTCTTGGCCTTCTCGATCTATAATGGAAATTATATGATGAACCCTATCTATGGTGGGATAATCTATGCATCAGCCCTTCTAGCTTTGATCTCATCGAAGCCGACGAGCTTCTGGTATAAGCTATTCGGGGGGTTAACGGCGGTCATCTTATTCTTCAGCCTAGTCTTTTGGCCGGCGTCAGCTCCTCGTGGAGGGAGGCCTATCCTGATAATCCCAATCCTTGGATGGAAGTATACCGATCTCGCCCTAAACCTCGCTCTCAGCAAGGCATTCCTCGTCTTAAGCCCCATAATCGCCATAGCGGTGATATTCATAACATCTAGACCTGGAGACCTCTTTCAAGCCCTCGTTAGATGGAAGCTCCCATATAGGCTCGCATATATTCCCATCCTCGCCCTTAGATTTCTTCCAACAGTTATAGTTGAGATAAAGACGATAACGGATGCGCAGAAGTCTAGGGCGCTTGAGCTTGAGAAGGGAAGCATCCCGAGCAGGATAAGGAAGTATATAGCGATCTTCGTGCCCCTAATGATAAGGATGATGAGAAGCGCATTGGAGCTTGGAGTCGCCTTAGATAGCAAGGGCTTTGGGGTAATGAAGACTAGGACGTTCTCTAGGGAGTTGAGGTGGAGGCTCTACGACACATTCATGCTATGCATGCTCATCGCCGTTTACATAATCTCACTCATCATGCTAACCAGAATCCCGATCTGGTGGTGAGACAGGGTGGGGACTGCGATAAGGATAGATGATCTATGGGTTCGATATAGAGAGGAGGAAGATTATGCGGTGAAGGGATTATCGCTGAGGATAGATGAGGGAGAGTTTGTGATCTTGATGGGGCCTAGTGGTTGCGGGAAGACAACCCTATGCTATACGATAATGGGGATAATCCCTAGGGTGATTAAGGCTGAGGTTAAGGGGAGCGTAAAGGTCTTCGATCTAGATCCACTAACCGCCTCTCCAACCGATCTAGCGAAGTATGTCACGATAGTCTTCCAGAACCCGGAGATGCAGCTCGTCACGACATCTGTTTATGAAGAGGTCGCTTTCCCCTTGGAGAACTTTGGACTTCCAAAAGATGAGATCGAGAGGAGAGTTAAGGAGGTGTTGGAGGTCGTTGGGCTGAGCGGTCTAGAGAATAGGTCTCCCGCAAGCCTATCCGGCGGCCAGAAGCAAGCCTTGGCGATAGCATCAGTTCTAGCCCTTAGACCTAGAGTCATAATCTTGGATGAGCCTACGTCCCAGCTCGACCCACAGGGGACTAAGCGCGTGACGGACTTAATCCTCAAGCTCCGCAAAGAATTCGATACGACGATCCTAGCCGTTGAGCATAGGATTGAGTGGGCCGTCGAGTATGTAGATAGGATAGTTGTCATGAATGAGGGGAGAATAGTCTTAGAGGGAGATCCTAAGGAGGTCTTCTCAAGGGAGATTAGACCTGAGAGGGCGGGCTTCAGACCACCTCAAGTCTCCGAGATAGCATATAATCTCATGAGATCTGGGGTGAATCTCCCAACAATCCCGATATCCCTGAGGGAGGCATCAAGCATCTTAAGGGGGGTTTTGGATGAAGGAGCAGGCCATAGTCGAAGTTAGGGATGTGAGCTACGTCTATCCAGGAGGGGTTAAGGCGATAGATGGTGTGAGCTTGAGTATTAAGCCGGGCGAGTTCATAGCGTTATTGGGTCAGAACGGGTCTGGAAAGACCACTCTCGCAAAGCTCATGAATGGATTGCTTAAGCCGACTGAGGGAACGGTTCTCATCAAGGGGAGAGATACTAGGAAGATGACCGTCGCGGAGTGCGCGAGGATAGTTGGATACGTTTTCCAGAATCCAGAGCATCAGATCTTCGCCTCAACCATATTCGAGGAGATATCCTTTGGACCCAGAAACCTAGGGATACCTGAAGAGGATGTTAAGCGGAGGGTTGAGGAATCCCTCAAGTTCGTCGACTTGAAGAAGCCTCTAAACGCGTTCCCCCACCTCCTAAGCGTCGGCGAGAAGCACAGGGTTGCGATAGCCTCGGTCCTAGCCATGGAGCCCGAGTTCCTGATACTCGATGAGCCTACGACTGGAATAGACTTTGGGAGAAGCCTTCAGATAATGAGGTTGCTTCAGAGGTTAAGGGATCGCGGTAAGACTGTCATGGTGATAACCCACGACCTATACCTCGCAGCCGAGTTCGCCGAGAGGATAATAATCTTAAAAGATGGTACGAAGTTTGCGGATGGTTCGGCGAAGGAGATAATCTCTGATAAGAGGTTATTGATCGACGCTGGCCTATCGCCCCTTCAGGTAACGCTATTGTCTGAGGATCTAAAGGATTATGGCATTCCAACAAATACGATTAAGACGATGGAGTTCGTGGAGGAGTTCTTAGACATCTTGAGGGGAGGCCGTGGATCTCGTGGATGAAGGGTTAGATCGATTCCAGAACTAATCTTATAAGTTTGGGAACGATTCCGTATCCGATGAAAGCCCTATACTTTAACGGTGAGAGGATCGAGCTCCGAGCCGATTATCCAAAACCTAAGAGGAGATCGGGTGAGGCTTTGATAAGGGTTCGATATGCTGGGATATGTGGAACCGATCTAGAAATCTTGAGAGGATATACCGGGTTCAAAGGGGTTTTAGGCCATGAGTTCGTCGGGGTGGTCGAAGACTCCGATGATAAAGAGCTTATCGGTAAGAGGGTCGTAGGCGAGATAAACATTGGATGCGGTGAATGCGAGTTCTGCAAAAAGGGACTAGAGAAGCATTGCATCAATAGGCTGGCTCTTGGGATCAGAGGTAAGGATGGAGCATTCGCAGAATACTTAACCCTACCTGAAAAAAATCTCCACATAGTTCCAGATGAGGTATCAGATCTTGAAGCCGTCTTCACCGAGCCGTTGGCAGCCGCATACGAGATCCCGAACCAAATCCCCCTAAAGCCTTCATGGAGGGCTTTACTCCTTGGAGACGGTAGATTGGGGCAGCTGATAGCTCAGGTCTTGAGATATTGTGTGGATTTGATTGTGGTTGGGAGGCATCGGAGGAAGCTGGAGCTTTTGAAGAAGCTTGGGATAAACGCCTTAACCATGGATGAGCTTGATCAAAGTATGAAGTTTGATCTCGTTGTAGATGCTACTGGAAACCCTGACGCGATGATGGAGGCGGTTAAGCTTGTTAAGCCTATGGGCTTCTTGGTGCTAAAGACCACGACCGCTAAGCCTTCGAGGATACCCTTATCGGAGATCGTGGTGAATGAGATAAGATTGATCGGGTCTAGATGTGGGCCATTTAAGCCAGCTCTAAGGGCTTTAAAGGAGAATCTCGTGAAGGTCGACTACATGATAGATGAGGTCTACCCAATTGAGAGGTGGGAGGAGGCATTTGAGAAGGCGATGAACCGAGAAACCCTGAAGATCATACTAAAGACATGATTAGCATGTTGCATGCATTATGTCTCAGCCTTCCTTATCAACCCCCTCCTCAATAGATCCTCCGCAACATCCTCCAATCCGAGTGAGACTAATTTCTCGTACGTCGGCTTACCGGTCTCTAAATCCCATCCCCTAAATCGATAGTATTCGTCGAGCATCTGATCCAGTTCGACGACGTGGCCCTTGGCCGGCCCTAGGGGGGCTGGAACCTTCGTCAACCTCTCGGGTAGGGTGTCGTCCCTCCTACTTACCCCCTCTCTGATGTTGAATGCTCGATTCAGGTTCACTATCCTCTCTCCAATCACCTTAAGCTTTCTGACATCTACATCCATTCCGCAGGTAACTCTCAACGCATCCACTATGTCTTGATAGTAGAAGACTGGGGGGATCTGGGTTCCATACTTGCATACCCCAACCGCCTCCACCACGGCCATATAGTCCTCGCACTCCTTAACCATAAACCCCTTATACTTTGGATTCAGCCTATCGGCGATCTCGGGCAGATACTCCTCCCCAAACCTCTCCCTAATCTCCTTCTCGAAACCGACCTCATCCAAGACCGGGAACCCATAGAGGTGATCCGCTCCCCTCGCGGCTGTGGCTATGGCCAGACCCATAGACTTCTGGGCTCTAGGCTCCTGCGATGCTATCTCCTGGCCCTTGACATGCATCACATATTTCTCGGTTCCTCTTCCGATCTTCTTCGCAGCCCTCCAGCTCCCCTCGGCCAATAGATCTCCAACCCCCTTCCTATAAGCGATCTTTATGAGTAGTTCGATCATCGCCTCCTCGTTACCGAATCTTAGGTCGAGTCCATCCAGCTCATCCCTCGATATTAGGCCAAGCTCATAGCATTCCATCGCCCATGAGATCGTTCCTCCGGCGGAGACGGAGTCTAATCCTAAATTATTGCAGAGCCAATTCCCGTATAGGATCGCCTCGATATTCGATACCCCGCACCTCGATCCTAGGGAGCATAGGGTCTCATACTCAGGGCCACCGCCCACGCACCTATATGGCTCATTATAGACCGCCGTGTATCTCCCACATCTCTGGAGGCATGCGAAGTCTGCCACGGGCTTAACGAGATATTTCCTGTAGATGATCTCTCCGCCGATCTTATAGTATTCGTCGAAGACCCCTTGACGGAGATTATAGGTTGGGAGCCTCCCGATCTTCTGCATAAGCTCTATCAAGTTAGTTGTCCCATACTTCGCCCTATCGGGCATGAATGGGTGGCTGAGCATCTTTCGATGCCATCTCCTAACATGATCCATATATGCTTCTGGATCCGCGACCTCGATGTCCCTTGAGCCTCTGACCGCTATGGCCTTTAGGTTCTTGCTCCCCATGACCGCCCCCATCCCAGATCTCGCAGCAGCCCTATACCTATCATTCATTATCGCCGCATATCTAACCAAGTTCTCTCCAGCGGGGCCTATACAAGCAACCTTAACATCATCTCCATGCTCTTCCCTTAAGATGTCATCGGTCTCTAAGACCGTTCTCCCCCAAATCTTTCCAGCATCCTTGATCTCGACCTCATCGTCATCTATCCAGAGATAGACGGGCTTAGACGCCCTCCCAAGAAATATTATCGCATCGTATCCCGCGAACTTCAGCTCTGGAGCCCAGTGTCCAGCTGCATGAGACTCTCCCCAAATACCCGTTAATGGAGACTTGGCCGCGACCGTATACCTACATGCTTGGGGGAAGAGGGTTCCGGTTAATGGCCCGGTCGCGAACATCAAGACGTTCTCTGGGCTGAGTGGATCTATTCCAGGCTTGATTAGGTCGTAGAGTATTCTCGCGCATATTCCAGCTCCTCCGAGATACCTTTCCGCGAGGTTCTCCGGGAAATCCTCGACCCTAACCTTCTCATGGGTTAGATCTATCCAGAGAATTCTACCAGCGTATCCCTTATACCGCATGCCGAATAAGTCGATCAATCGGCCTTATAAAATCTATTCCATCTCCGACTTGAATTGAAGGTTTTGACCGAGCTAATGGATCCCAGCTATCCACCACTTCTCAAGCTCAAGACTATTTCCTCAAGCCTCTCAGCATAGTTCCTCCTCTTCTCAAACGCCTCCTCAAAGCTATAAGCCATCTTGAGACATCCCACGGGACATGCTTGAACACATGCTCCGCAGGCCACGCACTTTATCGGAGCCCTCCCATTAGGGGGTATGTGGATGGCGTCTAGGGGACATGCCTCGACACATCTTCCACATCCATCGCATCTCCTCTCATCTATCACGATTATTCCCTTAGATGTTCTTTTGATAGCTTCGTTTGGACATGCCTCCATACACGGCGGCCTCTCACAATTCCTGCAAGCGATCACTAGATCTATCGCGGGCTCCATCCTCACGACTCTCAACCTAGCCTTTTTCGGATTTAAGACCTTGAAGTATGTGAATGAGCATGTTAAGACGCATATCTCGCATCCCGTGCACCTCGATGGGTCGGCGTAGATGTATGGCATTCGATGGCACCCTCATGATCTCGACCTATCTCCGATTTAAGATTTTTCCATGTTAGGTGAATCACTTATCTATAATCAAGACTATCTTGGTTACTGAGGTGCTTAATGTGAGTAGCATCCTGATCAAGAATGGTTTGCTCGTCACGATGGATCGAGAGCGGAGGATAATTGAGGATGGGGGCATATTGGTCGAGGATCGAAAGATAAGCAAGATCGGGAAGATGTCGGAGTTCTCGGGAGTGAGGGCGGATGAGGAGATAGATGCTAAAGGATGCATAGTGATGCCCGGATTGATCTGCTCCCACACCCATCTCTATGGAATGCTCCTTAGAGGGGCTCCACTTTTCGCCAAGATCAAGCCTCCAACAGACTTCATGCAGAACCTCCAATGGGTTTGGTGGCCTGTCGATCAGGCATTAACCCACGACGACGCATACGCGAGCGCCTTAGTAGGGTGCCTAGAGTTCTTGAAGACTGGGACGACCCTATTCGCCGACACCTACTCCGGCCCGAACTCAATCGAGGGCGTCTTGGATAGGATCGGTGAGGCGGTGGAGAAGATCGGGATTAGAGGTTTCATCTCATTCGAGGCCACGGAGAGGCATAGTAGGGAGGAGGGTGAGAGGGGGGTTAAGGAGTGCATCAGATATATCGAGAAAGTTGGGAATAAGGGGAGGGTTAGAGGGATGCTATGCTTACACGCGAGCTTCACCGTATCCGACGACCTCCTCAAGCTCGTCAGAGAGAAGGCTAATGAGCTGAAAGTCCCGATAACCATGCATACGTCTGAAGGCTTGGTCGACGTCTATCATAACTTGGAGAGATATGGGAAGCGGACCGTTGAGAGGCTTAGAGATGTGGGATTTCTTGGGAGGGATGTGGTCTTGGCTCACTGCGTCCATCTAAATGATGATGAGCTGAAGATCTTGGCCGAGACTGGGACGAACGTCGCGCATAACCCGATGAGCAATATGTTGAATGCGGTTGGGGTCGCGGCCATTCCCAAGATGATCGATATGGGGATCAGGGTCGGGCTGGGAAACGATGGATACATCTTCGATGGATTCGAGAATATACGTGCAGCCTACCTACTCCACAAGGTCCATTATCGAGATCCGAGGATGATAACGCCGCTACAGGTCTTGGAGATGGCGACCATCAAGGGCGCCGAACTCTATGGCGTTGACGGAGAGGTTGGCTCACTTGAGGTTAGGAAGCTCGCGGATATAATCATCATAAAACCCGATGTCCTACCAACCCCACTCAACGCCGAGACCGTTTATGGACATCTAGTGAACACGGTTGATGGAGATGATGTCCAGACGGTTATAGTTGATGGGAGGATCTTGATGAGGGATAGAAAGGTCTTAACCGTAGATGAGGATGAGGTTGAGGCGATCGCCCAGAGGTCTGCGGAGAGGCTCTGGGATAGGTTGAAGGAGGTTAAGCCCGAGCTAGATAGGATAAGATGAGATCAGCCCAATCGACTCAGCATCTTCCTAAACTCCTCAAGACTCGGACTTATCGTCGGAGGCTCCGCGAACATACTCTTAACTATATCTGGATCCTTTAAGCCGCTGCCGGTGACGAGGACCACTACCTCATCGCTCGGATCTATAATCCCATCCTCTAAGAGCTTCATGGCCCCGGCTAAGCCCGCCGCTCCAGATGGCTCGGCGAACACCCCCTCCATCGACGCTAAGAGCTTCTGAGCTTCTAGGATTAGATCGTCTGGAACGGCCTCGGCCACCCCATCAGTCTCCCTTAAGGCGATTAGGCCGGCGTCTCCATCCCATGGATATGGGTCCATCAACCCGCTCGCGAGAGTCCTCGGATTCCTCCAAGGCTCTATGTTCATCGGATCCATCCCCTCCTTAAACGCCCTCACGAACGGCGCGTTTCCAGTGGACTGGATCGCCGCCAATCTTGGGAGATGATCTATCCAGCCCAGTTCACAGTAGTCTTTAAGCCCCTTCCAGATCCCGGCTAGGAGACACGCAGAGCCTGTTGGGATGAGTATCCAGTCTGGAACCCTCCAGCCAAGCTGCTCGACGATCTCATACGATATTGTCTTAGGCCCCTCAACCTGATATGGGTTGAATGGCCCGAAGCTTGGGCATGGATACCAGCCATAGTTCTTGACCACGAGCCTGAGTAATTGGACCGTTGGATCAACCCCCTCCTCAACCCTCCTAACTCTAAACACCTTCGCACCATAAAGCTGGAGCTGGGAGATCTTCCCGATCGACGCCTCCTCCAAGACGAATGCATAGCACTCTAGTCCGGCCTTAGCCGAGTATGCTGCGAGGGCCGCGGCCGCATTTCCACTCGAAGCTGTACAAGTCTTCTTAACCCCAAGCTCCACCGCCTTCGATACCCCAACGGTCATAGATCTATCCTTGAAGGAGGCTGTTGGATTCCTCGTCTCATCCTTCAGGTATAGGTTCTTTAAGCCGAGATGCTTGG
>Ga0190286_1000405_pt1 | contig 18345 bp, 3 predicted proteins | sample 48691834_MG_FD_183241 | JGI IMG/M metagenome (GOLD analysis project Ga0190286, IMG submission 183241) | Hydrothermal vent microbial mat bacterial communities from Southern Trench, Guaymas Basin, Mexico - 4869-18-3-4_MG | ecosystem: Environmental > Aquatic > Marine > Hydrothermal vents > Microbial... | reverse complement strand
GATTATAATATCAACTTTCTCAAATTTTCCCATCTTAATTAATTCCGTAATTCTTCCGTCTATAATAACTGATGTATCTGGAACTATTTTCATTACATAGCTATAATAAAATTCTATAAAACATTATCTCTTGCTGGGATAATACTGAAAATCCAGAAATCTATGCTTTTCTCAACTAAGTTTTCTGCAACATCATACACTTTTACTTTTACTTCGTGTTTCCCAATTGCTCCTCCAACTTTTAGATCATAAGGTGGTTGTGTATCTATTTTTTTGAGGATGTTATCATAATAAATGCATACTCTATTTATTCCAGAAACATTATCTGTGGCATTTATAACAAAAGTAGTTCTTCCAATAATGATGATAGAATTTCTTAACACATGAAAACTCCTTCCAAAAATAACCAAGGAACCTTTTTCTGGAAATACAAATCTTACTGAAGGCATTTCTTTGTCAATGTTGATGCTTATTTCTTCTTTATCTCCTTTGTTTCCTGCATTGTCAACTGCGTAAAATTGAAATCGATGTTCTCCATTTGATGTGATGTTAATTGAAGATGTATATGGCGTCCATGTGCCATTGTCTATTTTATAGAGGGTTTCCTTCACTCCAGATACATTATCATAAGAAATGAGTTGTATGGATACATTGCTCCTGTACCAATCATTTAACCCTTTATCTCCAAAAATAGTTGCATATGTCACCGGAGGATATGTATCAACTGTAATGAACATATAATCTTCAGCCCATGCGTTGTCATCGTCTGTAACATTTAAGGTAACTTTATATATGCCATCTGAGGTATAATGATGCTCCACAATCATTCCTTCTCCAGTGCTGTTATCTCCAAAATCCCATAGCCATGAAACGATTTCACCGTCTGGGTCGTAACTCTGATTTCCATTGAATATTACAGTGCTATGATTAACTATTCTATCCTCTCCAGCATTTGCTATTGGGGGAGTATTAAGTACTGTTATTTCTTTTGTTCTGCTTTTTGTAACATAATCACTTCCATCCCACCAAGTGACTGTTAGTGTAACATCATATGTTCCATTATCTACATACTGGTGAGTTGGATTTTGTAAATCTGAGGTAGTTCCATCTCCAAAATCCCATAGCCATGAAACAATAGGTGCATCATTAGAACTACTATCGTAAAAATGGATAATGTTTATCGTCAACGGCTCCTCTGGTTCCCAATAAAAATCAACAACAAAATTATTTATTGACAGCCCTGTGAAGGTAAATAGAAGCAATGTTCCAACTATAACAGTGAGTTTTTTCCCCATCATTTTATTGTAAACAAAAAATGTTTATAAAAATATCGCACACTAAAAATATAAAATATAGGGGGAAAGGGGGTCGTTCTTTATAGCCAGTGTGTAAAGGTTAATGTGCTTTCCGTTCCCTTATTGCATGCATAGTCGTATGCATATACTTTCAATGTATAGCTTGCTGGCAATAAGTCAAACTTGTGCCACCATACTTCATATGGTCCTGGAGCTGCTTTCTCATAGGAATAGCCATCAATATCAAATGCTACATAATCCAGTTCTGAGCCTCCTGTATCGCTGGCACTCGCCTGGAATTTGATTCCACCGATTATCAACGTTCCGCCGAGTGGATTTGCAAACAGTTCTCTGCCAAAGAGATAAATATATCCAGATTGTGGATATGTAATTGTTGCGGTTGGGGCTGTTGAATCAATCTTAAATGATACTGTCTTTGTTGGTTCTGTATTTCCAACATGATCAACTGCATAATATGCTATTGTATGTTCTCCATCAACATTAATGGTAAATGGCGCAGTATATACTTTCTCTGGTCCTCCATCAATGCTATAATAGATTGCTGCCACTTCTTTATCATCCACAGCCTCTAACGTTACTTCAACTGGAGAGACATACCATCCATTGCATCCATCTGGAGAAGGTGGATTGAGTATGCATGTAGTGACCGGTGCTGTTGCATCTACCTTACAAGTTATATTTATGTCATCTATGAACCATCCAGTTGCTGTTCCAGTTTCATTTGAAATGAATCTGAATCTCACGTAAACTGTTCCAGGCAGGTAGCGTGTCAAATCTATCCTTCTAAGTGTCCAGTCTGTTGATAAACCAGCTGTCTTCATTATCGGCTTCCACGTTGTTCCATCTGTACTAAGCTCTACTATACCATAGTCGTTGATGTCAGCGAAATCATATTTCTCCATATAATACATGTATGCCTGATATTTATTGGACAAATCAAGTGTTAATATGAGTTTATCATCCATATTATTGTAGTACTGCATTGGTGAATGTGAGTATCCAGTGATTGCATCGAAATCATATGTTGAGTATGTATGCTCCCATCCACACCACCATGAATAATCTCCACTGTATGCATCGTATGTTGTTCTATGCCACAAATCGCCTGTCGGCTTAACCATCGTTACCCAGCTACCTGTTCCAGATTCCATGTCATCAAAGAAGAGTATATTGAAATCATCTGCCATTATCTGCACGTTGTCAATGTACCAACCTTTCATTTCGAATACTTCATCAGTCGCATATCTAAATCTGATATAGAGTGTATCGGTTAATCCTATTGGATTTCCAAAGTAATCCTGAAGTGCTACACCTCCTACTACATCAAACAATGTATAGGTCTTGTGTGTCCAATCTGAATATCCAGTGAAGTAATCCAATAGCCACCAATTCTGAGAGTCATTACTTATCTCAACATATCCATAATCATATCCCAGTTCTAAGTCATAGAAGGTATCATATTCAAATGTTATTTTTGCATATGGAGTGAAATCGAATGGTCCTATCATCAATACATCATTAACTGGCACATGGGCGCTACTGCTCCAGAATCCATTCCACCAATAATGATTTTCTCTCCAATCACAGCTATCATCACTACATATTGTCCAATTTGCCGGATGACCATATGTATTATCCTCTGTAGACCAGCGCTTCTCGCTTCTCTCTATGTCATCGTATACACACTGCTCATAAATGTATGTTTCTGTGACCTTCTTATCATTATCTGGGTCTATATCGTCCTTAACCATTGTTTCTGCGCTTATTATATAGAAGCTATAATCATCTGCTGGCCATTTCACATTAATAGTTGTGCATTCTCCAGGCTGCAAATGAACTGTTTGAATTGTGCTCCATACAACGGGTCCTGGAATCTCCGCCACTACCTGTACATCATCTAGTCCAAGGCCTCCAAATGGTATCGGAACATCATCCTCATAGACATCTGATTCATCTGTTCTAACAAACCATCCAAGGCTGAATAAGTGTCCTGGTTGTACATAACCAAGTTCCTGATAGTGCTTTATCCATGGCATAACATCTATTTCAAACAGACTTGGGCTAATCAAATCATATGGATTCTTCCATGTTCCAGGATTCTCTGGGCAATTCCATTTGTTATCATTATGATATGTAACCTTATATGCAAGTTCTGTCGATGGCCACCATGCAAGGAATGCATTTGCCTCTGGGTCTTCTAATATTGGAGCCCATGCATCATAATCTACATAGTAAATTGGTGGATCGCCATATTCAAAGCTTGAATGACCTTCGTTCTCAAATGCCCACTTTGCACAGAATTTGAACCATATTCTAACTGCATCTGGTGGAAGCGTTAAGCCTATTGCCTCGCTATTAATTATTACAGCTTGGGCCATATTATTCTGATAGAAGTGAGTATACGGATCTGTTATCCACATTGCATAATCTCCAGAATATGCATCCCAGTCATCAATGTGTCCGAGCAAATCTGCCTCGTTATCTGCAGAATATGCTAAAGCCCAATTATTTGCCGAATCCGGAGATTCAAAGTCGTCATAGAATAATTCTTTTTCAATCTTCAATCTCGCCTCTATCTTTACTGGAATATTCTCGGCAACATTTCCATTATTGCAGACTACCACACTTATTGGAACATCTACAGATTCCTCACAATCTGAAAGCCTAACCTCATCGGGGGCGGTAATTGAAACTACCTCTCCATCATGAATAACTCCGAAGTAGTATGACTGGTTTATCTCGTCATTTAATGGATTCTCATCGCGCTCATCTGCAGTATAGACTTGGATATAATAGACAGTATCATCTTGGGCACCTGTCCATTCAAGTGGGAATTCTATATGCCTTTCTTCTCCAGGCATAAGTATTCCAGAGAGGTATTTATATCCACTATAAATCAATGGCTGGATTGGTCCACACTGATAGAGGATTTTCACATCATCAATATACCATCCCTCATAGTTATGGCATGGATCACTGACAAATGTAAAGTTGATTCTAATTCTATCTCCACCCTTTACACCAAACATATCATGCAATGAAATACCAAATCCTGGGTCATAAACAGCGTAACCGAATTTTCCAACTGTCTGCTCTGGATATGTCCAGGCAGGATCACCATAAAATACTTCTACAAGTTGCCACGGACCTCCATTAATGCTTATGGATAGTATACCATAATCAACGGCTTCCCAATAAGTAGTCTCAGCCTGTAACCAGTGGCTGAAATTCAACCATGCATAAACTGCACAGTCTGGCACCACTATCTCATCGCTTATAAGACTGTCAAAACTGTTTCCAGTATATACTGCTCTATCACAACATGTTGACCGCCAGCTGTGTGTTGGTGAATTATATCTCCTATCGGTCCATGTCCATGTACATCCATCATCATTCCAGTCATATGCGGTCCAGTTATGACAGCAACTTTCCATATCATCATACCATGCAACTTCTGGATCGTAAGGAACTTCCTGATAAATCTGAAGGTGTACATCTACGCCTTCCATCGGCTCTATTCCAAAGTTCTTTATTGTTGCCTTTACTTTCAGTGGAGCAGCTGGATAAATCTCGCCAGGCACTGGATAATCAATGCTTGTTACACCAACATCATAGTGCTTGACTTCTGTAGCAGTCAGTGTAATGTTATCCAGATACCATTCTGTGTAATATGAGCCTCCTTCATAATCAAGGAACTTGAGACGGAAAGCAATTTTTATCGTCTGAAGCTGGAAGTCTGATAAGTCTATAACCACTGGATAGTCAAACCAGTTATGCTCCTCATATGCAGAGCCTGGCCATCCTAAATCTTCCACCGTTGTCCACGTAGCTCCACCATCTGTCGAAACCATAATGTAGTGATGCTCTACCGGTGGATACAAGTCCTGTCCACAATAATCTGCCCAGAATGTCAGAGTTGGCATCACATAGCTCGTTAAATCTATTTCCGGAGTTATCAGCCACTCATCCTGTGTCCATGGCCATGGATATATGAATGATATAGCTGCAGCATAACTACCGCTCTCTACATAGAAGCCTTCTTGATACCAAAATGTTGGATATCCGTAGTAATTATAACTATATTCTGGCGGAACATTCCTTATGTATTCCCAGCCTGGCGGTGCCAAATCTCCATCACTATCTGGAACCCAAAGGTTTTCAAAGCCTTCTGAAAATACTACGTCGGGTCCATTAAATGAACCACCACCACTGCCCTCTTCTCCCGTAACATATACTCTTGGTTCATGGTAGGTTGCTTCACCAGAAGACATTGATATAGCCATAGGTGTGTGGGGTGTTACATCTATTCCTTCGTTTCCTTCGCTTGCTGCAAGTCCATTTATCGGGGCTAGTAATGCCAGTCCTATCAAAACAGAAACCAATATTCTTACTCCTTTACCTTTAGATTGCTTTCTCATGTTTTTGCCTCCAAATATGTATACCAAAAGAGGTATATAAATCCTTCGGCAGATATAACAGGTTTATTAGGAGAATACAGATTTACCGTTTTTAAATCTGTATTTTGTTATTGTAAGAGCTCAGCAATAACAAATTTTCAACGAAATATTTGTTTTGCAGTTGTTATTGCAGATTAAAAATGCATATGATGGTTTGAAAAACAAGCAAAAATACATCAAACTGATTCTTTTCAAATCTAACCATTTATGAATAAAAGCAATGATTGAGCAAATGTTATGTTAAATATGCCACGCTAATGAGATTATCCGCTACACCATTTTGCAATCTTGTTAATGCAACCAGGTTTAGAGCTAATAGACACAATGTAGTATGGAAAAATGCATATCTTTTTCCTCTTCTGGATAAATTTGTTTCAAATCCTGCATGATTTTTGAGATAGGAATTAAAACCCTCATTGCTATTTCTTTCCTTCGCATATCTTTTCCTTAGATCATCATTTTCTTTCCATTCTTCCATTCCTTTATTCCTGTAATATGCTCCCACAATTTCATATTCTTCCTTATTATACAGAAATTTGAGTTTGTAACCAATGGTTGCATTTGCTTTAAACCCCTTTTCTTTCCAATATCTGCTATATCTTTCTTTAACGTGTCTTTCTTCCCCATTTTTATTATAAATCCATCCTTTTTGTGGCTCATATAAAAATTCCACATTATAACGACATTTTGTCATGGCAATATTATGATATGTCGCATATTTTCCATCAGTGGTTATATGATTGATAAAGATGGATAACTGGTTCAGCTTTTTCAGATGGCTTTCCATATAACATCCTTCATCATCGTTTATTTCCAGATCTTTGTAAGAAAGGAAAATTCCATTTGATTCTATAAATAGATCTTTCTTCCACCCATATGTTTTATAATATCCGCTATATTTTGCTTCCTTATCCATTCTTCTTGCAGTAATAACTGTTGCGTCCTCAACAACATCTCCTGTCCATTTTCCTTTTCTTTTCAATTGCTTTTCCAGTTCTTTAACTACTCCATAAAAAACCTCTTCAATCTTACAGAAAAGCAAATCATTTATGAAATGCCTTATTGTTTCATATGAAGGAAGATTTGATGTATCAAAGCCCAGATTTTGTGCAATCTCTTTATTTGTAATCAATTTTCTATAAGCATAGGCAATATATCTCATGTTACTCAATTTCATAAAAATAAGAAGTTTTACTCTTGCATACACACTCTCCCTTATTTGTTCCAATCTGGGGAACATCTCCTTCAATACAGGATCCAGAAAATCCAGATTTAAATGTGAAAGAAATTCAGATGTTTCCACTGGACTTTCTTCTGTTGGATTTATGAACAATGATGGCGATTCATATTTTCTGCCGATTTCTTTATCCAAAAAATTCCGATTACTTTTTATTAGCCTTTCTATTTCTATTTCATCCCATCCCATTTTAATCAAAAATATGATGGGATCCTCTCTTTATTTTTTTATAAATTTTTCAGGTTACGAGTTATGCCAAAAATGGTTAGCCTTATATATGAGAAAGGCTAATCTGTATTAACCAAGATTTCGTGATATCTCTCTTCACTTATTTAAAATCAACTTGGATCTATTTTCAATGAAATATCTTGGATTCGGCAGCAAAATTTATCATGCCACGGTTTTATAGGAAAACCCGTTGCCAGAAAGATTTGAAAGCAATTTGCTATCAAAAATATTCCAATAAATTTAAAAAGAAAAGCAAGATACATCCATAATCTCTTTTCTTCTGGTTGCCGAAGGGTTTATATATGCCTTATACTATACATTTTTGGAGGCAAAAATATGAAAGCTAAAGGCAATAGAAATGGAATTTTGGATTCTAATAGGAAGCACAGTTTATCGATTGCGATGATAGGAATAGTGGCAATAGCAGCCTTGGCAATTTTGATGGCAGGGAAAGCTTCTGCTGCAGACTTGTGGGTACCTACACAGTATTCAACAATTCAGGATGCTCTTGATGCTGCGGCTCCTGGAGATACAATCCATGTAAACAATAGTGTGTATAATGAGGCATTGTGGGTGAACACTTCAGTGAATTTGGTGGCTGAGGGAAGACATGTGATTATCCAGCCATTGAATAGCAGTCCAACGCAGGATGGTAACAGAAGATGTGGAATTTATGTACAAGCAGACAATGTTACAATAGATGGATTTATAATTGATGGAACAGCTGGAGTAACCCACTTTGGTATAATGACTGTAGATGCAGACAATGTTACCATAATAAACAATAAAATTTATCACATTAACAATTCAATTGCACCACCAGGCTCAGATACAGCAGGTGTAGGAATACTTTTGTGGGGTTCAACTGAAGGCGTTGATGACAATTTAGTGGAGAATAATACTGTTTATGATACAGGGAGAATGGGTATTTTTGTAGGTGCTTATGATGGAGTTCAATGGCTTGTGTGCAAGAACAATGTAATAAAGAACAATATTGTTCATGATACATGGCAAGGTCCAACTAATGATGCAGGTGGTGCCATTCAATTTAACAGGGCAAAGGATAGCACAATAGAAGGAAATGAAGTATATAATAATACCCACCATATTGCAGCCATTTATCTATACTATTCAAATGATGTCAACGAGATAAAGGATAATTATATACACGATAATTTACGAGGAATAGCTTTATGGTGGCATACTATGGCGTTAATATATAACAATACATTTGAGAACAATACATATGATATAGGATATGCTGCAAATATAGATGGAACAAATGAATTTTATTCAAATATTCAGGATGCAATAGATAATGTAACAGGTTCAACAATCATTGTTTATCCAGGTAGCTACTATGAGAGCGTTACCATTAATAAGTCTCTTGATTTAATAGGTATGGCAGGGGCAAGAATAACACCACCATATTGGAGTACACCAGAAGATGCATATGTACAAGAGTCATCTAATTATTTTGAATACGTAATAGGCGTATTCGGCGGTACTTACAGCAGTGGAAACGATACATGGTGGGGTCCAGGAACAATCAATGTTAATATAAGTGGATTTGAGATAGATGGAGCAAATGCGGGAACTGGCACATCACATAGGTATGTTGGCATAATCTGGAGGAATGCCATAGGAAGTGTTGCTGATTGTGATATTCATGACATGTATGGACCAAGTGGAAATGGAACCGGAGAACAAACATGTGCCATCCTTGTATATGGAGATTCAGATATTACAATTAGTGGATGTACCATGGAAGAATTCTCAAGAGTTGGCATTGGCATAATGGGAGATGCTGGCTCACTGCCAGACCCAGATGCATACATATCCAATAACATTATCTATGGTTATAATGAAACACCAGAAACAGGATGGTGGGCAGAAAATGGCATACAAGTTGGATATGGATCAACTGCAAGTGTTGTAGGCAATGAAGTTTATGATTGTTATGTAAACAATCCATACTGGTCAGCAACTGGTATAATGGCTGTTGATACCGATGGAGTTACTATCGATAATAATTATGTAGAAGGATGTAACGTTGGAATAGGAGCTGTTGACTTCCCAGGTTCATTGTATGGGTCACCGTGGGATTGGTATCATTTATCAAATGTTACTATAACAAATAATACAGTAGAAGGAAATGAATGGCAAATAGACATAAGCAATGATGCAAGAGACATTGTTGTAATGTATAATAACATATGGAATGGTATATATGATGGCATAGATGTATGGAATTATTCCAATTCAGGAGTAGTGCCAACAAATGTTGAGATTCATTATAATAACATTGAAGGCAATGGTGCAGATGGCTTATGGGTTGGCGACTATGTTACTCAGACTGTAGATGCAGAATATAACTGGTGGGGACACGCTACCGGACCAAGTGGAGATGGTCCTGGACTTGGAGACAGCGTGTCTGGAAATGCTGACTATACTCCATGGCTCGACGATGAATATCCAGATGATGATGAAGGATATGCAAAAGAATCTGGAGTAGTTGGTTCATATTGGGAAGACTTGGCTGCTCCAGGAATGTATACTGTTGATGGAAAGGCTGACACTGATACAGAAGTTGATATATATGTAACTGGAACAACTGTCACCATTTTATTGTATGAAGATAATCCAGAAGGTCCAATACCAGATACAAGCCAGGTTGGAATAAAATTCGTTGATGTAAGTGTAGATGGCACGTTCACATGGGCTAATATTTCCATTTACTATACGCAGGCTGAGATAGATGCACTCGGACTCAATGAAGATAATGATTTAGTAGGCATTGCTTATTGGAACTCAACTTCATTGCAATGGGAGTTATTCCCGAATACTGGCGTAAACACCACAGATGTTGGTGGGTATGCTGGCTACTTCTGGGTTAATACAACTCATTTAACGCCATTAGTGTTGTTAGGAGCAGATAATACACCACCAACCACAACAGCAAATCCACTTTGCTCATATACAGATCCATTCAGCGGAATCACATATATTGGAGCAAAAGTTAATCTTACCGCCATCGACACTGCTTCTGGAGTAAATCATACATATTATCGCTACTGGTGGAATGGAACATGGTATGGCTGGTATGAATATACTGGTGACTATTTCATGTTCCAGGAGAATTGCTTCCACTACTTAGAGTATTATAGTGTGGATGTTGCAGGAAATGTTGAGCCAGTTCATAATGAAAGTTATTATGTTGATGCAACACCACCGCATTCATATCATGTTGTTGGAGATCCAAAGTGGTCTGACAATCCAGCAGATCCAAATTATGCAAAATGGGTAACTACTCATACAAAGATTTATCTGTATTCAGATGATTATACAGCTCCACAGTGCAATGTAGGCTCATGGCGCGTCTATTATCGTATATGGAATGAGTCATCAGGATGGGGTCCATGGAAGCATGTTGTAGATGATGGAGTTGGAGATGTAGTTAACTTCACTTTCAATGAAACATGCGTGCATTATGTCGAATTCTATGGAGTTGACAATGTGTGCAACAATGAGAGCGAGATGGTGGGAGTGCACAATGTTACATTCTATGTAGATGATACACCGCCAACGGTAACAAAAGAATATGGAAAGCCATTCTATAATGACGGAGTAAATGATTTCATAACTAAGGATACACCTATCTATATAAATGCAACTGAAGCAGGATGCATGGGCGGAACAGATAGCTATTTCATATATTATAGAGTATGGTATAATGGAGTATGGACACCATGGTTCACTCCTGGAGAAAATGAAAATGTTGTATTCAATTTAAGCGACCTTGGCTTAGGAGATGATTGTGTCCATTTCATTGAATATTATGCAGTAGATGGATTGAACAATACATCACCAGTTGGCAACAATACCGTTTATGTTGATAATACGCCACCAACATTCACAAAAGAAGTAGGAGAGCCGAAATATAGTGTAGGTGGTAGTGGTACATATTACATCTATCTTTATGATACTTATGGAGACGGATGGAATGGAGGATACGTGAACGTATCCGTCAATGGAGTACCAGTTTATACATATCTGACACTTGCAGATGGTCATGGTCCAGAAAGCCATCCGATACCAGTAAATGGTGGAGATGTAATCTTTGTAGATTATACATATGGAAACTGGGCAGATGAGAATGTATACTGGATAAAAGATACTACTGGTACCACAGTTGTAAACGTGACTTGTGACTATGATAATACCGCTTATGATTCTTCAGTAACAGCAGTTATTCCGGGCGTTCCAATTTATGTCACAACTTCAACTTCAATATGGATAAATGCAACAGATGATGGAGTTGCTCCATGCATTACTGATTCAGTTCATCTAAGAATAGGAATATGGTACAATGGAACATGGAATTACACATGGTATGAGGGAACTGGAACAATTAGCGTAAAGATTAACTTTAGTGAGGAATGCACACACTTCTTGGAGATATATGTTGAAGATGACTTAGGAAATGGTGCAGAAATTGACAATGAAACATTTTATGTTGATGACACTGGTCCAATAGTCAACAAATATCATCCAGAGCATGGCTATTATGAGCGTGAGGAATGGATAAATCTGCATACACTATGGGATCCAATAGATGACTGGCCAGTATCTGATCCAGTAGGTGAGATTGTCCATGAAATATATCCAGAATATTGCAACTTTTATGAAATAACAAGCTTCTTAGATGACAATGGCGATGGCGTATTGAGTCCATGCGACATAATTGACATGCAAAATGATGCTGGCGATATACACTGGTATCATGTTGAGAATGTAACAATAACACTTGTATTGTATGACGTAGAGATGGAAGAATACTTCTATGTTGAACTGTGGAATGGCACTTGGGATGATGCAATTTATACTGTAATAGGTACATGGTGGCATGAGAAGTATCCAGTATACAGCTGGATGTACCAGATTGTAGATTGGGAAGATAATCCTTATGGTACTCCTGATGGTAGACTCAGCTTCTGTGACTATGTACTCTTGTATGATCCACTCATGGATGAATATATATACTGCCATGTTGAAGATGTTGCTGTAGATATGTGGGTTACAGAAGTGCCATATCTCAGAGTGTGTGGCAACATTACTCTTGAAGCAGAAGAAATTGGAAATTGCACATCTGGAGTGCAGGCAATATTCTGGGCATTTGAATGGTACAATTCAAGCTCAGGACTCTGGGAGCGTCACCCAACTGATCCAACTGATGAATATTATGGAAATGTTGTCAATACAACATATCTGAGAAATGGATACTACTGGTATGAATATAATGAGAGCTTGGGCATACACTTCTATGAAGAATGCTGTCATATCATTTATTATTGGGCAAAAGATAACTTAGAGAATTTCGGTCCAATTTACAAGCAATTCTATCAACTTGACAATACAACACCAATATCAGATATAAACATTAGTGGTGTAACATTCTATGATGATTATGGCAACCTATGGATATCATCTCATAACACAACAATAGGCTTTGATGTATATGACCCAGGCAATTGTTCTGCTGGTGCAGATGTATACTATCAGATATGGTATGCAAATGTAAGCAACATAGATGCATATGTAGAAGAACCATTTGCCTTAGACGAGGATACATTTTATGTAAATGATACATGGGCATCGAGCGCGCCAGATGGAAATGGATGGTTGCCAAATCCAGACGGACAGACAACTTGGAAGATTCAGAATATCACATTTGTAATAACAAATAATGGAGCAACACCTGTAGACTTGTTGCTTGTAGTAAATGAAGTTGCAGGAGATGGAGGAATAACTCTCGTTAACGGAACCGATGTGAATCAGAAGGTATATCATTTGCCAACTATTGGAGCTGGAGATACGTTGTATTACACCATTTCGGTCTACGATTACTGGGCAGATTTCATATATGCGGAATGGGATTGGTACTTGCTTGTGCTGAAGCAGGATGACACGCTTTATACCGAACCATTTGTAATAGGACAGGAATGCTTCCATATGATAGAATGGTGGGCAAAGGACCACGTATGCCATAAGGAAGAGAATCATACATTCTTTGCATTTGTCGATGATACATATCCAGTGATAAACAAGACAGTTGGAGATCCATCATATCAGTTCAATGAAACAGTATGGTATGTTAATAATGTAACCATCATAACCATAGATGCATATGAAAATGATGCATGCGATGTGGGATTAAAAAATGTATCCTACCGCATATGGTGGAATGGCTCATGGACACCATGGATTAATATAACCGCATTGTTGCCATATACATTCAACTTTAGTGAGGAATGCAAGCACTTCTTGGAGATATATGCGGAAGATGAACTCGGTCATTGGGTTATTGATAATGAAACATTCTTTGTCGACGCCTCACCGCCATCTTCATGGATAATAGTTGGAGATCCAAAGTATCCACATATTGAAACTGAACCACCATATGAGCACTATGTAACGAGCAATACACACATCTATCTATATGGAGACGATGAATCATGTTATGACAGCGCAGACTTATGGAAGATATTCTACAGAGTATGGTATGATGGCTCATGGACACCATGGTATGAAGGAGATTGGTGGGAGGTCCAGAACTTCACGCTCGATGGAGAGTGCAAGCACTTTGTTGAATGGTATGCATTCGATGGCGTGCAACCAGAGACGGTTGTGCATAATCATACATTCTATGTTGACGATTCGGCTCCAGACGTATACTTGGATGTAGAGGAGTGGAATGTTGAACTTGATCCAACAACATACTTTGTTGACGAAGCAACGCTCATACACATCAATGCAACCGACTTGGGATCGTGCAAAGTAGATGGCTACTACCTCACATGGCGTATCTTTATGGTAGGCGTTGGATACATATGGACGGAAGTTGTGGATAGCGCCGATGTAACATTCGCCTTCGAGGATTATGGTGTAACCGCTCCAGCAACATGCTATGTAACCTTCTATGTTGAAGATTATCTTGGAAATAGAAATCCACCAGCACTATTGCAGGGATGGTACAACTACACATTCTACATTGAACCAATGACAGATGGTGACTATGACTTTGGTTCACCATATAATCCAGTAAATTGGATAACAAACCATACGCCAATTAACTTGTATCTATTGCCAAGTCCATATGATTATGATAACTTCAGAATATGGTATAGAGTATGGTACAATGGAGTATGGACAGCATGGCAGCAGGGTGACTGGGGAGAAAATGTAAGCTTCACTTTAGAAAGCTTAGGCTTAACAGAAGATTGCATCCATCATGTTGAATTCATGATTGAAAACATATATGGACACTTTGGTCCACTATATAACTTCACTGTATATTCAGACAATACACCGCCGGAGATAACAAAGATTGTGGGAGATCCAAGCCTGAAATATGGTGATATATGGTATGTAACACAGGATACAATCATTGAAATATCTGCAGAAGACTTCGGATGCATGGGTGGAGTAGGCATGGATCATATTTCATATGAGATATGGTATGACGGAAGCCTTATTGCAAGTGGTTCCGATACAAGAGGACCAATTTATATACAATTCACAGAAGATTGCGTGCATTATCTCAATATAACTGCAGTGGACTTACTCGGAAACAAAGTATATGATAATGAAACCTTCCATGTCGATTCATCACCAGCATCAAGCTCAATATGGATTGGACAGCCAAACAGACCTGGCGGATTGTATATAGAGAGCCCAACAACATTTGGCGAAGATGTATTACTCAATGAGACATTTGAAGTGCCATGGCCACCGGAAGGTTGGGAGGTATACAATGGTGGAGATGATCCAAATGGCAATACATGGGAGAGAACAGATTACTATTCATATACTGGAGAATGGAGTGCATGCGTTGAGTATGGAGCATATGGTGAATATCAGTGGGAATGGTTGATTACTCCACCAGTAACAATACCGGATACAAATCCATGGATATCATTTGCCCATATGGCAACGAGTGCAAGCTATGATACAGATCCGAATTACTTCTGCATTTCCTATAATGGAATAGAGTTCTACATAATAGATGACTACTATTATGATGATGGAGACTTGCCAACTACGTGGACAGTAATGAATTACAGCTTGGCTGGAAATGAAGGACTTACTGTATGGTTTGCTTGGATATATCAGAGCACTTGGGGAGAAAATTGGTATATTGATTCAATAAAACTTGGTGGACTAACACTTGGAGCCGGAACTGGAGAGCCAACATATAGTGGCGAAGCTATAGAGTATCCAGGAGAGCTAACTGCTGGCGAACCACTCGATGTAACCTTCGAGGAAGATTTCGAAATTCCATTCCCACCAGCAGGATGGGAGCGCTGGGACTTTGGCGACGAGTCACCACCAGAATGGAATAATAATGACTGGCATCTGTATGACCACTATACCTATGGATGGGTAGCAAGAGTATATTGGTCTCCAGTTGAAAATCAGGATGACTGGCTCGTTACACCAATACTTGACTGCTCTGGCTATTCAAATGTAACACTTAAATTCTGGCACTACTTTAATTGGTATTCAGGTGGTATTGATGAGCATGGCTATGTGCTGGGAAGCACAGATGGTGGAGCAACATGGCCATATGTAATTGCAGATTATAATGGCACAGATTATATAGGAGATGAGGAATATGATATATCTTCATGGGCAGCGGGAGAGAGCCAGGTAAGAATAGCATTCAGATATGTTGCTTCCGATGATATGTACTGGCTCGTTGATAATGTAACGGTAATAGGCTCGATACAGCCATTGACAGCAGATGCAGATGGCCCATATACAGCAAATGTTGGGCAGGCAATACAGTTTATTGGCTCGGCAAGTGGAGGAATGCCACCATATAGCTTTGCTTGGGACTTCGACAATGATGGAGTATATGATGCATTCGTGAAAGATCCAGTTTATGCATATGGCTCATCTGGCACATATACAGTCGTACTCAATGTAACAGATAGCTTAGGCAACTGGGCTGTAGATACAACAACTGCAACAATTGGCGGTAAGATATGGGTAACGAGCGAAACACCAATATGGCTCAATGCAACCGACACTGGCGATTGTGCAGTTGGCTCATACAAGATATTCTACAGATGGTACTTCAATGGTGAGTGGAGCGACTGGTATGCTGGCGATTGGAACGAAAGTGTATTCCTCCAGATACCAGAAGAATGCAACCACACATTGATATGGTATGCAATAGATGACCTAGGCAACAATGAGACCGATGCAATCGGAGGATATCATTCACAGATATTCTTGGTAGACAATACACCTCCAGAAATACTGATACATATTGGCGAGCCAAGAGTGCAGAGAGGCGACGATATCTGGATTAATTGCTCGACACTCATTACATTAGAAGCATATGACATGGGATGCGAGGGAGGAGTAGGACTCGACACACTTGAATATAGAATAGATGGAGGAGACTGGATTGAATATGTTGAACCATTTACAATAACAACGGAGGGAGAACATTTACTTGAAGTTAAAGCTACAGACTATCTCGGAAATGATGCAATAAGGTCAATGTATCTAATAGTTGACTGCAGTGGCCCAACCGTGGAGAAGAGTATAGGAACTCCACAATACTTAGATGGTTTATATGTGACAACTTCAACGCCAATAACAATAACCGCAGAAGACCTTGGATTGATTCCAGTGGGCGTGTATGCAATTCACTATATAATAAATGGCGAAGAATATATCGTATACGATGACACCGCAATCTTCACATTTGAAGAGGAATGCGAACATACCTTGGAATTCTGGGCTGAGGACTGGCTTGGAAATGAAGGAGAGCATGTAATACAGACACATTATGTCGACGATACTGCACCAACAACAACGAAGACATATGGAGAGCCATACTACTATGATGGAGAAACAGAATGGATAACTTCCGATACATTGATATATCTATCAGCAGAGGATACTGGTGACTGTGCATGTGGTGTGGCAGAAATCTGGTGGGCAGTTAGAGCAGCGGGAGAAACAGAAATAAGATGGCACAGATATGATGTAACTGGACCATTCAATATATCTGAGGAAGGAACTTACACAATATTCTTCTTCAGCATAGACAACCTTGGAAATGCTGAGATGGTAAGAAGACAGAATGTAACTGTTGACAATACACCACCAATTTCATGGATGGAAGTGGACATTGATCCATCTGGATATGTTGGACCAGTTTCGACATTTACAATATATGGAGACGATGGCGATGGCGTTGGCTATGTAATCAAATACACCATAAATGGTGGAGAAGTGATAGAGGGTGAACCAAATACACCAGTAAGCTTCCAGCTGCCACAAGTTGATGGACGCTATATCATAGAATACTGGGCTGAAGACTTACTCGGAAATGAAGAAGAGCATCACGAAGAAATATTCTACATGGATGCTACACCACCAATAACAACATTGAGCTTTGATGGCGATGCTGAATGGGTAGAAGACCATTATGTAATAGGACTGGATACAAAGATAGTTCTCTCTGCAATAGACAATAATCAGCCCGTTGGAGTGAAGGAAATAAGATATTCCATCGACGGCGGAAAGTGGCAAACATATGAAGAGCCATTTACGATGGATGCTGGAATGCATATGCTCTCATACTATGCAGTAGATAACCTTGATAATGTAGAAGAAACACACGTGGCATGGATAGATGTAGGAGGAGGCGTAGCACCTGTCACAACATGCGAACTTACACCATCACAGCCAAATGGCAACAATGGATGGTATGTTAGTGATGTAATTGTAACCCTGATAGCAACAGATTCTGACGGCAATCTCGATAAGACGCTTTACAGAATAGATGGAGGTAACTGGCTTACATATGAAGGACCATTCACAATATCTGCAGATGGTTCACACATCTTAGAATACTATAGCGTAGATAAGTCTCACAACACCGAACCGGTTAAGACAACCTATATCAACATTGACAAGTTTGCACCAGAGATAAATGTAATCAAACCAAAGAATGCACTCTACATATTCGGCAGAGAAATATTGCCACTACGCAAACCAGTTATCATTGGAGACATGCATATTGAGG